>SXGU01042273.1_pt1 | contig 21641 bp, 17 predicted proteins | sample 3174531 | NCBI WGS metagenome assembly SXGU01 (sample SAMN11356863, study PRJNA531348) | freshwater metagenome | isolation source: freshwater sample F1-140 | place: China: Fuxian Lake, Yuxi | collected 2017-12-25 | reverse complement strand
TGAAAAACGTCTGCGCTGGTTTACGGAAAATCCGGCGCGCATTGATGTGATCGGTTTGGATTATTATTCTCATTCGGAACTCGAATGGTCAGCCGAAGGTCGCGTTTATCCAAATCTGTACCCGGAAGGCTTCGTTTCAGTAGCGATGGATTACGTTAACCGCTTTAATCTGCCGATTATGCTGACGGAAACCAATATCAGAGGCTACGTTTCCGACCGCATCAGCTGGCTCAAATTTATGGTCGAGCAGTGCGAAACGCTCGAAAAAATACTCGCGCCGCGCGGCATCGCGTTTCGCGGATTTTGCTGGTACCCGTTTATTGATTCGACCGATTGGTGTTCGCTCGTCACGCGCGCCGATTGCAACATTGATCCGCAAGGAATTTACTGGCTCGATTGCACGACCAAGCGGCGCAATTCGTCCGAGCTGAGCGAAATTTTTGAAGCGCTGGCGCACGGACAAATTACGTCCGCAGACATTCCCGCATATTATTTTCAAGGAGAACTCAAAAAAACTCTGCGCAGTTTGACGCCGATGATGGAACATTGGAATTGGCGCGAACCCGGTGCATCAAAACGAGTTACGCAGCGAATCATTCAGCCGGTCAGCCAATCAATCAATGCGAATTTATAATTGAAACAGCGCGAATGCAAATCTGACCACATAAAGGCAGAAAATCGGAAAGCGTTTTTTATTTATCAAAACAAGTCGCGGCAATCGTCACGAACTTTCTGCTCGTTTTGAATCCGTAATCTTCGCCCAGCCAGTTTGTTAAATCGGCGGTCGTTTCCGCGTAATCGGTTTGCGTCAGATTCGGATAACGCGCACGCCATTGCGGACACGCGTTTTTGCGGACGGTTTTGCGCACGAACGAACGCAGACCGGCGAGGTAAAGTGACGGATTGAGCGCTTCGTTAAGATGCGCGGTCATAAACGGTTTAATCAGCGTTTCGCGCCGATTGATTTTTTCGCTGATCGTCCACAAACCGTTTTCCAAACGCAAAATCGCCGCGCGCGTTTGACCGCCGATTCGCACTTCGCCGGTCAAACCCTGATAAAATTTCAGCCCGACGAAATTGGCGCACAAATCGGCGTTGGAATAAACGCCGGACACGAGCGTTCCGTAATAAGTTCGCTCGGTCATTTGTCCCCAGCGAATCGCTTTTTGAGTTGCCTCCGCCGGTGTCGCGCCGTTTTTGAGCGCGCTTTTGTAAATTTTGTAATAATCGTAGCCCTGCTGAAAAAAATGCGCGATTTTGTCGGTGCCAAACTCCGCCGCGTAAATCCTAATTGTCGGGCTGATCGTCAGATAATTGGTCGGAACGAGCGCGTAAATCGAATTGCCGTAACTGCTTTTATAACGCGCGGGCTGCGCTTTAAAGCGATGCTTTTCCAGCCACGTCCCCGATTTGGTAAACGGAATAAAGCCCGCGCCGAGTCGCCGAAAAACGTAAAGCGCCGCCGCGTCTTCCGAGCGAAGAAATGCGAGCTTTCGCTGTTCTTCATTTGCCGCGCCGCAATCTTTTTTCCCCGCATTTTTCGCCGCATTTGCTTCGGCGTTTTCGAGACAAACGAGCCGCGCGCGAATCTCGTTGTTTAATTTACCGATTGCTTGAAGAATTTCATTTTCGGTATATTCGGAGACTTCATCGCCGATGTCGGCGAGCGGCACAGGCGATAAATTATACTGATCGGTTTCAAACGCGAAAAATGACGGCGCGAGCAGCGCGAAACACAAAAACAGATGAAGGAATTTGGCTGATTTCGTCATAAAATAAATGCCGAATTTCTTTTATTACCGTCAAATGCGTTTTAAGCGAACGACTGTTTCAACGTGATGCGTCTGCGGAAACAAATCGAGCGCGACGATTGAAGCGATTTCGTAGCCGCCGTCGCACAAAATACGCAGATCTCTCGCTAAAGTCGAAGGTTCGCAGGAAACGTAGGAAATTTCTTTAGGCTTAATTTTGAGCAGATTTTCGACAATCGGTTTTTCCGTTCCGGCACGCGGCGGATCGAGCAAAACGAAATCTACCGGCTCCGAATCGTTTTGCTCAAGCCATTCGCCGACATCTTCGCGGTAAAATTCGACCGATTCGAGCCGCGCGTTGGCAACCGCTTTTTCGGCGAAATCAACGGCTTTTCCGTTCGATTCGACCGCGCAAACTTTGCCAAACACTGCCGCCAGCGGAAGCGTGAAAAGTCCGACGCCGCTGTATAAATCAAGCGCCGCCGCGCCCGCCGCGCCGCCGATTGCCGCGTCAACCAAACGATTGATGATATACGGATTGCCCTGAAAAAAAGTGTTCGCGTCGTAAAAATAACTGTTTCCGTCATTTTCGTACTTTAATTCTTCGGTCGGCTCGACGATTTCGGTTGAATAAACCGAAACTTTATCGCCCGAATTCGCCGCCTCGATTTCGATTTTTTTGCTCCAGAAACTTTCCCAGACGATTGTTTCGCGCAATTCGGTCAACGTATCTTGCAGCGGTTCGGTCAGAATCGGACATTTTTCGACATCAATCACATCGTGCGAGTTGCGGCGGTAATAACCGATTTTATGAGCGCGCGCGTCGGCGTGCCATTGCGCGCGCGCGCGGTAACCGAACGGTTTCGGACTGCCGACGATCTCAATTTCTTTTTCGTATTCAATTTTGCCGATGCGCGTCAGACAATCTTTGATAATGCCGAGCTTCGCCGCGAGCTGCGCTTCGTAATCGAGCTGTTGAAAATCGCAGCCGCCGCACTTTTTTTGCCCGAAATAAACGCACGGCGGCTTGATTCGGTCGGCTGACGGCGCGATCACGTCAACGATTTCCGCAAATGCCGTTTTGCCTTTGAGCTGATTTATTTTGACGTGCAAACGGTCGCCGGCGGCGGCGAGCGGAACGAGAAACGTCAATTTTTCCGCAAAACCCAAACCGTAGCCGCCGGGAACTATTTTTTCGATTTTAACTTCGTACGTTTTTTCCGGTGCCGGATTCTTTTTGTTTTCTCTTTTCAAAATATTATTTAAGGCGAAAATTTCCATTCGCCAGCACGTTTTTTACTGTTTCCAAATCGTTTTCGCTTTTGTATGTCAGCGTAAACATCAGCGCAAATCCGCCGCGCACCGTCGCATACATTCGCTTTTTTCCCGCCGCCGTTGAAGTATCGAGAAAACCGAACTGCATTTTGCCGAGTCGTTCGGCGCCGGTTTCCGAATACTTGAAGTCGCTCGACGTTTTAACGATCTGAAAAGTTTGGCGCATCAAATCAAAATAATCAACCGCATCTTTGACCTGCGGAACGGCGCGCAAATCTTCGATCGAAACGCGCAAAATTGCGTTTTCCGCCGTATCGGGCGAGATTTTATACGCCGTCAGCAAAATGCCGACGCGGTTTGCCGCCTGCGCGAGCGTTTTCTGCGCGTTCGCTTTGACCGCTTGCGGCGTTTCAAGCGCGAGATTAATTCCCTGTTCCTTGATCTGCGCCTCGAAATCCGCGCCGGGAACGATCCATTCTTCAGGCAGCTCGATTGCAAAATGCAAACTTTTGTTCGTATAAATTTTGCCGTCAAGTTCGCCTTGATCGAAAGTTTTGGCGGCAGTCGGCAAAACGATTTTTTCCGTCAGAGGCTTCACGGTCGGTTGGTTAACCGGTTTCGCGGCTGCTTTTTCGCTCGATTTCGCGGGCGCGTTCGGCTTGGGATTTTCGACTTTTTTAGCGATTGCGACAGCCGGTTTTGAACTTTTCGGCGAATTGCTTTTCGCCGTCGGCGCGGAAGTTTTTATTTTTTGCGCGGCGTTTTGTTTGAGATTTTGCTGCCCGGTTTGTTTATTGTTCTGCGGCGCGCTTTGTTTGGCGTTTTGCGTTGCGCTCTGCTTAGTCGGCGCGGTTTTTTCTTTCGGTCTTGATTTATCGTTTGGCGCGACGGAATTTTTAGCGGCGGGTTTGACCGTTAATTTCGAGTTTGATTTGGAATTTGGTTTTGCCGCCGGTTTAGCGGCTGTTTTAATCGGCGGTTTTGATTTGGCGTTTTTCGCCGCGTCCGGTTTCGTTTGCGCGCCGGAAATTGCTGAAAACAAATAGCAAACGACACAGATTTTCGCGATGTTTTTCATAAGCTGAACAAGCTGAGACGCGGAATTCGCAAATCTTCGCGCAAACGTTTCAAAAACATCAAATCGAAAGTTTTTTCGTAGGCTTCTTTGTCCATTTTGTTTTTGTACGCGGCGAGATTGGCTTCCACTTCCTTTTTTATTCGGTTTAGATGCGCCGGGTCGGTATTACGTTTCAGCTGCGCGTCAAGAAAATTTTCGGTTTCGAGCAAAATCTTTTCCGCCGCGTCGCAATCATCGGTAAAATTCTCGCGCAAACTTTCCAAACCGGCGACGGCGCGGCGCAAATCTTCCTGCAATTCGGGTTGTTTGATGATTTTCAGCTGCGCGATTGAATTTTCAATGTGTTCCAAAACGTATTCTCGCGTCAGAAATCCGCTTTGCGTCGTTTCAGCCGAAATTGTCGCAGCGCCGCTGGGTTTTCCGGCTTGCCGCGTCAGCCAATCGGCGTATTGCGCTTCGATTTCATCGCGGCAGTAAGTCAGCGATTTGATGCTGCGTTTGCGCGCCGGTTGACTGTCCATGCTGTCGAAAACTTTTTCGATGCCGCGCAAAATAATATGAAGCGGCACTTCGCGTTGCTGCCAGGTTTCGATTAAAGTCCAATCAAGCGGCGACAAAAGCAAATTGCGCCCGCGCCGCCGAATAAAAGTTTCTTCAATTTCAGTAAAATAATTGTAGTAATTCAAGACAATAGTAAATAGTAAATAGTGAACGGTAAGCGGTGAGCAGAAATCATGTAAAGGAAAAATCATTTGATTTAAAGCCTTTATTGGTTTTCTGCTCACCGCTTACCGCTTACCGCTCGCCCTTAAAAGCGGATTTTCATTTTCCGCAGCGTGCGCAAATCTTCTTCGGTCAATTCAAAATCGACGTTTTCGGGTTCCGTGTCGCCGGCAAACTCGGATTCCAAATCTTCAAAATCATCTTCCGCTTCTTCCGCTTCAATTTTTTCCAGCGCGATTTCCAGCCGCACGGTCAAATTCGCTTCGTAACCGATTGAGCGCAAATGTTCAATCGCGGCGGCAAGCGCAAGGCTTTCGCCGACTGCCGAATTGATCGCTTCGCCGATATTTTGCACCGCATTTTTCGCGTCGTCATCAAGCTGCATTTTTTATTTTTGGGTCTTCCGAAACAAAAAAGCGGCGACCGCTTTTGAGCAAACATCCAAATTTTGAAATCGAACAAAAACAGCAAAAAGAATTTTTGGTAACTCTCAATATACATTAAAAACGCAGGCAAAAAAAGACCGTTGCGAAAATTAATTCGGCGCTCGATTTTGCGGCTGAACGGCTTTTCAATAATTGATGCTGAAAACTTTTTCGCCGCTCCGCACGTCAATTTTCTTAAAATGAGTTTCGAGCGCTAAACTCACTTTCGGCGCGGCGTTTCGTCGTATCTCGGGAAGAAAATTTGTGCTAATCTAGCCGCTATGAGCGAAAGACGCGACAAATTTCAAACTTCATCGGGCATCGAACTGCCCAACGATTTCAACCCGAACAATTCACAAACCGATTTTGACGCCGACATCGGCGCGCCCGGCGAATTTCCTTTTACGCGCGGCGTGCGAAAAAATATGTATCGCGGCAGGTTTTGGACGATGCGCCAATACGCCGGTTTTGCGACCGCCGAAGAATCGAACGCGCGTTACAAATATCTTTTGTCGCAAGGCACGACCGGTTTGAGCGTCGCGTTCGATTTGCCGACGCAGATCGGGCTTGATTCGGACGACGAACTCGCAGCAGGCGAAGTCGGTAAAGTCGGCGTCGCCATTGACAGTTTGGAAGATATGCAGCGATTATTCGATGAGATTCCGCTCGACACGGTTTCGACTTCGATGACGATCAACGCGACGGCTTCGACGCTTTTGTGTCTTTATTTGGCGGTCGCGCGCAAGCAAAACGTTGATTTTTCCAAAGTCAACGGCACAATTCAAAACGATATTTTGAAGGAATATATCGCGCGCGGAACTTATATTTTTCCGCCGCAGCCTTCGATGCGTTTAATCACCGATATTTTCGCTTTTTGCGCGGCGGAAGTGCCGAATTGGAACACGATTTCGATTTCCGGTTATCACATTCGCGAAGCCGGTTCGACCGCCGCGCAGGAAATCGCATTTACATTGGCGGACGGAATCGCGTATGTTGACGCGGCGATTTCGGTTGGCTTAAAAGTAGACGATTTCGCGCCGCGTCTTTCGTTCTTTTTCAATTCGCACAACAATTTATTGGAAGAAGTCGCCAAATTTCGCGCCGCGCGAAGACTTTGGGCGCGAATCATGCGGGAAAGATTTGCGGCGAAAAACCCGAAATCTTTGATGCTTCGTTTCCACACGCAAACCGCCGGTTCGACTCTGACGGCGCAGCAGCCGGAAGTTAATGTTGTCCGCACGACCGTTCAGGCGCTCGCGGCGGTTCTCGGCGGAACGCAAAGTTTACACACGAATTCGATGGATGAGGCTCTGAGTTTGCCGACCGAAACGGCGGCGCGGATCGCGCTTCGGACGCAGCAAGTTATTGCGCACGAATCGGGCGTCGCCGACATCGTTGACGCGCTCGCCGGAAGCTACGCGATTGAAGAATTGACCAATCAATTAGAAGAAAAAGCCGTCGCTTATATCGAAAAAATTGACCAGATGGGCGGAATGCTCAAAGCCATCGAAAACGGTTATCCGCAAAGGGAAATTCAGGAAGCGGCTTACGAATATCAGCGCGCCGTCGAAAAACAAACGGAAATCGTCGTCGGCGTCAACAAATTTCAAATCGAAGAAAACGAAACGATTCCGATTCAGCGCGTTGATGCGCAAATCGAACACCAGCAAATCGAACGCGTCCGCGCCGTCCGAGAACGGCGCGACGCCGAAAAAGCCGAAAGCGCTTTATCAAAACTCGAAGAAGCGGCGCGCGGAACGGAAAATTTACTGCCGCGAATTTTAGACTGCGTCGAAAATTACGTGACGGTCGGCGAAATCTCGCACCGATTAAGAAAAGTTTGGGGCGAATATCGCGAAGCTGTAACGGTTTGAAAAAACTTATGAATAAAGATATTAGAAAATGGCTGTGCGTCTTTTTCGCGTTTATATTTTTGATTTCCAGCACTGCGATGAGCATTCAACAAACATTTCATTCCGATGTAGTTTTGATTAATTTATCTCGTTGCGCAGTTATCAGTTCTGTCTTGACTCTTATATTTGCACTTTCAGCTTTACCAAAATGGCAGTCTTTTTTCGGCTTGGCAGTTTTTGCTTATTCAATATTTTGGGAGATGACGAGTCAAATCGGCATTCATTAAATCCCCAATTCTCGTTTGATTACAACAAATTAAAATGATATTGTTTCACAGATGAAACACATTTTGGAGGTTTTATGAGCGAAGAAAAAAACGTCGAAGAATTGGACTCGAAAAACGAATCAACCGAACTGCGCTCGATTCGCGATATCGTCAAGGATTTGTCGAAACCGGTCGCGAAGCGACATTTGCGCACGCGTAAACAGGGCGGCAAAGAATTGACTTATATTTCGTGGTATGACGCCGTCAAATATCTCGATCATTACGCGCCCGGCTGGAATTACGAAGTGCGCACGATGAATTCGGTCGGCGGAAAATTGATTATGACGATTCGGCTCTCGGTTCCGTGTCTCGAAGGCTTAGTTTACCGCGAAGCGACCGGACAAGAGGAAGAAGAAACAACATCGTACGGCGATTCTTCTTCAAACGCTGAGTCAATGGCGCTGCGCCGCGCTGCCGCCAAGTTTGGTTTGGGCTTGTATCTTTATGACAAATAATGATTTAGCCTGACGAACATTTCAACGAACATTCTTTTCAATAATTATAGTGACAAACATCGTTTAGCTGTGTTAATCTTTCAAGCGAGTCGTTCATCCGGCTCGCTTAATTTTATTTAAAGACTCCTTTTTTCCCCGTCCGATTCTCGCCACAAACCAATTTTTTTTATGGATAAGTTGAATCAATATTTGCAGGCACTGCTAACGTCGTGTTCCGACGAACTGCATCTTGTGCCGAATAAACAGCCGTATCTTGTTTCGGCAAAAGGCGAAACCGAATTGGCAAATTCGCCGATGCTCGGCACGCAAATCAGTATGCTAATTTTTCCGCTGATTCCGTCAGATGTGAAACAGCAATTGCCGAGTCAGCCGGAAGTTGAATTCGTCTATAGGCATCAGATCGGCGCTTTTAATTTCGTCGTGCGCAAATCGCCGTCCGGTTTTAAGGTGATAGTCAGACCTTTGCTGACCGATGCGCCGAATCGAAAAGCAGTAGTAAACGATGCGGCGGCACCGATTTTTCAGCAAGCGCAATTTGAATCAAACGCGCCTTTTTTAAATAATTCTGCGCCGTCCGCGCCAACGGTTAGTTCGGCGTTCGGTTTTGAAAACGCTTCGGCAGTTGATGAAAGCAAATTCGCTTTCTCGACCGACGAGTTGATTTTGCCGCCCGTCGAAGCGGAATCAGCGACGAAAGCGTCGTTTGCCGCCGAAACGCCGAGCAGGATTGATGTCGTTCCGGTCAACAGTCCCGAATTTATTACGAGTTTTTCCGATACTTCAAATTACGAACCGCCCGGAAGACGCGATGATTTTATCGCCACCGGCAGTGAATTTCCGCCGCCGAACGATTTTTCAGGCGCGCCCAACGAATACAGTTTTTCCAGTGAATTTAACGTGCCGATGACGACTTCGGCACCGTCGCAAAATCCAGCGTTTGCAAAGAATTACGGAGAAAATCATCAGCCTGAAACTAATTTTCCGCCGACTAATTTTCCGGCGGCGCAAAATTTTCCGCCGCCCGCACCGCAATCGTTACACAGTGAAACCGCCGCGTTTACGGCGAGTCGGCAGAATCCGCAGGCGAAGGCGCGAATGAACGCGCTTTTTCAAAAGATGGCAGACATCGGCGCGTCGGATCTGCATCTGAGCGTTTCGACGCCGCCGATGATTCGCAAAGACGGCAAAATGCAGATTCTCCCGTCGAATGAAACAACGCTCACCGCCGATTCGATTCGCGAGCTGCTGCTTTCGATTATGCCCGCAAAAAATCAGGAAGAATTCGCCGCGCGCAATGATTCGGATTTCGCTTACGAAATTCCAAACTTGGCTCGTTTTCGCGCCAATATTTTTATGGACAGAAAAGGAATGGGCGGCGTTTTCCGCATTATTCCGACCAAGATTTTAACCGCCGAACAACTCGGATTATCGCCGGCGATTATGAATCTGTGCGGTTTGTCGAAAGGGTTGGTCGTCGTAACGGGTCCGACCGGTTCGGGCAAATCCACGACGCTGTGCGCGATGGTTGACAGCATCAACAAAACGCGCGAAGACCACATTATCACCATCGAAGACCCGATTGAATTCACGCACGAAAATCAAAAATGCTTGGTCAATCAGCGCGAAGTGCACAATCACACGGACAGTTTTAAAGACGCTCTGCGCGCCGCCCTGCGCGAAGACCCGGATATTCTGCTCGTCGGCGAAATGCGCGATTTGGAGACGATTTCGATTGCAATTGAAACGGCGGAAACCGGACACCTTGTGTTCGGAACGCTGCACACGACAACGGCGGCTTCGACGGTTGATCGCATTATTGACCAATTTCCCGCCGACCGACAGCAGCAAATTCGCGTGATGCTTTCCGAATCGCTCAAAGGCGTGATCGCGCAAACGCTCGTGCCGAAAAAAGGCGGCGGACGCGTGGCGGCGCTCGAAGTTTTAATCGTCACGCCCGCGATTTCCAATCTGATTCGCGAAGGCAAAACTTTTCAAATTCCTTCGGCAATGCAAACCGGAAAACAGCACGGAATGGTTATTCTTAATGACGCGCTGTTCGCGCTCGTCCAAAAAAACTTGGTCGAACCGCGCAACGCTTACTTGAAAGCGGTTGATAAAGCTAATTTTGAAACGCTGCTCACGCGCGGCGGATTTAAGATTTAACTTTTTCGGCGGTAAAAAGTCGGAAGTCTGAAAGGCGTTTGGTAAAAAACAACTTTGCTTTTAATCAGAATTTTTGATTTAAAAAAAGAGGGAGCTGAAATTACTTTCAATTTCAGCTCTTCCTTTTTTTTATCGCATCTACATTTACTTTTTCGGCGGCTCGAAAAATTTTGAATTGGCGTTAAATGCGGTTGTGCGGCGCGGATTCGTTTTGATCAGATTCGCGCCGTCTGAAACCGAGACGTTGTTTGCCGAAAGCGTCGTTCCGGTCGAGCGCTGAAATTCGGAAATCGCTTTGTTCAAATCGGTTTGCGCCTGTAATTCGCGGCTGCGCGCCGTCAAAAGCTCGGTTTGGCGCTGCAAAACGAGAAAAAGCGTAGTGACGCCGCGCGAAAACTGGCGCTGTTCGCTCGCGTAAAGCTGTTCGGCGGATTGACGCGATGCGAGCGCCGAGGCAAGCCGCGCTTCGGCGCTGCGCAATGATTGCAAAGCGTTGCGCACCTGCGCCTCGATGACCTGTTCGATTTGCGCGCGCGAATTTTTAATCTGCGACGATTCGGCAAGCGTTCTGCCGAGATTCGCTTCGGCAACGCGATTGCCGAGCGGCAGCGAAATTCGGACGCCGACGCGGTAAGTCGGGTAATCGTTGGCGATTAAATTGCCGAGCGAATTGAAATAACCGCCGACTAAGTTTTCCGGCACACGGCTGACGCCCGTCGTCGGGTTGATCGCTGCGGCGGTCGGCGAACCGGCAAGACCGGCGGCAGTGTAAGAACCGATCAAATCAATTTGCGGTTTCGTCTGCTCGCGGAAAAATCGCTCGTCAATGCGGTTGATTTCCTCGTTTGTCTGCAATTGCGTAATTTCCGGACGATTGCGGAGCGCGTCTGACAGCGCGAGATCGAGCGCGACGCGCGGCGGTTCGAGATTCACTTCGGAAACCGGCGTAATCGGACGCGACCAGATTTCCGACGTTCGTTCGGGCAGCATCAAGGTTTTCAAATTATTCTCGGCGCGCGTCACATCTTCCTGCGCCGTGTAAACGCTTTGTTCAAAAGTCGTGATTTGCGTGCCCGCCGCGACGATATCAATCGGCGCCAGCACACCGGCGGCAACCAATCGCTGATTGCTTTCGAGCTGCGTTCGCGCCTGTTTGACCGCGTCAATCTGCACCTGCAAATTTCTCAGCGAAAAAACTAAATCCCAATAAGCTTGTTCGACTTGCGCGATTACTTCGATGGCGCGCTGACGAAATTGCGCGTCGGTCAAACTGAGATTTTTCTTGGCGATTTCGATGTTGCGGCGATTATTGTCAAATCGCAGACCGCGCCACAAAGGCTGCGTGTAACTCAGCGTCAAATCGGTCGGATACTGCGGATTGAGCGTCGCGTTTAAGTTTGACGTGTTCGTGCGCGACGACGTAAAACCGAGATCGTACGAGCCGCCCGCGAACGGCGAAAATCCGGTCACGCCGCCGGTACCGAAAAACTGCTGCTGCGTCACCGAACCGCTTGCCGCGCCGCCGATGGTCGAAGCGACCGGCGTCGTGCGTCGTTCATAATAAGTTTCCGCCGCGATCAGCGGGTCGTAAATTCCGCGCGCGCCGCGCAAACCGAATTCGGCAATCTGCACCTGAATTTTCGACGAATCAATGTCGTTATTATTTTGCAGCGCGAGCGCGATAGCGTCATCGAGCGTCATTGAAAGCTGATTGGCTAAATCAACGCCGATTCTTTCAGCCGACGGCAGCGGGCGAATCGGCGCTTCAAAATTCGGCGCAACAGGCGGCGGATCGTCGGGCAAAACCGCCGGTGCGACGCCGGAAGTTCCGACGTTTTGCGATGGCGTCTGCGTAATCACCGTGTTCGGATTGGCGATCTGACCGCTCGGCGTCACGCCCGGCGGCGTTGTGGTTGTCGTGGTCGTCGGCTGATTGGTTGTCGTCGGCTGCTGCGGATTTTGCTGCACCGGCTGACTCGGCGTTTGCGTCGGCGCATCGGTCGTCGGCTGCGGCTGCGTCGTTGTCGGATTGGTCGGCTGCGTGGTCGGCGGTTGAGTCGTCGTGGTCGGCGGATTGGTTGTGGTCGGCGGCGTCGTTTGTCCGGCGACCGAAAAAACGAATATCAAACTGCCGAAAGCAACCGTCGCAAAACGTCCGGCGAACCGCGCCGCTTTTTTATTTTCCGGGCAAATATTGAAACTGCCGAAATTAATCGCTGAATTTTTCTTTTTTTTGAGATTTTTTATAAACATTTTTCCACGCTTCAAACCGGCAAAAACTATTTGCTTGAAGTAGGTTCCGCCAATCCATCGCTCGTTTCATCCGTTGATGCTTTTTTGGTCGGTTTGGCTTTTCTGAACGCTCCGGCGACGCGTTCGTAAACCGGAGTTAAATTATTCGCTTTGAATCTTTCGAGACGCACCGAAATGCTGTGCCAAACGGTTGATTCCTGCGCGTCGTCAAACAAGGAATAAAAAACCGGCACGGCGAGCAATGTTAAAAGCAAACAAAGCGATTGTCCGCCGACGACTAAAATGCCGATCGAGCGGTTCGTTGCTGCGCCCGCGCCGCTGCCGACGATCAGCGGAATCATTCCGGCGACGAGTGCAATCGTCGTCATCAAAATCGGTCGCAAACGGTCGCGATTAGCTTGAATAATCGCGTCGTAGCGATTCATTCCGCGTTCGCGCAGCGTGTTCGTATGGTCAATCTGCAAAATCGCGTTCTTTTTAACGATGCCGAACAAAAGCAAAATGCCGAGCGCCGAAAAAATATTCAGCGTTTGTCCGGCTATCAGCGTTGAAACGAGCGCGAACGGAATCGAAAGCGGCAAGGTCAGCAAAATCGTGATCGGATGAATAAACGATTCAAATTGCGCCGCTAAAATCAGATACATAAAAACGAACGACAGCAGAAACGCGAGCATAAACGATTCATAAGCGCGCTGTAGCTCCTGCGATTGTCCGGTGACGCCGGTGCGATATTCCTGCGGCATATTGAGCGACGCGGCGTGTTTCTGCAAAACAGCGAGCGCGTCCGATTCCGAAGCGTTCGGCGGCAAGCTTGCCGAAATCGTGACTTGCCGCTGGCGATTCAGGCGACTGATCGAAGCCGGACTTAAACCTTCTTCTAATCTCACCAGTTTTTCCAGTCCGACGGTTCCGCCGTTGGTCGAAGCGACCGTGAAATACTGCAAACTGTCGCGCGTGCGGCGAAACGGTTCATCCGCTTGAAGCAGCACGTCGTATTGATCGGAGCCTTCTGCAAAAGTCGTCACGCGTTGTCCGGCGGAAAGGATATTCAGCGCCTGCGCGACATCGCCGGCACGAACGCCTAAATCAGCGGCTTTTGCGCGGTCAATTAACACGCGAATTTCCGGACTGCCGAGTTCGAGCGAACGGTCGGCATCGCGAAACGTATCGTCAGCGCGCAGTTTTTCCACGAGCTGATCGGAAAATTCATCGAGTTTTTGAATGTCCGGTCCGGCGATGTTATAACCGATTCCCGAACCGCCGCGTCCCAATCCGAGACTGTTCCCGATTGATGACGAACCGGAAACGTTGACGCGGTAATCTTTCGATTGATATTTTTTGACGATGCCGCGCGTTTTATTAATCAAATCGGCTTGCGATTGTTTGCGTTTATCAACCGGCACGAGGCTGACGTTGACCGAACCGGTATTAAACGCGCCGCCGCCGAATCCGCCCGCCTGAACGAGCGTATTCTGAACTCCGGGAAGCTGTTCGCGAATATCGCGGGCGATTCTCTCCAGAATGCTCTGCGTCGCCGCAAGACTCGTTCCCTGCGGACCGCGCAAATTGACGCTGAAAGCCGATTCGTCCTCGTCCGGCAGAAACGCCATTCCCACGAGATTGAAAAGCGGGTAAATCGAGGCGACGACAAGAATACAAACGAGCACGACCGCCCAGCGAAAACGCATCGAAATTTTCAAAAGCCACGTGTAAATTCCATCAATTTTGCTGTAAAACCAACTGTCTTTACTGTCGCTTCCGGCGTTTTCTTCATCGCGGTTATGATTGATCGTCGGCTGTTCGTAATGCGATTCGGCGCTCGAATCGGAATTCGCCTTTTTCGCGTCGCCGAGATTAAACGGCTCGACGGCTTCGCCCAAATCTTCTTCTTTGTGCGGCTTAATCCAGCGCGCGGCGAGCATCGGCGTCAATGTGAACGAAACGATCAAGGACACGGCAATCGCCGCCGCGCTGGTTAACCCGAACGACGACATAAATCTGCCGACGATGCCGCTCATAAATCCGACCGGAATAAACACGGCGAGCAGCGAAAGCGTCGTCGCGAGCACGGCAAGCCCGATTTCTCTCGTGCCTTCAATCGCCGCCTGAAACGGGTGCATTCCCTTTTCTTCGACAAAGCGATAAATGTTTTCGAGCACGACGATGGCGTCGTCAATCACGATGCCGACCATCAATGTCAGCGACAGCATCGTGATCGAATTGAGCGTGTAACCCATCGCGTACATCAAGGCGAACGTCGAAATAATCGAAGTCGGAATAGCGAGCGCCGCGATAATCGTCGAGCGGAAGCTCCACAAAAACAAAAACACGACGACCGCCGCCAGAATGCCGCCGATAATCAAATGTTCTTCAATCGCGTGCAGCGAATTTTCAATGAAAATCGAGTTGTCGCCGATAATCTGCATCCGGTAATTCGGCGGCAGAGTCGGTTCGATTTCGTTAAGACGTTCTTTTAATTCGCGCGCAACGGCGACCGTGTTTTGACCGGATTGTTTTGAAACGATGAGAGTGACGGCGGGCTGACCGTTGAGCAGCGCCTGCGAACGAATTTCTTCCGCGCCGTCTTCGACATAGCCCAAGTCTTTGATTTTTACTTGATAAGTGCCGCGCGTGGCGACGACGACGTTGGCGAATTCTTCGGGTTTACGGATTTTTCCCAAAGTGCGCACGCTTGTTTCCGTTTGTCCTTCGTCCAATCTGCCGCTCGGAAATTCAATGTTTTGCAGCCGCAGCGCGTTATTGATTTCGCTCGCCGTCACGTTGTACGAACGCATTTTGTCCGGGTCAACCCAGACGTTGATCTGCCGTTCGCGTCCGCCGACAATCGAAACCTGACCGACGCCGTTGATTGATTCGATGCGTTCCTTGATTTTGTTTTTCGCCGTTTCCGTCACGTCTCGGAGCGAAGTCGGCGCGCTCACGGCGATGCGCAAAACCGGCGCGGCGTCCGTGTCGAGTTTTTGCACGGTCGGCTGTTCGGCGGTTTCCGGCAAATTCGGAATCACGGTTTGCACGCGGTTTTCCACTTCCTGCGCCGCGACGTTCACGTCTTTTTCAAGCACGAATTGAACGAAAATCTGCGCGATTCCTTCGACTGAACTCGAACGCAGCTCGTCAATTCCGCTGATCGTATTAACGGCTTCTTCGATTTTTTCGGTGACTTCCGTTTCAATTTCCTGCGGCGACGCGCCCGGATTGATCACCGTCACCGTAATCGTCGGAAAATCAATTTTCGGAAAAAGATCAACGCCGAGCGAAAAGAATGAAAACGCGCCGACCGTCACGAGCGACAAAATCAGCATCGTCGCAAATACCGGTCTTTTGACACAAACTTCAGCTAACCATTGCATAAATTTTTGAGTTTCAAGTTTCGAGTTTCAGGTCTCCAGGTTCGCCGTCTATCACTTGAAACCTGAAATCTGAAACTCGAAACTTTTATTTACTGTCTGACCAAAACTCCGTCATTGAGCAAATTGACATTGCTCGTTGCTACCGATTCGTTTTCGCGAATTCCCTGTTTCACCTCAATCAAACCGTTTTCGAGAAAACCGAGCTGGACAAGTCGTTCATTGGCGATTCCGTCTTGCACGACATAAACCCGGTTAATTTCGCCTTCGGTTTTCACCGCCGTTACCGGAATCATCACCGCCGGTGCGGGTTTCGGCTGCGTGATGCGCACGGTCGCAAATTGTCCGGGTTTTAATACGCCGCCGACGTTTTCCACTTCGGCTTCAACCGTTAAGGTTCTGGAAGTCGTATTAACATTCGGCAGTATGCGCACGACCGTTCCCGCGAAATTGCGATCCGGATAAGCGCTCGTTTGCAGAGAAATTCCTTGTCCGGCGGCGACTTGTCCGATTGATTGTTCGGGAACATCTATGCGCAGACGCAAAACGGAAGTGCGCAGAATCGTGGCGACTTTTTGCGTCGTCGAAGCGAATTCGCCGAGATCGGCGGCGCGTTCGGAAATATAACCGCTGATCGGCGCGTAAACGACCGCATCGGCAATCGCTTTCTGCGCCGAAGCCGTCTGCGTTCGCGCCGCATCCGCCGCCGATTGCGCCGCGCGAACCGCCGCCTGAGCCGTTTCAACCTGAGTTTGCGCGGTGCGAATCGCAGCGACGGCGACCGACGCCGTTGAACGCGCTTCGTCGAGCTGCGCGCGCAATTGATCGCGTGTTGCGCGGCGCTGATCGTAAATCGTGCGCGCGATGTCGCCGCTTTCAACTAATCTTTCGGCGCGCGTCAATTCTTTTTCCGCCAAATCGAGCTGCGCGCGCGTCGCGCGAACTTGCGAAAAAGTTTCGATGTCGAAATTCGAGCCTTCGGTCAAACCGAGCCGCGCCTGCGTCTGCCGCACGTTCGCGCGCGCCGCTTCGACTTGCGCCTGCGCCTGTTTTACGCCCGATTCCGCCTGGGCAACCTGCGCCTGAGTTTGTTCGAGCCGAATCTGCGCGTCGCGATTATCGAGCCGCACCAGAGCATCGCCTTTGTTAACGTAACTGCCGACATCGAAATTGACTTCGACGATTTTTCCGCCGACCGTCGGCGCGACATCGGTCTGCGCGTCGCTCGCCAAATTTCCGGTCGCTTCAAAATACGTCGGAATCTGCCGCACGATTGCCTGCGCCGTCGTCACGTCAATAATCGCCGGCGCCGCATTGGCATTACCGGCGTTAGCTGAACTCGCGCTTGAACTGCCGCCGCACGCCGTCAAAAAAATCGGCAAAACGGCGGAGACAATAGCGAAAAAAATAAATTTATTGGCTTTCATAAAAACGGATCTGAATCTTTATATTTTTTTACTTTTTGATTCCCTGAAGCAAAATCAGCGCAAATTCGCGCGCCGCATCTTCATTGGAAATTTTTAGTAATTTTTGCTCTTTGTCCCAGAGAATATTATTCAATGAATGCTGAATAAACATTCCGGTAAAAGCGCGCACCGCGATTCGCGGTTCGACATCGCGAAAAGCGCCGTCCTGCTGACGGCTGCGAATGTATTCGCTGAGAAATTCATAAACCTTCGTCACGAAACTGTCAAAAAAAGTTCGCGCCAAATCGTGATCTTCAAGCGCCGAATGCAGCATCAATCGCAGAAAAGCGCAATCTTCGCTGTGGTGCGTAATCGCGTTATACGCCATTGTGTAAAAAACGCCGAAATCATCTTTCGCCGCCGCTTTCTCCGCCAATGCTTCAAACGGACTCGGCAGTGATCGCGCGCAGGCTTTGTGATCGAGAATCGCTGAATAAAGCTCGTCTTTATTGGCAAAATGTTTGAAAACGGTGGCTTCGGAAACTCCGGCAGCAGCGGCGATTTCTTTGGTCGTCGTGCCGCTAAATCCTTTGTTGGAAAACAGTTGCATCGCTTTATGCAAAATTTGCCGGCGGCGTTCCTCGCCAGCCATTCTCGTGTTTGTTGATTCTAAAATGATATCCAATCCGTGCTCCCGCGTTCGATTCTGTGGTAAGTAAGCACTTACTTTCGCATTTATCCGCCGATTTTGTCAACTTTGCAAATATTAAATTTATGTAAAAACCAAAGAACCGTTTATAATAAATTTTCGTATGAACTTTTAATGCGGCAGTGACATCCGAACGATGTTTGGCACAATAAAACGAACGAAGGTTTGTCAATTTTAAGAAGGAGAATTTAGTAATGGAAAATCAGGAACAACAGGGATTAGTAAAATTGGAAGATAATAACGAAAAAAACGAAGTTTACAACGAATATATGGACGACTTTAAAGGACAAGCGCAGGAATACGGACAGAGATTGCAGGATGCGGCGGTCAAAGCAAAAGATTTTGCCAGCGTGAAATTTTCGCAGGCAAACGACAAATTTAAAGAACTGCAAAATAAAGAGCCGCAGGAATTGGTCGAAGAAGCCAAAGAATTTGCGCGCCAAAAACCCGGTCAGGCGCTGCTCATTTCGGCGGCAGTCGGTTTGGTGATCGGCGTCATTTTGCGCGGCGGCAGAAGATAATATTTTTCGCTGAATAAACAAATAATAATAAAAAAGAGCGGAAGCGGATTTTGAACAAGTTCAAAATCCGCTTCCGCTCTTTTTTATTACCAAGCTAAATTAGTTTTGCGAATGAATCAGGCGACGCGTTTGATCGCCGAAAAGAACATCAATTTTATGTGGTTCGATAACGGCGGTCACTTCGCCTTGTCCGAATGTCGAGTGCAGCATTGCCTGACCTTTGCGGTATTTGCGCGTGCGGTCATACGGCGAAGCGGTTTTCGATCCGCCCATGGCGACCGAAGTTTTCACGCCGCGACTGAATGTGCTCGAAGTAGCGCAAACCTGGCAAATCGCTTTCGTGATTTTGCCTTGTTTGGTCACGCTTTCGACGGTGTGATCCTGTTCGACATCACAACCTGAACACAACATATTGATTGACTCACCGACTTCAAATTTTTCGATTTTCATAATTATTAATACTCCTATTTTATCTAGAACGCCGCGGACGGAAAGAGCGAAAACTCTTTTTTCCTGAAGAAAGTTTAGCTGCCGAAGAGGCTCCTGCCGCAACAAGTACGCCGCCGAAATCGGGCAGAAGCACACGTTCGACCGTTTGACCGGTCAGACGTTCAATCGCGCGCATCGTGTGTTCTTCGGCTGAAGTTACCAGCGTAATCGCGTGACCTTTGTTGCCCGCGCGTCCGGTTCGACCGATGCGATGCACGTAATCTTCCGGCACTTCCGGCACATCGAAATTGATAACGTGTGAAACCGAATCAATATCAATGCCGCGCGCCGCGACATCGGTCGCAACGAGAACGCGCGTTTTTCCGTTTTTAAAGCTGAGCAGCGCCGCTTCGCGCTGTGACTGCGAACGGTCGCCGTGAATGCGATTCGATTTGTGTTCGCGTTTTTCGAGAATGTGCGCCAATTTATCAGCGCCGCGTTTCGTTCGCGTGAAAACCAGCACGCGTTCAAATTTTTCTCTTTCCAGTAAATCAAGCAGCAACACGGTTTTGGAATGCGCCGCCACCGGGTAAACTCTTTGCTCGATCAAACCCGAAGTTTTGCCGCGCCGATTGGCTTCGACCATATCCGGATTTTTCATCAGCAGCCGCGTAATCTTTTCGATTTCCGACGACATCGTTGCCGAGAAAAAAAGCGTCTGCCGATTCTCCGGCAGAATTTTGACAATGCGTCGAATCGAGGGCAGAAAACCCATATCAAGCATTCGGTCGGCTTAATCGAGCACGAGCGTTTTCAGCGCGGAAAAATCAATTGCGCCGCGTTCCATAAAATCCATTAAACGTCCGGGCGTGGCGACGATAATGTGCGCGCCGCGCTTCAGCGCTTCGGACTGCGCGCGATAACCGGCGCCGCCGATAATCGAAACGCAGCGAATTGATTTCGGCGCGAGTTCGCGACAGGCGGCTTCGGTCTGATTAGCTAATTCTCTGGTCGGAGCAAGCACCAAAACCGAAGTTCCTTTTAATTTTTCGTTAATAATTTTTTGCAAAAGCGGCAGCAGAAAAGCCGCCGTTTTGCCCGTTCCGGTTTCAGCGCAGGCGATCACGTCGCCGCCCTGCAAAACAATTGGAATCGCTTGTTGTTGAATTGGTGTCGGCTCCGTATAGCCGAGCGACTCGCATTTAGCGGTCAACGCCGGCAGCAAGCCTAAATTTGAAAAACTCATCTAATTATTAAAATCCTTTAATCTTTCTCAACCGAAAACCGTGAGCATTTGCTGAATAAGTAAAGCGTTTTTTGTCAGGTTGTTAAACAATATTAACGGCAATAAAACGCCTCGCCCCTATTTTCAGGAGTTCATAAGAAGTATCCGGGCGAATTTTGCTTCAGTGTAACGGTTGCAACAGAAGGTTTGCGTTCGGAAGCTCAAAAAAGTGAGCGGCTTCTGACAGTGATAAACGAACCTGCTCTCGAACTATCCAAAACGTCGCTTGCTGAACTTGCTCAAAAAGGACGAACCACCGTTGACGAAAGAGAGAAGGAAATACGAACATTATATTAGCATTTTTTATGCAGTAAAAGCAATTTAGTTAATCGCCTCATATTCCCTGAACGAGTAACTGCATTATTCTAAATTATTTACGACGAAAAAGCCCCGATTGATTTTCGAGGCTTTTTCGTTTTTGCGCTAAGAGATTCGGCTTTTATAAGTTCAGCAACGACGCTTTTGCCGCCTTAAATTCATCCTCGTCCAAAACGCCTTGTTTGTGCAGCGCAGCGAGACGTTCGAGCTCCGCCGTCACATCGGTTTTATTTGTCGCCTGACTCGAATCTTTTTTCGAGCCGAATTTATCGAGCAGCGAGCCGCCGACTTTTTTCCCGACTTCGCTGCCGACAACGCCGCCGACCAGCGCGCCCGCAAAAGTTCCGACGACCGGCATTATTGACGTGCCGATTGCCGCGCCGGTAATGACGCCCGCGCCGATGCCCGACATTTTTCCGGCTTTTTCGTTTTCTTCCTGTTCGTTTGATTTGTTTTCGTTGTTACTCATAGAGATTTTCCTTTTTTGATTTTTGCAGTGAATTTTGCCGGTCGCACATTTTGACCGCTTAACTTAAAAGACGATCAATTATACGTTTGTTTCAGCCGCGCGTTCAATAAAGTTTTTCTCGCTCAACTTTTCGTCGCGCTCACAAACCTTTTTCCGCCAGCCATTTTGCGGCGGCGTCGCGCGCGGCGATTTTTTCGCCGTCAACCGCGAAATTTAATCGGCGCATTTCTTCGGTCGAAATCCGGTTGTTTAATTTTTCAAACGTTTCGCGCAAAATTTCCTCTTTATCGTTGCGCGCGACGAAAACGGCTTGATACGGCGGAAAATATTTTTTATCGTCGGCGAGTTGAAACAAATCGAGCGCGGCGATCAAACCGTCGGTCGAATTTCCGGCGATCAAATCGAGTTCTCCGGCGGCGAGCGCGCGATACGTCAAACTCAAATCCATTTCGCGCGGCTGTTTGGCAAAGTTAAAATTATAAGTTTTCGCAAACCCTGTGTAGCCGTCGGCGCGCGACATAAAATCCTGACCGAAACCGGCTTGCCAATTTTTTGAAATCGGAACGGCATTCGAAATCGTGTTTAGATTGTTTTTCCGCGCATCGTCGCCGCGAACTAAAATCGCGAAATCGTTGGAAAATCCGAGCGGTGGGCTTAAAATCAAATCGAATTTTTCGGCGTATTCACGTCTCGTTTCTTCATAAACTTTGTTCGTGTCGGTGATCGGCGCTTTTTTCAAGATTGCGGTGTAAGCCGTTCCGGTGTATTCGGGATAAACGTCCGCATTGTTCGACAAAAGCGCGTCGTGCGCCAGATTTCCGCCGAGTTCAAACT
>SXGU01563410.1_pt1 | contig 21646 bp, 16 predicted proteins | sample 3174531 | NCBI WGS metagenome assembly SXGU01 (sample SAMN11356863, study PRJNA531348) | freshwater metagenome | isolation source: freshwater sample F1-140 | place: China: Fuxian Lake, Yuxi | collected 2017-12-25 | reverse complement strand
TTCACCTCGAGAGGGACGTCGAGTGCAGCAGCGCCGCGCATCAGGTCGAGCACCAGCGGGCCGATCTGGTCGTGTTCGGCCGTCGGCACCTCCACCAGCACTTCGTCGTGCACCTGCAGCACGAGTCGACTCGTCACCCCGGCCTCGTCGAGCGCCTGGTCGATGCGCACCAGCGCGACCTTGAAGATGTCGGCCGCGAGGCCCTGGATGCCGGCGTTCATGGCCTGCCGCTCCCCCGCCTGGCGGATGCGGAAGTTGCTGTTCGACAGCTCGGGGATGGGGCGACGACGACCGAACAGGGTCTCGGTGTAGCCACGCATGCGTGCCTCCACCACCGTGCGCTCCATGTACTCCTTCACGTTCGGGAAGGCCACGAAGTACGCCTCGAGGATGACCGCCGCTTCATCGACGGGAATGCCCAACCGCTGGGCCAGGCCGTAGGCCTCCATGCCGTAGGCGAGGCCGTAGCTGACCATCTTCGCCTTCGAGCGCTGCTCGATGGTGACGTCGGCCGGCTGCACGCCGAACACCCGCGCCGCCGTGGCGTTGTGGATGTCGGTGCCGCTGGTGAACGCCTCGATGAGGCCGGGATCCTGGGCGAGATGGGCGATGCAGCGCAGTTCGATCTGGTTGTAGTCGGCCACCAACAACTCACAACCAGGGGCAGGGATGAACGCCATTCGGAACTGGCGGCCCTCCTCGCTGCGCACCGGAATGTTGTGCAGGTTCGGCTGGTCGCTCGACAGGCGGCCGGTGCGCGCCACGGTCTGGTTGAACGTGGCGTGGATGCGACCGTCGGGTGCCACCTCGGCCAGCAGACCGGTGCCGTACGTGCCGCGCAGCTTCTCGACCTCGCGGTACGCGAGCAGCGGGTCGATGAACTCCGGCCACTGGTCGCGCAGCTTCTCGAGCGTGGCCGCGTCGGTGCTGAACCCGGTCTTGGTCTTCTTGCCGGGTGCGAGACCGCGCTCGGTGTACAGGATCTCGCGCAGCTGCACCGGTGAGTTGATGTTGAACGGCCGCCCGACGATGGCCTGCAGTTCGGCACCGAGGCGCTCGACCTCGGAGGTGAGCTTCTGGTTCAGTGCGGTGAGCTCGGCCACGTCGACCGCGATGCCGACGTGCTCCATCTTGGCCAGCACCTTCACCAACGGGTTCTCGATGGTGGCGTACAGGTGTGCCATGCCCTGCTGCTCGAGCGCCGCTTCCAGCGACTCGGCCAGATGGGCCACGGCGAGCGCCTCACGGCACGCGATCTGCCGTTCGTCGGCCGCGCCGTCGAAGTCGAGCTGGCCAGTGGCCGCCGGGCCCTCCTCGGCGAGCTGGTACGACGTGTAGCGGGCCACCAGGTCGCGCAGCGCGTAGCGGGTGTCGGCCGGGTCGATGAGATACGCCGCGATGGCCGTGTCGAGCCGCAGGTTGGGCACCTCGCTGCCCTGGCCGAGCAGCCAACGCATCAGCGCCTTGGCGTTGTGGCTGCGCAACCCGGTGTGCGCGGCGACCGCGGCCACCACCTGTGGGTCGCAGGCCACGGCGGCCGGGAGCCAGGCCACCTCTCCCAGCGACGGATCGGTGACGACCGCCAGACCGGCCACCTGGCTGCGGCCGGGCTCGCCCTCCCACGCGGCGATGGCGTCGAGCGTGGTCTGCGCCGCCACCAACGCGGCGGCCTCGGAGGCGGCACCGACCTCGGTGACCTCTGCCTCCAACACCTCGGCCACGGACACCCCGACCGGCGCAGCAGTGCCGAACACGGCGAGCGCCTCGTACATGCGCGGGTACAGCGCCTTGAACTCGAGGAAGTCGAACAGCCGCTGCAGTTCGGCGTCGTCGGGCCGCACACCGAGGTCGTCGAAGTCGACCTCGATGGGGGCGTCGCGGCGCAGCGTCATCAGCTCGAAGTTGGCCCGGGCGCGATCGGCGAACTCCTCGAGGTTGGCGCGCAGCTTCGGCGTCTGCTCGGCCGTGTGGGCGAAGATGCCCTCCAGGCTGCCGTACTGGTTGAGCAACTTCGCCGCCGTCTTCTCACCCACGCCGGGCACGCCCTCGAGGTTGTCGCTCGGGTCGCCGCGCAGCGCCGCGTACTGGGGGTAGATGTCGGGCGTGACCCCGGTCTTCTCCTTGATGCCGGCCTCGTCGTACAGCGCGTAGTCGCTGACGCCGCGCTTGTTGTACAGCACCTTCACATGGGGATCACTGACCAACTGGTAGCTGTCGCGGTCGCCCGTGACGATGACCACGTCGTGGCCCAGTGCCTTCGCCTTCTCGGCGACCGTGGCGATGATGTCGTCGGCCTCCCAGCCGGCCAGGTCGACCACGGTGATGTTCAGCGCGGCGAGCACCTCGCGGACCAGGCCCATCTGCTGGCGCAGGATGTCGGGCGACGCCTCACGCTGAGCCTTGTAGAGCGGGTTCGCCTCGTGGCGGAACGTGGGCTCGGGTCGGTCGAACGTGACCAGCACACCGTCGGGCTGCTGGTCCTTCACCATGTAGATGAACATCGACGTGAACCCGAACACGGCGTTCGTGACCTGCCCCGACGCCGTGGCCATGTCGGTGGGCAGCGCGAAGAACGCCCGGTACGTGAGCGAGTTGCCGTCGAGCAGGAGGAGCTTCACGGGTGCAGTTCGCCGGCGAGGACACGCTCGGCGACCTCACGCATGCGCGACCGCTCGCTCATGGCCGTGCGCTGGATGAAGGTGAACGCCTCGCTCTCCTTCAACCCGAACTGGTCGATGAGCAGGCCTTTGGCGCGGTCGATGATCTTGCGGGCCTCGAGCTGCTCACCCAGCGCATCGACCTCACCCGACAGCTGCTGCAGCTCGCGGAAACGCCCGATGGCCACCTCGATGGCGGGGATGAGGTCGCTCTTCTGGTACGGCTTCACCAGGTAGGCCAAGGCGCCGGCGTCGCGGGCATCCTCCACCACTTCGCGCTGGCTGAACGCCGTCAGCATCAGCACGCCACAGATGCGTTCCTCGCTGATGATGCGCGCGGCCTCGAGGCCGTCCAGGTGCGGCATCTTGATGTCGAGGATGGCCAGGTCGGGTTGCAGCGAGCGCACCAGCTCGACGGCCTGGTCGCCGCGGCCGGTCTCACCGACCACCTGGTAGCCCTCTTCTTCGAGCGTCTCACGAAGGTCGAGGCGGATGATGGCTTCGTCTTCGGCGATCACCACTCGGATCGTCATCGTTGGCGTTCCTTTCGGGATGGGCCCGCGGCCATTCTGGCAGGCACGAGCGCCGATCAGGAACCCAGTTGGTCGAGCAGGGCGTCCTGCTCGGCCTCGAGGCGGGCGATGCGGTCACGCATCACGGCTCGATGACGGTCCATCGCCTCGAGCTCGGCCTCCCCCTCGGCGATGGCGAACGACTGCTCGTCGGCGATGGCGAGCTCCTCGCGCGCCGCCTTCAGTTGCGCCACGTTCTTCCGCAACTTGCGCTGCACCAGCCAGGAACCCATGCGGGCGAGTCTACGAACCGGCACAATGGCCAGGTGGACGAACTCCTGGGCATCGCCGACGGCTACCACGACGTGCACGGGCAGTGGCACGACACACCCCACGAGACCCGCGAGCTGCTGAGGGCCATCATGGGCCAGCCCACGCCGGCCGAGCCGCTGTGGTTCGTCGACGAGGGCGATCAGCACCACCTGCAGGGCCGCTGCCGTCTGCTGCAGGAGGACGGCACCGACCGCGGCGAGGTCGACACGCTGCCCGGCGACCTGCCGATCGGCTATCACACGCTCGAGCCGGTCGACGGTGGCCCCGCCACCCGACTGGTGGTGGCACCCCGCTCGTGCCCTCCGGCACCGCACGGCTGGGGCGTGGCTGCCCAGGTGTACTCGCTGTGGCGCCCCGATGCGTGGGGCATCGGCGACCTGCGCGATGTGGAGCAGTTGGGCCAGGCCATCGCTGCACGCAGCGGCACGGCGCTGCTGCTCAGCCCGTTGCACGCGCCAGCGCCCAGCCGTCCACAGGAGCCGAGCCCGTACTACCCCAGCTCGCGCCGCTGGCTGAACCCGCTGCACCTGCCCATCCACGACCCGGCACCGAGCGAGTTGCGCAACGAACCGGGCGGCATGATCGACCGCGACACGGTGTGGGGTGCCAAGCGCCAGCACCTTTCACAACGCTTCCAGGACGAAGCGAACGGCACCGACTGGCGCGGCTGGGCCCGCGCACAGGGACCCGATCTGTGGCGGTACTGCACGTGGAACGCGCTGGCCGACCGGCACGGTGCCGCCTGGCGCACCTGGCCCGCCGAACTGCAGCACCCCGATTCGCCGGCCGTGCAGGACCTGCCGCTGTCCGACCACCAGTTCGCCGCGAACTGCGAGTTCCACGCCTGGACCCAGTGGCTGATGGACCGCGAACTCGGGCTCACCGCCGATGGCGCCGGTGTGGCGCTCATCGGCGACCTGGCCGTGGGCTGCTCGTCCGACGGTGCCGACGCCTGGCTGCACCAGGACCTGATGGCCCTCGGCGTCTCGGTGGGTGCACCGCCCGACCCGTTCAACGCCGCCGGGCAGGACTGGGGCCTGCCGCCGTTCGTCCCGTGGAAGCTGCGCGCTGCGCACTACGCACCGTTCATCGCAATGGTGCGTGCGGCCTGCCGTCACATGGGTGGCCTGCGCATCGATCACGTGATGGGACTCTTCCGCCAGTTCTGGATCCCTGCGGGCACGTCACCAGCGGCCGGCGCCTACGTGCATCTGCCCGCACACGAACTCCTCGCCATCATTCGCCTCGAGGCCGCCCGGGCCGGCACGTTCGTGGTGGGCGAGGATCTCGGCACCGTCGAACCGCACGTGCGCGACGCGCTGCGATCGAGCGGCATCCTCGGCACCAAGGTGTGGTGGTTCGACACCGCGTGCGAACACTGGGCTCAGCCGAACCTCGCCACGGTCACCACGCACGACCTGCCCACGGTGGCGGGTGTGTGGTTCGGCACCGACGGCAGCGACGGGATGCAGCACGCACTGCGCGGCCTCGGCGCGGCCGACGCCCGAGAGGCCGCCGCCGAGGTGCACCACCTGGTGGCCACCAGCCCGTCGCAGCTGGTGCTCGCCACCACCGACGACCTGGCCGGCATGGTGGAGCGGCCCAACCATCCGGGCACCACCTCCGACCAGATGCCGAACTGGACCCGCCGGTTGGCCACGCGCGTCGAGGCGCTGTTCGACGCCGAACCGGGCGCGTCGATCACCGCCGCGTTGCGTCAGGCGCGGGTGTCCATCAGCCGCGACGCCGCCGACGGCATGTAGCCGCCGGGGGCGACTGGCGCCCAGGCCATCACGTCGACGACGACGTGCAGCGTGCCACCCTCCGTCCACAGGCACACGGCACCATCGGCCGCGAGCGCCGGCACCACCAGCGTCGCCTGGTTCACGCCCTTGCCGTACCGCAGCGTCGGGGCCGCGGGCCGTGCCGCGGAGCACGCCCAGATCGTCATCGCACCCTCACCGGCGGGCGCGACCGCCACGACGTCGAGCACCACCGCGTCGCCTGGGCCCACGCCCGCACGTCCCACCACCGGCACGGCCACTTGCACGCCTGCGGTGATCGCTGCCCGAGGACGGCCGAGGCCGTCGACGGTGGTGGCCGTCGGGCGGCTGTCGAACAGCCGGGCCGGGCCTGCCAGACGGAACTCCTGCGCGGCGCCCCACCAGCCCTGCACGTCGAGCAGCACGTGCATCGTGTGGCTCGCGCGCAGGCACACCGTGCCCTTCGCGCTCAACGTCACCACGGCCAGGTTCGCCACCGTGCGACCGACGGGCACGTTCAGGTTCGAGGTCGCAGGAACGGCGCCGCACTGCCAGACGGTGACGTGGCCACCGCCGGGGGCGTTCATGCCCACGATGTTCACCGCCGCCTGCCGAGCACCGACCGGCACGCCACCGCGCCCCACCACCGGCACCTCCACGATCGATCCCGCGGGCCGCAGCCCGATGGCTGCGAACCTGCCGTCCACCGTGGCCGTGTTGGGCCGACTGTCGAGCAGACGGGCCGGGGTGACAGCGTGGAAGTCACCGCCGCCCGCCATCCAGCCCTGCACGTCGACCTCGAGCTCCACGTGCTCCCGCGACCACAGGCACACCCGGCCCCGTATGCCGATGGCGACGATCGCCGTGTTGCTGGCCGGTACGCCACGGGTGACGTTGAGGTTCGACGCATGTGGCCGTGGCACGCCGCAGGCCCACACCGTGAGGTGGGTGTTCACGAACGCGCCGGTCGCGATCACCGAGATCGCCACGGCCGACGCCGTCGGATCCACCCCGAACCGGCCTGCGACCTGCATCTCCAACGTGCCGTCGGGGGTGAAGGTGTACACCTGGTCGTCGTCCTCGCTGGGCGGCGCCGGCACCGCGACCACGCTCGGCCGGTACAGATGGGGCTGTTGGAAGGCGACGTCGATGTCCCACGTGAAGTTCGAGATGGCCAACTGGAACTCGCCGGCGATGTTGCGCCACGGCGTGAACGTGGCGAAGTACACGGTGCACGCATCGCCGCACTGCGTCGTCAACGGCACCGCGCCGTACTGCTCGAACGGACCGGTCGGCGAACCGGCCTCGTACAGCTGCACCGATCGCCCGAACCAGTCGTCCAGCAACGCGACGGCGACGTATCGACCTTCGGTCCACCGCTCAACCTGCAACGGATTGGCCACGACGCCGTCGTGGTGGATCACCGTCGCCGAGGCACGCGATGCCACCCAGCTCGACCCGTTCCAATAGGTGGGCACCTGCTCGAAGTGCCCGTGCGGCACCCGCGCCACGGTGATGTCGGTGTTGCACGAGGTGTCGAACCAGCCGAGCATGCCGGGGTTGGTGAACTGGCGGTAGCAGTTGCCGTACAGGTAGGACCAGTCGTCGTCGCTCACCACGGTGAAGCCGTAGAGCGGGAGCGCGTTGCCATCGGGCGCCAAGGTGAACGACAGCACCGCCAGGTCCGACTGGCGGATCACGGCACGCCACACCGCCGTCGGCCGAGCGCCCGGAGCCGCCCCGGTGCCCTCCGGGTTCCAGAACTCGGCCACGAACACGTGCAGGTGGCCGTCGGCACCCACCTCGCCGTCGAGCGGCCAGAACCAGTGGATCAGATCGGTCTCCTGTGCACCACCGAGGAACGACCGGGGTGCCAGCGCGTCACCACCGCCCCACTTCGCGGTGAAGCACAGTCCGGTCTGCACCAGGGCCACGTTGTGGGCGAAGCCCGCAGCAGTGAGCGACGGCGTCGCCGGATCACCGACGAACGAATCCTGGAACAACCACAGCACCCGCCCGTCCGACATGGGAATGCTGCGCGGATAGTCACCGCCGACCAGGCCACTCGCGCCGGAGGCGAAGAAGGCGTTCAGATCCTCGGTGGACAGCGAACGCGCACAGGCCGACGCCGGCACACCGGCTGCGGCCGCCTGGCCCTGGGTCGCCGGCACGTATGCCAGCAGCGCGACCAGTGCGGCAAGACCACGCTGGATCCACCGCACCACACCACCTCTTCGCCGTGCCGTTCGGCCCGGCACATTCATTGATCGGCGCGTGGCCGCCCGCGCCGTAGAGCCGGAAGTCCCTCCCGACTGTCAGAATCACCCGATGGGCGTCTATCGCGACCGCATCCTCCCCCACATCATCGACCGCGCCTGCGGTTCCCCCGAGCTGATGACATGGCGTTCGCACCTCGTCGACGGCCTCGCCGGCACCGTGGTGGAGATCGGCTTCGGGTCGGGCCTGAACATGGCCGTGCTGCCCCCCGAAGTGGAGCTCGTCTACGCAGTCGAGCCGGCCGACATGGCTCGACGCATCGCCGAACCCCGCATCGCCGCGTCGGGCGTCCGCGTCCAGCACGTCGGCCTGCGCGGCGAACAGATCCCGCTCGACGATGCCAGCTGCGACGGAGCGTTGTCCACGTTCACGCTGTGCACCATCCCCGACGTACGCCAAGCGCTGGCCGAACTGCGGCGGGTGCTGAAGCCCGGTGGGCGGTTCCACTTCCTCGAGCACGGCCTGTCCCCCGACACCAAGGTCGCCGGGTGGCAGCACCGACTCGAACCGATGCAGCGGCGCGTCGCCGACGGGTGCCATCTCACCCGAGTGCCCACGGCGCTCGTCGAGGAAGCCGGATTCGTGATCGAGCGCACGGAGAGCCGGTATGCCCGCGGCCCGAAGCCGTGGTCGTGGTTCACCGAGGGCGTGGCGCTCAACCCGGGGTGACGGCGGGCACCCGTTGTAACGTCCGCCGCGTCACACCGAGAGGGGAACCACGATGAAGGCCACCGCAGCCGTGCTCCGCGGCACCGACCAGCCGTACGCGATCGAGGAGATCGAACTCCGCGACCTGCGCCCGAACGAGGTGCTGGTGCGCATCGTCGCGGCGGGCATGTGCCACACCGACGTCCTGCCCCGCGTGCCGGGCTTCATCGCCCCGCCGCCCATCGTGGTGGGTCACGAGGGTTCGGGCGTGGTGGAGGCGATCGGCAGTGCGGTCACGAAGGTGGCCGTCGGTGACCACGTGGTCCTGTCGTTCGACTCGTGCGGCGTGTGCGCCAACTGCAGCGCCGGCCAGCCCGCCTACTGCGACACGTTCATCGTGCGCAATCTGTTCGGCCGCGAACTCGACGGGTCCGCCGCCGCCACCGATGCCGCGGGCGAGCCCATCGCCGCACGGTGGTTCGGACAGTCGTCGTTCGCCTCGCACGCGATCGCCACCGAGCGCAACACGGTGGTGGTCGACAAGGCCCTGCCGCTCGAGGTGCTCGGTCCGCTCGGCTGCGGCATCCAGACCGGGGCGGGCAGCATCCTGGGTGCGCTCGACGTGCAGCCCGGCACCAGCGTGGCCGTGTTCGGTTCGGGCGCCGTGGGCCTGGCGGCGGTGATGGCCGCGAAGGTGGCGGGCGCCACCACCATCATCGCCGTCGACCTGCAACAGCACCGCCTCGACCTCGCGCTCGAGCTCGGCGCCACCCACGTGGTGAAGGGCGACGCCCCCGACGTGGCCGCGCAACTCGCGGCGGCCTCGGGCGGCGGTGTGCAGTACTCGTTCGACACCACCGGCATCCCGGCGGTCATCGTCACGGCGTTGCAGGCCACCCGCATGACCGGCAAGTGCGGTCTCGTGGGCGTGCTGCAGGGCAACCTCGAACTCGACTCGAACACGATGCTGGGCAAGACCATCCTCAACATCCTCGAGGGCAGCGTCGACCCGCAGGTGTTCATCCCTCGGATGATCGAGCTGTGGCAGGACGGGCAGTTCCCGTTCGACCGCCTCATCGAGGAGTTCCCGATGTCGCAGATCAACGAGGCCGAGCAGTCGTCGCTGGCCGGCGGCGTGATCAAGCCGGTGCTGCGCCCCTAACGCACTTCGTGCACGTCGATGTGCACCAGTGACTGCTCCCGACGGCCGTTCGACACCGCGATGATGCGGTTCATCCACGCCAGCCGTGGTGCCGCCGTGCTGAGCCGGATGTGGGTGCGGAAGTAGTACTCCGACGGGTCGACCGGCTCACCGGCGGCGATGCGCGCGGCCACCTCGGGCGTGGCGTCGCGCACTCCGGTGGACAGCACCTCGATGGCCTCGCCATCGTCGGTGCGCAGCGCGTAGTGGGCACCGATGTCGAGCACCCCGTCGGCGCGGAGCGTCTGCCAGTCGGCGCCGCCGGGCGCGATGGTGCCCGACAGTCCGTCGCGCCCGGTGAACGTGCCGCCGACGAACGGGATGACGCGGCGCGCGCCGACGGGCTGGGCGCCGAGATCGACCGGCGGGTCGACCCGGACCACGATGGCGAGGAGCGGCTCGAGGTGCATCCCACGAGTTGAGCACAGCCGAGGTTCAGGCGAGGGCACGCGAGACGGCGAAGAACGCCGGGATGCCGACGGCGAGGTTGAACGGGAAGGTGATGCCGAGCGCCAAGCCGAGCGTGAGTCCGGGGTTGGCGTCGGGAATCGCGAGCCGAGTGGCGGCGGGCGCCGCGATGTAGGACGCACTGGCCACCATGGTGCCGAACACCGCCGCACCACCGACACCCAGCCCTGCCACCTGGCCGAGCGCCACCCCGGCCACGCCGAACACGAGCGGCGCCACCACCCCGAAGCCGATGGCGCGGGCATCGAGCGCTCGACCCCCGCGCAGCGCCGTGGCGGCCGCAGCCCCCAGGTCGAGCAGGAACAGCGTGAGCAGACCGGTGAAGAGGCCCACGAACAGCGGCTCCACCTTCACGTAGGTGGCGTCGTGTCCGACGGCGCCGATCACGATGCCGCCCGCCAGCAGCAACACACTGCGCCCGGTGAGCACTTCCCGCACCGCCACGCGCCACGACGTGCCCTGCCGGCCGGCGGTGGCCAGCACGAGTGCCACCAGGATGCCCGGCACCTCCATCACGGCCACCAGCGCGGTCATGAACGGTTCCACGTCGAGGTCGGCGCCGGCGGCGAACACGGTGGCCGCGGTGAACGTGACCACCGAGACCGACCCGTAGTGCGCCGCGATCGCACCCGAGTCGGACACGGACCGGCGTAGGAGCACCCGTGACGCGGCGAATGTGAGGACCGGGATCAGCACCGCCACCGCGACGGTCATCACTGCGGGCATCGCCACGTCGGCGAGATCGGCGGACTTGAGCGCGTGGCCGCCCTTCAGACCGATGGCGAGCAGCAGATAGGTGGACAACCAGGTGTGAATGGGATCGGGCAGTCGTAGGTCGCTCTGCAACCACACGGCCACGGCGCCGAGCACGAAGGCCAACACCGGCGGCGACGTGAGGTTCTCCACTGCCAGATCGAACGATCCCATCCATGTCTCCTGCTCGTTATTACATGTTGCAGGATACATGTTTCATTCACCCTTCTTTTACCGAACGAGCACCGGATACTGTGCGCGACACAATTACGCGTCCACACCGATTCGCCGCTGCGGCGTACGCCGTACCGTCGCCACACGCCGGACGGACCGGCGACGAGAGAGGAGCCACCATGACCGTGTACATGGTCGATCGGGATCTACCCGGCATCACGATGGACGCCCTGGCTGACGCGCAGCAGCGGGCCATCGCCACCGCAGCCGAGATGCGGAGCGGCGGACAGCAGATCAGCTACATCCGCAGCACCTTCGTCCCGGGTGAGGCGCACTGCATGTGCCTGTTCGACGCGCCCGACTCGGCGATCGTCGCAGAGTTGAACGACCTGGCCCAGATCCCGTACACGAGGATCACCGAAGCACTCGACCTCACCCCCTGAACGAGCGCAGCGGAGTGGACACCGCCGTCGGACCGGCCGACACCCCGTTGCCGTCGGGCCGTGTGGTGTTCCTGTTCACCGACATCGAAGGGTCGACACGCCGATGGGAGGCGTACGGCGACGAGATGCGCCGGTGCGTCACTCGGTACGAGCAACTCAGCCGTGACTGCGTGACGGCCGATGGCGGCGTGGTGGTCAAGAGCCTGGGCGACGGCACGATGGCGGCGTTCACCTCGGTGGACGCCGCCATCCGCTGTGCCGTCACGCTCCAACGACGCCTGCACGCCGAGAACTGGAGCCCGGTGCCGCCGCTGACCGCGCGTATGGGTGTGCACGTCGGATCATGCGAGCCGGTGCTCGGCGACTACTTCGGTGTGGTGGTGAATCGAGCGGCGCGCCTCTCCGATGCGGCCAACGGCGGCCAGATCCTGGTCAGCGACACCGCCATGGCGGCGCTCAGCCCTTTCCAGTCGCCCACGAGCGACCACTCCTTCCGCTCCCGAGGCCACCACCAACTGAAGGACCTCGCCGAGCCGATGGAGATCCACGAGGTCGTCGTCGACGATCTGCCAGCGGTGAGTCGCCCACTGCGCACCATCGACCCGACCGTGCGTCGCCTGCCGGTGCAGCGGTCCGTCTTCCTCGGCCGCGAGGACGAGGTGCGGATCGTCGTCGAGGCGCTCCGGACGGAACGCATCGTCACGCTGGCGGGCGTGGGCGGGGTGGGCAAGACCCGGCTCGCCGTGCACGCCTGTGCCGAGATGGCGGGCACATTCGACGGCGACATCCACTTCGTCGATCTGAGTGGGGTCGTGGCGGGCGACGATCTCGCCAGTGCCGTGGTCAGCCACATCGCAGCAGCCGGCGGCGGCACCGGCAGGAGCGCCCACGACGTGCTCGTCGACGCCTGCGGACGGCGGCCCGTACTCATGGTGCTCGACAACTGCGACCAGGTCGTCGACGGGGCCGCAGGCCTGGTCTCGTCGCTGCTCGATCGGTGTCCGTCGCTGCGAGTGATGGTCACGAGCCGCGAACCGCTGCGGGTCGGAGGCGAACGGGTGGTACGCGTGGACCCACTCCCCCGTCCCGCCGCTACCGGCGACGGTCGAACGACCCACGACCCGGCCGTCGAACTGTTCGTCGCACGGGCGATCGCCGCAGGGGCGCCGGCCCCCGGTGCCGGCGACCTCACACACATCGAGCGGGTGTGCGAACTCGTCGATCGACTCCCGTTCGCCATCGAGTTGGCGGCCGCTCGAGCCACCCACCTCCCGCTCGAGGATCTGGCCGACCGGATCGAACAGCACTACGACGTGCTGTCCACCCGGCAACGCGACCGTTCAGGTCGTCACCGGACGGTCGACGGCATGCTGTCCTGGAGTTGGGACCTGCTGGATGTCACCGAGCAGGCGCTCTTCCAACGAATGGCCGTGTTCGCTGCTCCTGTCGCCGTGGCGCAACTCGAGACGGTCGTCTGCGACGACCTCGTCCCGCGACGCGACGTGCTCGAAGCGGTGTCGGTGCTGGTCGACCACAGCCTGGTGCTGCACGACCCGACGACCGCAACGTTCCGAATGCTCTCGCTCGTGCGTCGATTCGCCGACGCGACACTGGAGGACGACGAGCGTCGACGCTTCGAGATCCGACACGCCGACTGGTGCATCCGTGCGCTCGACGAGCAGATCGCCGACGAGGCGCTCCCTGCGCTCGTGTCCCGCTCGGGAGCCGACCTGCACACAGCGCTCGCACGCGCCGTCCATCGAGGCGACACGCCACGCGCTCGAGCGTTGGCCGGGCGGATGTGGCGCGTGTTCGAGGTCGAGGGAGGTGTCGCTGACGGCGTGTCTCGTCTGGCCGAGGTGGTCGCGATGGCACCACTGACCACGGTCGACGATGCACGTGCGTCGCTCGGCCTTGCGAACCTGCTGCTGTCGAGTGGCGACGCCGAAGGGGCTGTGCTGCATCATCGAACGGCCGAATCGCTCTTCGCATCGATGAGCGACGACGGCGGTGCAGCGTGGGCCCGGCTCGGCCAGGCAATGGCGGCCCTCCAGATCGGCGACCCCGCCGGCGATGCAGCAGCCATGGCAAGCCGTGCCCGAGCGACCTTCGCTGCCGTCGGCGACGAGCACGGCGTGGGGAGCTGTGATGTGGCGCTCGGCCTCATCGCCGCCCGCGAACAACGACACGCCGACGCCGAGCTGGCCTATCTGGCGGCGCTGTCCGCCTTTCGACTGGGGCACCAACGAGCTGCTGCCGCCGCCGTGCTCGCCAACCTCGGCAACCTCGCCAGCGACGCCGGCGATCTGCTGAAGGCCACCCGCTTCCTCGATGGCGCGGCGCAGCTCTACCGGGAGTTGGGCAATCGTCGCGGCGAGGGATTGATCCTCAACAATCTGTGCCTCGTCGCAAGGTCGCGGGGCGACCTCGACCGCTCCTTCGCCTACGCCGACGACGCGCGGGCCGCACTCGAAGCGGCAGGCGACCTGCAAGGGGCGGCAGTGGCCACCGTGAACCGCGCCAACCTCTTCGGACAACGAGTCGCCGCGGAGCAGGCGATCGACGCCTACCGCGACGCCATCGATCTGTTCCGACGAGCCGCCGATGCACGGGGTGTGCTGGTGACCCTGTCGAACCTGTCGGCGTTCGCATGGCAGCACGGCCTGCGTCGTGCCGCCTGGTCGGCAGAGGTGGATCGGGCGATGATCCTGCACCGACTGGGCCTTCGAGCAGGGTTGGCCGAGGCACTCACCACCCTGTCCTCACGCGCCGCAGAGGTCGGCGACCCCGAACTGGCGGCAACACTCGGCGTGGCCGCGCTCGACGGCGGGGCCGTCGTCGACGCGGCACTCGTGCAAGCACGACAGTTCGGCATCGACGACGCAGTACCCGCGGTCGACGTCGGCTCCCCGGTGACGGCACTCAGCCGCCGCGAGCACGAGTTGCTCGTCCTCGTGGGCAACGGGTTCACGAATCAGGAGATCGCCTCGACGATGTTCGTCAGTCTCCGCACCGTCGACGCGCACCTCAGCCACATCCGCACCAAGCTGGGCGTCACCGATCGTGTGAAGCTCGCCCTGCTGGGCCAGTCGTTGAGCCGGTCGGCCTGACGGCTCCTGGTCACGCGGTGGCGAACAGGTGTCGCAGCCCTCGAGCCAGGGAGGCCGGGACCAAGGTGACATGGTGCTCGTCGGCGAACACCACGGTCCGGGTGTCGATGCCGGCGCGGGTGCACTGCTCGCCGTAGGCCACGGCATTGCGCACCATGCCAGCGGCTTCGCGCTGCTCGGCGTGGGCGAACAACTGCGGCCACACCCGGGCCATGTCACCCTCCTCGCACTCCCCCGCGCTGATGAACGCCTTCGCGCCGTGCCGGGCGGGGATCGCCTCCCCGAGGATGCGGCCGTCGGCCCACCACAACGACGGGCTCATCGCGATCAGGTGCGCGAACACGTCGGGCCGTTCCCGCCACGCCCAGGTCGCGAACAGTCCCGAGAGCGACCAGCCCCCGATGGCGGTCTCACCCACCTCGACACGGGTGCGGACCGCGGGCAGCACCCGATCGATCAACAGGTCGAGGAACGCCGCTGCGCCGCCGGTGCCGTGCTGCACCATTGCGTTGTCGTCGGCGAAGGGGCCGGGCAGCACCCATTCGTAGGGGGTGAAGTCGCGGAACCGGGTGGAGAAGTACTCGAGCGGGTGGGTGCTGTCGCGCCACACCGCCGCGATCGCCATCGGCGGCAACGCCCCCATCGTCACCAGCGTGACGGTACGGGCGTACTCGACGGCGGTGAGGAACATCGTCCGCCCATCGAGCAGCAGCACCAGCGGCACCGGTCCCTCGGCGTGTGGCGGCACGGCGAGCGCCACGTGCAGATCGCCCTCCATCCACGTGTCGGAACCGGGGACGACGAACGGCTGCGCCATGGCGGCAGCGTAGTGAGCAACGCGCGCATAGGGTGACCCGCCATGCCGACGAAGATCTACCGCGCCCGTCAGGTCGTCACGATGCACCGGTCGAACCCGATCGGCACCGCGGTGGCAGTGCGCGACGGCCGCATCCTGGCGGTCGGCACGTACGACGAGTGCGCGCAATGGGGCGAGCACACGATCGACGACACCTTCGCCGACAAGGTGATCGTGCCCGGCTTCGTGGAGGCGCACGGCCACTCGATGGACGCGCTGGTCGTGCAGTTCCCGTACGTCGGCTACTTCGACTACCCACTCCCCGACGGCTCGGTCGCCCGTGGGGCACGAACCTACGCAGACGTGATCGAACGACTCCGCCAGGCCGACGCCGCACTGCCCGACGGCGACGTGTTGATCGCCAACGCGTTCGACCCGATCTACTTCCCGAACGAGCCACGACTCACCCGCGAGCACCTCGACCTGGTGTCCACCACGCGCCCCATCTTCGTGCGCCACGCCTCGGGTCATCTCGCCACGGTGAACAGCGCGTTGCTCGCCAAGGAGGGCATCACCCGCGACTGCAGCACCCCTGGCGTGGCACGCGACGGCAACGGAGAACCGAACGGAGAACTGCAGGAGCCGCCGGCGATGAGCCTCGCCAGGGAGGCTTCTCGCATCGTCTCACGCGGGTCCTTCGACCCGTCGGTGGTGGGCGTGCACGCACAGCTGTGCCGCAACGCCGGTGTCACCACCAGCTCGGAGCTCTCCGGCGTGATGTTGCTGCTGCCCAAGCTGGAGGACGCGTGGCGAGCTGCGGTCGACGCGCCGACCTCGCCCGTTCGCATGGTGCTGTACAACCTGCCCAGCGCACCGGGGTCCTCGGCCGACCACGACGCTGCGGCGGACGCCGCGGTGGCGCTGGCGCGCCGCGACACACCCAAGTTCCGCAACCGCGGCGCGAAGCTGGTGCTCGACGGCAGCATCCAGGGTTGGACCGCGATGCTGAAGTGGCCCGGCTACATCACCGGCACCGACCACGGCCAGTTGCTCATGGCCCCGGAGGAGATGGTGGAGGCCGTGCGTGCGTTCCACCGCCGCCGCCTGAACGTGCACGCACACTGCAACGGCAACGCCACCGCCGAGGCGTTCATCGATGCCGTCGAGGAGGTGCTGGCCGCCGACGCGTGGCTCGACCATCGCCACGTGGTGCAGCACTCCCAGACCACCCTGCCGGCGCAGTACCGGCGCATGGGCCGCCTCGGGCTGTGCGCCAACATCTTCACCAACCACATCTGGTACTGGGGCGACCAGCATGCGTCGCGCACGCTCGGGCCGGATCGCGCCCGAGGCATGTGGGCGTGCCGCACTGCGCTCGAGGAGCGCGTGCCGCTCTCCATCCACACGGACTCGGGCGTCACCCCCATCGGATCGCTGATGCCGATGTGGTGCGCGGTGAACCGCGTCACGGTGAGCGGGCAGGTGCTCGGCGAGCACGAGCGCATCACGCCGTACGAGGCGCTGCACGCAGCCACCCTCGGTGCTGCGTTCCAGCTCCACATGGACCGCGAGATCGGCAGCATCGAGCCCGGGAAGTGGGCCGACTTCGCGGTGCTCGACGACTCGCCGCTCGACGTCGACCCGATGGCCATTCGCGACATCGGCGTGTGGGGCACGGTGGTGGGCGGCGAGGTGCACGCGGCGCCGGGTCGATGATCGACGTCGTCGTCATCGGCGGGTACCTGGGTGCCGGGAAGACCACACTGCTCAACCACCTGCTCCGCGAGGGCACCGGGCGGAGCACCCTCGTGCTGGTGAACGACTTCGGCACGGTGGCCGTGGCCGACGAACTCGTGGCGGCACGCGACGGCGAGATGCTCACGCTCACGAACGGCTGTGTGTGCTGCTCACTGGCGAGCCCGCTCATCGACACGTTGGTGGGCATTCGCGAACGCGACGACGCACCCGAGTTGCTGATCGTGGAGGCGAGCGGCGTCGCCGACCCAGAACCACTGTCGCACCACGCGATGATCCCCGGTTTCCGGCTGAGCGGCATCGTGGTGGTGGCCGACGCGGAGACCATCGAGGCTCGTGCGGGCCACGAACTGGTGGGCCGCACTGTCATCCGGCAACTGCGGTCGGCCGGGCTGATGGTGTTGAACAAGACCGACCTCGTCGGGCCGACCGCGATCGAGCGGTTGCACGACTGGTTGCGCACCGTGGCGCCGAGTGCGGTGGTCGTGGATGCCGAACACGGCGCGGTGCCCGTGGCGATGGTGGTCGGGCCGCAGCCCGAGGTGCCACGACCGCACGGGTACCACGACGGCCACGCGCACCACCACGATGTGCATCGCTCCGTGACGTGGAGTCCCGTCGGCCTGGTCGACCGGGCGGCACTGGTCGGCGTGTTCGAGGACGAGCGCACCGGCATCGTTCGGGCGAAGGGCGTGGTGCGCTTCGCCGATCGGCCCGAGCGGCGCGAGATGGTGCAGGTGGCGGGGCGTCGGTGGCACTGCAGCCCCGTCGACGGGGACGGCGACGACGCGCTCGTGCTGATCGGTCTGCCTCCGGCGTTCGACGAGGCGACGCTGCTCGACCGCCTGGCGGCGATGGTCAACGCTCGCGAATGACCTCGCCGTCCACGTCGATCCGGCGGCGGATGTCGCCGAGGTTCGACATGCGTTGCAGCACTGCCGGCACCTGGTCGAAGCCACCGAGGTACGACCACACGTAGGCGATGACGGCGAAGATGGTGCCCACTTCGCCGGCTGCGTCGGTGACGTGGACGAGCGCGAACACGGACAGGCCGAGTGCGATGAGATCGACCACACCCCAGCTCGTCGCCTCGGCATCGGACAGGCGGATCCAGTGCCGCCCGAGCACCTTGAAGTGGCCGCGCACCTCGGCGGGGGTGCCGCGTTCGATGGTGGACACCTCCCGCTCGGCCTCGTCGTTGAGCGGTCGGAAGATGCGGCTGGACCGGCGCACGAGTCGTCGGTTCAGCAGCGCCACCGGGATCGCCGCTGCGGCCGCGACGGCTCCCAGCGCAGGGTCGTAGACGAACAGCATCACCAGTGACCCCAGCACGGCGAAGGCGGCGGCAATCGCTGCCACGACGGCGACCTCGAGGAAGTCGACGTACTCCGACACCAGCGCCGTACGAGCAACGATCGACGTCGTCGCGACCCTGCGCTCGCGCTGCTCCTCCACCACCGCCGACGCGAGGTCGACGTACAGGCGGTTGAACGACCGCGCGTCGTAGCGCTGGCGGGCCACGGCGACCAGCGTGTGCGCCAGCGACACGGCCACGAACACACCGATGCCGCGGTACGAATCGGCCAGCAGGTCGTCGACCGCGAGGCCGATCGCGAACGGATAGAGCAGTTCGAACGTGTTCTCGAGCACCGCGCCGCCGTAGGTGACGGTGAGCGCGCCACGGTGACGCCGGAGGTGCGTTGCGAGGGCCGCCATGGCCCCATGGTCGCGCACGGCGGACCCGGCGCAGCGCTAGGCCCCTTCGACGACGAGGAACTGACCCATCAGCCCTTCGTCCTCGTGGTTCGCCATGTGGCAGTGGTACATGAACGGGTGCTCGCTGCTCGCGTAGTCGTCGAACTTCGCGACGAACGTGACGTGCTCACCGAGTTGGATGTAGAACGTGTCCTTCCAGCCCTTCTCGTGGTCGGGCACCGGGCCGGTACTGCGTTCCACGATGGCGAACTGCACGTCGTGGATGTGGAACGAATGGCCGAAGATCTGGCCGTTCTCGATGGTCCACGCCTCGACGGTGTCGAGCACCACGGTGTGGGCCACGTGGTCCATCGAGTAACCCTGGTCGTCGAACGTGAACGGCGTGCCCGGGCCGGTGTCGGTGATGGCGATCGAGCGAGCGTTCGTCGCGTCGGTCGCGTTCCACAACGAGTTGGTCACCAGGGCGACAGGCAACTCCTTCACGCTGTCGGCCGTCGGCTCCACGACCAGCAGACGCAACAGGTCGAAGGTGGTGTCGTTCAGCAGGCTGCCGAACTCGCCACTCTGGTTCGGCTCGCCGCCCGGGTAGCCGAGGGGATAGCCACCGTTGAACGACTGCAGCGTGACCGCCGAACCCACCACGTCGGCGCCGAGGTCGACCAGCACCTCGTAGCGCTCCCCGGGCACCATCACCAGACGGGTCACGGGGACGGGTACATCCAGCAAACCTCCATCGGTGCCGATCACCCAGAACGTGCGATCGTCCGGGAAGCCGAGCGTGTACGCCCGCTCGATCTCACCGTTGAGGATCCGCAGTCGAACCATCTGCGCAGGCACCGCCACCTCGGCATCCAACGTGCCGTTGGCCAGCAGATGGTCGCCGTAGATGGTGTCGGCGACGATCTGCGAGTCGGCGTCGAAGGTGCGACTGGTGAACACCACCGGGATGTCGTCGACACCGTAGGTGCGCGGCAGGTCGAGCGCCGCCTCGTCGTCGTCCTGCACGATGATGAACCCGCCCGCGCCCATACTGAGCTGCGGCCAGGTGAGTTCGTGCGCGTGCGGGTGGTACCAGTAGGTCGCCGCGTTGTTCTTGACTGTCCACGAGGGTGACCAGGTCTCGCCGGGGGCGATGACTTGATGGGGACCGCCGTCCATGTCGGGCGGCAGGTGCACACCGGGCCAGTGGTGTCGCCTGCGGGTGGCGTGGTCGACGACGTCGCCTCGTCGGTGGCGCACGCGGCCAGGGCCGCCGCACCGGCGGCCAGCAGGAACATGCGGCGGCTCATCGACGTGGGCGGGTGCGCAACGGCACGGGGCGGGGTTCGCATTGGGGTCTCCCTGCGGGTGATCGGTGCCGCAGTGGAGGACGGCCTCGCCGTCGCGCCGAATCACCTTGGCGGGTGCCAATCTATCAGTGTGCGTCACCCTCCGTGCGACGACGCCGCTGACGCTCCATGAGACTGCACCAGTCCCACGACGCGCCGCCCATGGCCGTCACCTCGGCGAGGAACTGGCCGACCATCCCGGTCACGGGCAGCGGCACGTTCATCGCCGAGGCCTCGTCCATCACGAGGCCGATGTCCTTGCGCATCAGCGTCGTCGAGAAGCCGTAGTCGTATTCGCCCGCGAGCATCCGCTCGGCCCGATTGGCCATCTGCCACGAGGCCGACGAGCCCTGCAGCATCACGTGGATCACCTTGGTCACGTCGAGGCCCGCGGTCTCGGCGAAGTCGAGGCCTTCCGCCAACGCCTGGCAGAGGCCGACCACGCAGATCTGGTTCGTCATCTTCGTGATCTGCCCTGCGCCTGCCGAGCCCATCAGCTCGTACCGCTTGCTGTACGCCTCCACCACGGGGCGAGCGGCCTCGAAGGCGACCTCCTCACCACCCACCATCACGGTGAGCGTGCCGTTGCGGGCGCCGTCCACGCCGCCGGACACCGGCGCGTCGAGGAACTGCGCACCGTGCGCGGCGACGCGTTCAGCCACCTCCCGCGCTGCCGCGGCCGAGGTGGTGCTGTGATCGATCCACACCGCCTTCGGGTCGAGTCCGCCGATGATCTGATCGGCCACGGCGAACAGCTGCGCATCGGCCGGCAACGACGTCACGACGAAGTCGGCACCCTCCACCACTGCGGCGAGGTCGACCGCGGCCGAGCCGGTGTGGGCGTCGACCCACTGCGCCTTCAGCTCGGCGACCGCGTCGTCGACCACCACGTCGTATCCGGCTGCCGCCAGATGGCCGGCCATGTGCCATCCCATGCGACCGATGCCGATGAACGCAACACGGGTCGGCGCACTCATGCGGGCACCCCGGGCTTGCCGCGGTCGGCCAGGGTGAAGCCGCCGGCGAGCCGAGCGTGCACGCGCCCGCCCGACGCCATGGCGAGGATCACCACCATCTCGTCGGGCTTGGGCCCGTCGGGTACGCCCACTTCGATCGCGTCGTAGTGGCTGCCGACGTAGCTCCACTCGAGGTGGGTGATCGGCACATCGAGTCGCGCGCCCATGCCGGCCACCTTCTTGGTGCTCGGCACGATGGACGTGCCCTTCCCGAGCGCCGCCCGCATACCGGCACCACCGGGGATGTGCCACATCGCGCCGTGTTCGATCTCGCCGGACGAGCCGACGATGATGCCCTTGCCGTAGCCGTCGATGGCGGCAACGTCGCCGCCGAGCTGGCGAATGAGCATGTCGCCCATGCGCTGGCCCAGCGCCTTGAACTCGTCGCCGATCGGCGAGAGGTCCTCCACGTAGCGGCCGACGTACGGGTTGGTGATGACCGCGGCGACGGCCCCCTTCAGGACCGGGCGATCAGGAGCGGGACCGAGGTCGTGGTGGATCTCCTCCACCACGGTGAGGAACTTGCGAATCGTGAACAGCACGTGCGCATCTTGGCACCTGCGGGCTGGCGCTCACTCGCCCAACGGCAGGCGCACTCGAGCCGTCGTACCCTGGGGCGACGTGTCGAAGGTGATCTCGCCACGGTGCCGGTCGACCACGATGCGACGGCTGATGTCGAGCCCGAGGCCCGTGCCC
>SXGU01250984.1_pt1 | contig 21649 bp, 18 predicted proteins | sample 3174531 | NCBI WGS metagenome assembly SXGU01 (sample SAMN11356863, study PRJNA531348) | freshwater metagenome | isolation source: freshwater sample F1-140 | place: China: Fuxian Lake, Yuxi | collected 2017-12-25 | reverse complement strand
ATTGATTCTTCCGCTGCATGTGGCGCTTCTCGAACTGATTATTGACCCGGCTTGTTCAGTTGCTTTTGAAAATGAGCCCGCTGCAGCCGATGTAATGCAACACCCTCCGAGAAATACCCGAGAGCCACTTTTTGGCAAAAGAGAAATAGGCTTGGCGATGGGTCAAGGCTTTTGCATTTTTCTTTGCGTGGGCTTGTCTTTTGGGTGGGGTTACGGCTCCCTTGCAGAGGCGCAAGTCCGCTCCATGGTCTTTATCACGCTGATCGTCGCTAATGCGTTTTTGATTTTGGCCAACCGAGCAAGCGTTGGGCGTTTTTGGGCCTCTTTGCGCGTACCCAATTTCACGGCGTATGCCGTCATCGTCTCGGCCCTACTGGCCTTAGCTTTGGCGATGTACTGGCCTTGGCTTGCAGCCCTTCTTAAATTCGCACCCTTGCCACTCATGGCGCTGGGCGCTGCCTTGGCCCTTGGCGTTGTGAGTTTGCCTGCCGTCATTGCTTTGCAATGGGCTGTTCAACGCAAATAGCGCGTTGGGGCCTGCTTCAAACTACCAAGAGGTTCGTCCCATAAAGATCACAGGCGGGTTGTCGATCACCGACTTAAATATTTGCAAACCTTTTTCAAGCAGCTCGATGTTGGCCGGTGCGTTGAGACTGATACGAACGGCTTGAGGAGCGGGTGAACGACCGACCCCAAAGTGGTCTGCAGTACGCACCAAGACACCCGATTGACGCAATGCGCCTGCGAATTGCCCGGCCCGCCAAGGCTCAGGCAAGGGCACCCAAATCAAAGGGAATTCAGGGTCGGTCTTGAACTCCACTCCACGCAGAACTTTATGGGCGATTGCCAGTCGCTCGGTGGTTTGTTTACGTTGCTGCGCAATGAGCGTTTCCATTTCACCGGTTTCAATCCAACGGGTGGCAATTTCTGGCAACAAGGGCGCAACCATCCAACTGTCAGCCCGCATGCTGGCGGCAAATTTACTCAACCAAGCTGGCGCTGCTTCGACGTAGCCCACACGCAATCCGGGCGCCAAGACTTTTGAAAAACTGCTGAGTAAAAAAGACTGCTCGGGTAACCACGTAGACAAGGCGGGCAAGGGATTGGCTTGGATAGCTGCATGAACGCAATCTTCAATCACGTACAAACCGTGCGCCCGAACCACCGCTGCAATTTCTTCGCGGCGTTGCACCGACATGGTGGCTCCTGTCGGGTTATGCAGTGTGGGGGCGCAATAGACAAATTTAGTGTCAAAGGTTTTGGCGGCCCGCTCTAACGATTGCGGCGTCATACCCTCTTCGTCAGTTTCAATGCCAATGAGTTGCAAGCGCATCGAACGCGCTAGCGACTGCAGGCCGGGGTAACTTAGCGACTCGGTTAAAACCGCCTCGCCCGGGCGGGCGATGGTGCGCAACACACAGGCCAAGCCGTGCTGTGCGCCGTGGGTCACCATGACGCGGTTCCACTGGCCCGTCATTCCAAAGCGTTGCAACCATTGCGCCCCCGCTTCCCGGTGACGCCGCATGCCGGTTTCTGACTGGTAGCTCAGAACCTGGTGCATCAATTCCGCATCGTTACTGAGAGAGTCAAACGCGACTTTCAGGGCGGTGGCTTCGTCGCCCACCATCGCTACGTTATGGGCTAAATCTATGGGGGCTTGGTGATCTTTGGTTTGTAATGTTTCAGGAACATGCTCGATCGAGCGCACATAGGTTCCATCGCCCACCCGAGCGGTTGCCAAACCTTGGGTTTCTAAGATGGCATACGCCCGGCTGACCGTTCCGGTCGTGACCCCTAGGCGACGGGCCAAATTGCGCTGGGGCGGCAGTTTTTCCCCCATGGGAACTTGCCCATTGAGAATCGCCTGGGCCAAGTCTTCCGCAATGGACTGGTACTTGGGCTTGGTGCCATCGCCGAGGCTGGCCGTAGAAATAAGTTGTTCGAACGACATTGCGTTGATCCCTGCTTGGGGGCTTCCTCCAAATAATGGGGTCTATTATCGTTTTACCCTACGAAAATCAGCTTTCAGTGTTCAATTACTCAATTTGAACGCATTGATAGCATTCAATCTGTTGCATAGTATCTATGGTTATCCAAAAATGGAGGGATTACCCCTCCAACACCCCCTTTTGCAGTAAAAGAAATGACCTCTAGAGCATGAACGACTTTGACTACATCATTGTTGGCGCTGGATCCGCCGGTTGCGTGCTTGCCAACCGACTGAGCGCCAGCGGCAAAGACCGGGTTCTGCTGCTCGAGGCGGGCGGCTCTGACCGCAGTCCCCTGATTCAAGTTCCATTGGGATACGGACTCACCTTTTCAGACCCCAAATACAACTGGATGTACACCACCGAGCCCGATGCAGCTTTGAACGACCGCACCTCTTTTTGGCCGCGCGGAAAAGTACTCGGGGGCAGCAGCAGCTTGAACGCGATGGTTTACATGCGCGGACAAGAAGGCGACTTCAACGATTGGCGCGACGCAGGCAACACCGGTTGGGGCTGGGACGATGTCTTACCTTATTTCAAAAAATCGGAAGACCATGTGTGGGGCGCATCCACCCACCACGGTGCTAATGGAGAAATGCGTGTCAGCGATTTTGCGGACCAAGTCCACCCTTTATGCGGGCGTTTTATTGAAGCTGGGAAACGATTGGGGTACGGATACACCCCAGACTTCAATGGCGAGCGCAAAGAAGGCTTTGGCTTGTGGCAAATGACCATTCGCAATGGCTTTCGTGAATCGACGTCTAACGCATTCTTGCGCCCCGCCATGCAGCGCAGCAACCTCAAAGTCATCACCCATGCCCTGGTTAGCAAAGTGATTCTCAAAGACCGCAAGGCTACGGGTGTTGAATGTACTGTCGGCGGGCACACCCAGATTTTCGAGTGTCGTAAAGAGGTAATTTTGTCGGGCGGCGCAATCAATTCACCCCAGCTCTTGCAACTCTCAGGCATTGGTGACACTCAGGCCCTCAGAGACAAAGGCGTAGCCGTGGTTCACCACTTGCCCCACGTGGGCCAAGGTCTGCAAGACCACTTGTGCGTGTCTTATTTTTTCAAATCCAAAGTACCTACTTTGAACAACACCTTGGGACCGTGGTACGGCAAAGTCTGGGCCGGTATGCGCTATATGTTCAATCGGCGTGGGCCTTTGGGCATGAGCGTGAACCAAGCAGGGGCTTTTGTTCGCAGTCGACCAGATTTAGAGCGGCCCAATTTGCATTTGTATTTCAACCCTATCAGCTACACCGCCAACACGGCCCCAGTGGGCAAACGCTTTCAACTTCAAAACCCGGACCGCTTTGCGGCGTTTTTAATTTCTTTCAATACCTGCCGCCCCACCAGCCGCGGCAGCGTGATGATTGCGTCCAACAACCCTCTGGACAAGCCGCGCATTGAAACCCACTTTTTAACCACCGAACACGACCGCCAAGACATCATGGATGGCTCGCGCATGGTGCGCAGCATTGCCGCTACATCGCCGCTGTCCGATATTGTGGAAAGCGAGCACTTGCCTGGTATTCAGGCCCAAAGTGACGCTGACATTTTTGCGGATTTCGCAAAACGCGCAGGCTCGGTCTACCACGCGTCATGCACCTGTGCGATGGGAACGGATCCTGCAACGTCGGTGGTGGACGACAGGCTGAGGGTTCACGGTGTCCAAAATCTACGCGTGATTGATGCGTCGGTTTTCCCCGCTGTCACCTCAGGAAATACCAATGCGCCCACCATCATGGTGGCTGAAAAAGGGGCTGACATGCTCTTACAAGACAACGCATGAAGTCGGTCACTTCAATTTTTAATCTCTCCCTCCACTTTTCCCTTTTCTTTTTTCTTTTAACCCTCACTTCACTTATAGAAAGCACATGATGAGCAACAGCAAACTACGTATCGGATTTATTGGCTTGGGCAGCTTGGGCGAAGGCCTGTGCAACAACCTGGTCAAAGCCGGCTACACCGTCACTGTGAACGACCTCAATAAAGACTTGGCCAAACGGCTGATCGTCGGTGGAGCTGCTTGGTCAGATGATGTAGCAGGCGCATGCCGCAATGCCGATGTCGTAATCACTGTATTGCCCTCACCTGCTATATCTCGCAAAGTAGTCGAAGGTGCCGGCGGCGTTTTTGAAAATCTGAAATCCGGTGGAACCTGGATTGAGATGAGCACCACCGACATGGAAGACCTGTTGCGCTTGAACGCGGTTGCAGCGACCAAAGGCATTACGGTGCTCGAGTGCCCTGTTACCGGCGGTGTGCACCTAGCCAATTCCGGAGAAATTACGGTTTTGGTAGGTGGCGAAGAAAGCACCTTCAAACGGGTTGAAGACATTCTCAGCACCATGGGCGGCGAAATTATTTACATGGGAAAAATGGGCAATGCCTCGGTCGTGAAAGTCGTGACCAATATGCTGGCCTTTATCCACCTGATTGCGGCTGGTGAAGCCATGATGCTGCCGGCCAAATACGGCGTTGATCCTGATGCTACCTACCGTGCGATTCGCGCGAGCTCAGGCAACAGCTTTGTTCACGAAACCGAATCCAAGCTCGTATTGAGCGGCAGCTACAACGTCAAGTTCACCATGGACTTGGCGTGCAAAGACCTCGGTTTGGTCAATGGCATTGCCGAGAAAATTGGCGTCCCCTTGGAACTCGGCAGCATGGCACAACAAATTTTCCGCCGCGCCCGCGGTTTGTATGGCAGCCAAGCGCAATCCCCTGAAGTGGTGCGCATGATCGAGCAGGCTTGCGGCTTGGAGTTACGTGCCCCCGGTTACCCTACCGAACTCGTTGCAGAGTAACAGTTGAAAGTTGAAACCATGACGGCAGCACTCACCCACCAAGACTGGCTCGCATTAGCGGGAAAAATCGACATTGCGACCGGTCTTTTTATCGATGGCGCTTACCGCCCCGCTGTCGCTGGAGAAACGTTTGATTGCGTGAACCCGGCGACGGGTGAGTTGATTGCCGTGATGGCCAAGGGCCAGGCCGCTGACATTGATGCCGCCGTCGCCTCGGGCCTTGCGGCTTGGCGCGACGGGCGCTGGGCCAAACTGGCCCCACGCCAACGCGCAGACATTTTGCAAAAGTGGGCCGACCGGATTGAAGCCTATCAAAATGAATTGGCGCTCTTGGAAACCTTGGACATGGGTAAACCCATCTCAGATGTTTTAAATATCGATCTGCCTGAGGTATTGAAAACCATTCGCTATTTCGCCGAGTGCATTGACAAAATCGAAGGCGCAGTCACCCACACCGATCCGAGCGCAATCCACCTCATCACCCACGAGCCTATGGGTGTGGTAGCTGCGATCACGCCGTGGAATTACCCCATGCTGATGTCCGTGTGGAAGCTCGCTCCCATCTTGGCTGCGGGTAACTGCGTGGTGCTCAAGCCCTCAGAGCAAGCGCCTTTAACCTGCACCCGACTGGCGCAGTTGTTTGTAGATGCTGGCGGACCTGCAGGCGTTTTCAACGTGGTCAACGGGTTTGGAGCGCAAGCGGGCAAGGCCTTGGCTTTGCATATGGATGTTGCCAAGATCACCTTCACGGGTTCTACCGCTGTCGGTAAATTGCTCATGGGCTACGCAGGCCAAAGCAATATGAAACGCGTGGCCTTGGAAACCGGCGGCAAAAGCCCGCAGATTTTCATGCCCGACTTGTATGACTTTGATGCTGCGGTGGATCGTGCGGTGGGTGGAATTTTTGATAACGCAGGGCAGGTTTGCAATGCGGGCTCGCGCCTCTTGGTTCACCGTTCGATTCACGACCGCTTTGTCGCCCGCTTCGTTGAGCGGGCCCAAGCGATGTACCGCCCTGGTGACCCACTGGACCCCGCAACCACCATGGGCCCCGTCGCCAGCCAAGCGCACCGCCAAGGGGTGATGACCAAAGTGCAACTCGCCTGTGAGCAAGGCGCCACCATGGTTTTGCCTACGCCCGATACCCAGCGGCCCTTAGCAGTTCACCAAGGAGGCGCATTTGTGCCCCTGACCTTGTTCACCCACTGCACCAACACGATGAGCATCGTGCAAGAAGAAACCTTTGGACCCGTGGCCTCGGTTCAGGTCTTTGACACCGAAGCCGAAGCGATTGCCTTGGCCAACGATTCCATCTACGGTTTGGCCGCCTCAGTGTGGACCTCGGATCTTAAAACCGCCCACCGTATGGTGGCCGCGCTTGAAGCGGGTGTGGTGTGGGTCAACTGTTTTGGCGATGGTGACATGACGCAGCCCTTTGGGGGCTACAAACAAAGCGGTAACTCCCGTGACAAACACATGGACAGCCTGCTGTCGTATATGCAAACCAAGTCCGCTTGGTTTTATATTGGATGATTTTTAAACCGAAACACGAGAGCTCGCTATGACACGTTGCAACTTTTACATTGATGGCGCTTGGGTCGAACCCCTCGGCAAACACACCGTTCACTCCATCGTCAGCCCCGGTGATGAGTCTGTCGTAGGCGAGCTGCTCATGGGCAGCGCAGACGATGCCAACCGTGCGGTCGCCGCTGCCAAAAAAGCTTTCGAGAGCTACAGCCAAACGACCATGGCCTACCGCACCGAGATGCTGCAAAAATTGCAAGCTGCGTTTGAGCGGCGCTATACCGAAATGGCCCAAGCCATCAGCACCGAGATGGGCGCTCCATGGGACTTGGCCTACGACTCCCAAGCCGAATGCGGCCCTGGCCACATCAAAGCCACCCTAGAAGCCGCGAAAGACTACCCTTTTAGTTCTCGCAGCGGTAACAACGGTGACCTTATCAGCGAGCCCATCGGCGTATGCGTTTTGATCACGCCCCGGACCTGGCCGCTCAACCAAATTGTTTCTAAGTTGGCACCGGCACTTTTGGCAGGATGCACCGTGGTTCTCAAACCCAGTGAATTTGCTCCCCTCTCGGCCAAACTCGTCGCAGAATTTGTGCATGAAGCCGGGTACCCTGCTGGCGTATTCAATATGGTCTATGGCGACGGCCCCGTGGTCGGCCCTACGTTAAGCAGCCATCCCGATGTCGATTTGGTCTCCTTTACCGGCTCGACCGCAGCCGGCATTGCCGTGGCCAAATCTGCCGCCGATACCGTCAAACGCGTGAGCCAAGAGCTTGGTGGTAAGTCGCCCAACATCGTGTTTGCCGACACCGATTTAGACAAAGCCATTGGCTGGAGCGTTCGCAAATGCATGAGCAATACGGGCCAAAGTTGCAACGCACCAACGCGCCTCTTGGTAGAGCGCTCGGTGTATGACAAAGCCTGCGTCTTGGCAGCCCAGCACGGCGCAGCCGTTCAGGTGGCACACCCCAGCACCCGTGGCGATGTGATCGGGCCCTTGGCGATGAAGCGCCAATTTGAAACCGTGCAGCGGTATATCCAAATTGCGATCGACGAAGGTGCACGCTTGTTGTGCGGTGGCTTGGGCCGGCCCGAAGGGCTGTCCAAAGGCTATTACGCCCGACCCACCGTGTTTGCCGATGTCAACAACCAGATGCGTATTGCGCGTGAAGAAGTTTTCGGTCCTGTGTTGGTGATGATTCCTTTTGATACCGAAGAAGAAGCCATTCAGATTGCCAACGACACGCCTTACGGATTAGCGGCTTACATTCAATGCCAAGACGCAACCCGCGCACAACGCGTCGCTCGCCGCTTACGCGCAGGCAGCGTATCCATCAACGGTACCGGCCAAGACTATTGCTCCCCCTTTGGCGGCTTCAAGCAAAGTGGCAACGGCCGCGAATGGGGACGCTTTGGTTTGCAGGACTACTTGGAATACAAAGTCATTAACTACGCCCACTAACTAAAAAAAATATGAAAATCACAGACGTCAAAACCTTTGTTGTCGGAAACCCACCTCCTGGATTTGGAGGGCGGTATTTCGTCTTTTTAAAACTGATCACCGACGAGGGCATTGAAGGACTCGGCGAGGTTTATAGCCTGCCGTTTCACCCGAGCGTGGTCGAGCAAATGGTCAAAGATGTGGTGGAACGCTGCGTCATTGGAAAAGACCCTTACGACATCGAGCGTATTTGGCGCGGCGTCTACGGCAGTGGTTTTATTCAGCGCCCCGATGTATCGATGATGGGGATTTTGAGTGGCATTGAGATGGCCTGCTGGGACATCGTCGGCAAAGACGTGAATAAGCCTGTCTACAAACTCTTAGGCGGTCAAGTGCACGAAAAACTGCGCAGCTACACCTACATTTACCCCAAAGATGGCGACAAAACCAATGTGTACGCCGATCCGATTTTGGCCGCGGAGCGGGCTGCGGAATACCTCAAAATGGGCTTTACCGCCCTCAAGTTTGATCCTGCTGGGCCTTACTCCATTTACGACGGTCGCCAGTTGTCTTTGACAGAACTCGATCGCTCTGAAACCTTCTGTCGCATGTTGCGCGAAGCGGTGGGAACTAAAGCCGATTTGCTGTTTGGGACCCACGGACAAATGAGCGCTGCCGGAGCGATTCGCTTGGCGCGGCGTCTCGAGCCGTTTGATCCTTTGTGGTTTGAAGAACCCATTCCACCAGACAACCAACGCGAGATGGGCAAGGTTGCCCGTGGCACCACCATTCCAGTGGCAGCAGGTGAGCGCCTCACCACGAAATGGGAATTTGTTCGCGTGCTTGAAGAAGGTGCTGCTGCGATATTGCAGATGAACCTGGGCCGCGTGGGTGGTATTTTGGAAGGCAAAAAGATTGCCTCCATGGCCGAGGCCTACCACGTGCAAATTGCGCCCCATTTGTACTGCGGCCCGGTGGTTGGCGCAGCCAACATCCAACTGGCCACTTGTAGCCCCAACTTCTTAATCCAAGAAAGTATTTTGGACTGGAAAGGCTTTCACACCGAGATTTTGAAAAAGCCCATCCAATGGGAAAACGGTTACATCATCCCGCCCACAGCGCCAGGCTTAGGAGTGGAGCTCAACGAAGAAGTCGCCTTGGCCAACCCCTATACCGGGACGGCATTGCACTTGGACATGACGCACCACCCGATCTTGCCTTGAGGTAAGGCTTCGGGTTAAGGAACCAGACGCACGAGCGCTTGGTCCTTTACCGAATCCAACAGCGCAGCACTCACAAGCGCTGGCGCAATCTCAGCCAATGGCAGCAACACAAAAGCACGTTGCCACATCCGGGGGTGCGGCACGGTCAAAGATTCGCTTTGAATGCTGGCATCCCCAAACAACAAAATATCTAAATCCAAGGTTCGCGGGGCATTGCGGTAAGGCCGCTCGCGTCCTACGCCCTGCTCTATCGTTTGCAACTGCGCCAAGAGTTCAGGCGCACTTAAGTTGGTTTGGAGTTGTACCACCGCATTGACATAGTCTGGGCCGCTCGAATCAATGGGCGCACTGCGGTAGAACGCCGACTGGGCCACTAGGCTCACACCTTCTAACGCGGCAATTGATGCCATCGCGCCAGCCAGGGCGGCTTGGGGATTGCCGAGGTTAGCCCCCAACCCTACTGTCGCAACAACAGGCGAACGCTCTAACATGGCGCTTGAAGATCAAAGACCCGCGTCACTGCTGTCGGGGGCAGCAGGGCCACTAGGGCCACTAGAGCCGCCTGTGCGTCTGCGGCGGCGGCGTTTTTTAGGCGCTGCGTCTTCAGTCATCTCACCCCCCGGCGCAGCATCGGGCCGGTCCACCGGCGCAGGCGCAGGCGCACGCTGCATCTTGGGGGCGCGGGGTCGCTTTTGCGTTTCTTGGCGAACCTGGTCGACCAAGTCTTCGCGGTACAAGTCGTCGCCCGTACTGAACTCTTGCCACCAATCGGCCAAAGCTTCGTCCACCTCACCGATGTCAGCGCGAAGGCGCATGAAATCAAAGGCCGCCCGAAAACGCTCTTGTTGCACCAAACCAAATGGTGCGCTACCGACGCGCTTTTCAAAGCGCGGCTGGATCATCCAAATTTCACGCATGTCACCGGCAAGCTTGCCGCGACCCGAGACATCGCCAATGCGGGCATTAAAAACATCGTCAATCGCATCTTGCAGCGCAGGGTGCGAATGCTGGCGTTGCTCCAAACGGTCTGCCCAGCCGTCGCGCACATCGGCCCACAACACGCATGCCAACAAAAAGCTAGGCGCCACCGGCTTGCCTTCACCCACCCGGCGGTCGGTGTCTTGCAAGGCTGAGGTGACAAACGGCGTTTCTGCCCGCTCAACCACCACGTCAAGCAGCGGATAAATTCCCCGGGACAAACCGAGTTTTTTGAGTTGGGCAATGGATGCCAAGGCGTGTCCCGTTTGCAGCAACTTCAGCATCTCATCAAACAAACGGCTTTGCGGGACATCGGCCAACAACTGCTGTGACTTCACCAAAGGCCCTGCTGTTTTGGAGTCCAACTTAAATCCCAGAGGGTTCAACTTGGCAGCAAAACGCACCGCGCGAATAATCCGAACCGGGTCTTCGCGGTAACGCGTTGCGGCGTCTCCAATCATGCGCAAGGTTTTGTTTTTAGCGTCTTTCAAACCACCGTGGTAGTCCACCACCAATTCGGTTTCGGGGTCGTAGTACATGGCGTTGATGGTGAAATCTCGGCGTACCGCATCTTCTTCTTGCGGGCCCCAGACGTTGTCTCGCAGCACGCGCCCGGTGGAGTCCACCGCATGTTTCATTCCCGCGAGCTCACTCTTACTGGTTTTTTCATTGCCACGCACCTGCTCAGCAGCGGCGTTGTCTAAGTAGGCCCGAAAGGTCGAGACTTCAATCACCTCATGCTCGCGCCCGCGGCCGTAAACCACATGAACAATGCGAAAGCGCCGGCCAATGATGAAGGCGCGGCGAAACAGGTTTTTGACTTCTTCGGGGGTTGCATCTGTGGCTACGTCAAAATCTTTAGGCCGCAGCCCGAGCAACAAATCGCGCACCGCGCCGCCCACGATATAGGCTACAAAGCCAGCGTTTTGCAGCGTTCGAACCACATTCATGGCCCGCTCGTCAACCAACGTCACGTCAATTCCATGGACTTTCACCGGAACTTCAACCCGTTTGCCGAAGTCCGGTTTTCCTGCCGTTGCGGCAGGGCTACTGCTTTTTCCCAGCAGTTTGTGAATCAATTTTTTTATCATAGGTCCTTGTGGGGCCGGTGCCAACGCACCCAGCCCGGCCAAATATTGGCGCTTATCTAAACAGCTCGAGTATGCGCCATCCGCGGTCTTGGGCGATCGCACGCAAAGGGTCATCTGGATTGGTTGCTACGGGTACATTGGCCTTCTCAAGCAGAGGCAAGTCGTTGATGGAATCCGAATAAAAAGTGCTGTGAACGCTTGCCCAATCCAAACCGCGTGCTGTCAGCCATTCTTCCACACGCGTCACTTTGCCTTCGCGAAAGGTCGGAATCCCGCGAACTTCACCGGTAAACCAGCCCGTTCCTCCTTGAGAGGTGTCGCGCTCCAAGTCAACCGCCATCAGCTCATCCGCACCCAAGGCCTTGGCAATCGCGGCAGTCACGAAGGCATTGGTCGCCGTCACCACTATCACCGTAGCGCCTTCGGCTTTGTGTTGTTGCACCAACGCAAGCGCTTGGGGTTTGATTGCCGGCGCAATCACATCGCGCATGTAATCGGCATGCGCTGCCAGCGACTTGGCCTCCCCTTGGCGAATCATGGCGCCGGTTGCGAAACGCGCGTATTCGTAAATATCTAAGGTACCGGCTTTGTATTGGGTGTAAAAGGCATCGTTTTGACGGGCGAACTCGGCCGGATCATTCCAACCTAAGTCCGCGGTGAACTGGCCCCAGGTGTAGTCTGAATCAATGGGCAACAAAGTGTGGTCCAGGTCAAACAAAGCGAGCTTGGGCAAGGTCATGCAGTCTCCAGCATAGATTTAATCAAAGGAATCGTAATGGCGCGTTTGGTTTGCAAAGCGTAGCGGTCCAGCAAATCAAGGAGTTCCATCAGGCTACCTAAATCACGGCTAAAGCGGCGTAGCGTGAAGTCCATGACCTCATCACTCAAAAATAAACCCCGCGCATCCGCGGCTTGGCGCAGCACCGCGCGTGACTGTTCTTCCGTCAACAGTTGCAAGCCAAACACATGGCCCCAACCCAAGCGCGTTCGCAAATCATCACGCAGCTTCAACTCAGACGGACTCCATTCGCCAGAGGCAAGAACTGGGCGCTGCAGGGTTTGGGCATGCACAAACCAATTAAATGCGGTGTGTTGTTGGCTGGCGGTAAAGAGATGGACATCGTCCATCAAGACCGCCGCCCACGTTTCATCAAATTCAGGCGGCGTCATCACCGTCGAGTCCAACCAGCCCACCACCGCGCCTTGCTCTCGCAAGCCCTCCCGCGCCGCTTTCAGCAAATGGCTTTTCCCGCTGCCGCTACGCCCCCAAAAATAGGTCGGTACAGGCGAGCGCAAAGCCGAAGCGGCTTTGGAGCCCAACCAAAATTGCACGTGCTGCAAAGCCGCCGCATTCGGTCCCGCAAAAAAATTGGCAACAGAAGGTCCATGGGAAATACCGATGTCAAGCGTGATTTGCTGCATGCTGTGGGTTTAGCTTTGGTGTTTAGCCGTGGTACAAATCGCTGGTCAAGTAACCCGAGCGCAAGCGGCGTACCGCCACCAGCAACACGGCGCTCACTGGCAAAGCGACCAAGACGCCGACGAATCCAAAAATTTGACCAAACGCCAACAAGGCAAAAATAACAGCCAAGGGATGCAAACCGATGCGCTGGCCGACCAAGCGCGGCGTCAAGAAAAAACTCTCCACCAATTGGCCCAAACCAAAAACCACCGCCACCATCACCAGCGCGTAACTCGCGCCCAAGCTACTAGAAAACTCCAACAAGCCCGCCAACAAGGCCAAGACCATGCCGAGTCCGAAACCTAAATACGGCACAAACACAGCCAAGCCCGTAAACGCACCTATCGGCAAGGCCAAGTCCAAACCAAACAGCGCGAGCCCAGCGCTGTAAAAAACCGCCAATACGCCCATGACCATCAACTGCCCGCGCAAATACTCACCCAAAACCTCATCCGCCTCGTGAAGAAAACTATGCGCCGCACCCCGCAGGCGCGGAGGAATCAAGGCGCTCAAACTCCCCATAAAGCGATCCCAGTCCATCAACAAATAAAACAAGGCCACAGGAATCAGCACTAAATTGCCGATCAAGGCCAGCGCCACGCTGCCGCCAAGCTTGACCGACGCCATCACCGATCCAAACGTATCTTCAAAATTAGCGTTCAGGTACGTCATCAAAAACGATTTGATGCTGGCCAGGTCCAAGATCAGGTGGATACCTAATTTAAGCAAGGCCGGCTGCAGCGTGGCGTTCATGCGGTCTAGCAAAGAAGGCAGTTGATCGCGCATCAGTGGTAACTCTTTAATCAAAATCGGCACCATCAAAAGCAGTAGTCCGAGGGCTAAAAGCAAAAACAACAATTCCACTAAAAGAACCGCCAGCACCCGGGGGATGCGCCCGCGCCACAAAGCGTCAACCCAATCCACCACAGGTGTCAAGGCATAGGCCAGCACACAGGCCACTACAAAAGGTGCCAAAACTGGGGCCAAAAACCACAGCGCAGCAGCAAAAACGCTGGCAATAGCCAACCAAGCAGCGACAATTTTGGGAGACAAGGTCATACGCACCTTCAAGTGAGTCAGGGCGAACCCTTAAAATCAAGCCTAAATTCTATCGGGCTACGCCAAAGCAGCCCCAACCCCATTACACCCCATGATCCCAACTGCCAAACCCTCCCCCAGCCCCTTGTCCTACAAAGACGCCGGCGTTGACATTGACGCGGGAGACGCGCTGATTGAACGCATCAAACCCTTGGCCAAGAAAACCATGCGTGAAGGTGTGTTGGCTGGTATTGGCGGTTTTGGGGCTTTGTTTGAAGTGCCTAAGCGCTACAAAGAACCGGTCTTGGTCAGCGGTACGGATGGCGTTGGTACCAAACTCAAATTGGCCTTTGAGTGGAACATGCACGACACCGTGGGCATTGATTTGGTTGCCATGAGCGTGAATGACGTTTTGGTTCAAGGCGCCGAACCGCTGTTCTTTTTAGATTACTTTGCCTGCGGCAAGCTCGATATTGACACCGCCGCCGTGATTGGCGGTATCGCCAAGGGCTGCGAGCTCTCAGGTTGTGCCTTGATTGGTGGCGAAACAGCCGAAATGCCAGGCATGTACCCCGCCGGGGAGTACGACCTGGCTGGTTTTGCGGTGGGCGCGGTTGAAAAATCTAAAATTCTGACAGGCCAAAACGTCAAGCCAGGCGATGTGGTTCTGGGATTAGCGTCCCACGGCGTGCACTCCAATGGCTTTAGTTTGGTACGCAAGTGCATTGAACGCGCAGAAGGAAATTTACCCGTAACGCTCGACGGGAAACCCTTTAAGGAAGCCATCATGGAGCCCACGCGTTTGTACGTGAAAAACGTATTGGCTGCGCTGGCACAACACCCTATCAAAGCCTTAGCGCACATCACCGGCGGCGGCTTATTCGAAAATATCCCCCGCGTTCTGCCGGAGGGCTACGCCGCCCACCTCCAAAAAGGCAGCTGGCCTCAAACGGAATTGTTTGCCTGGTTGCAAGCCACTGCGGGAATTGACGATACCGAAATGAACCGCACGTTTAATAACGGCATCGGCATGGTCGTTGTGATCGCAGCCAATGACGCTAGCGCTTGCGCAGCCACCCTTCGCGCTAGTGGTGAACAGGTTTTGGAGATTGGCGTGATTGCAGAGCGCGGGAATGACGCCGCGGTAACGGTCGCTTAATCAGTAGGTCCCAGGTTCGAGCCAAGACCGAAAAGCCAAGCTAGCGCGGAGTATCCTCGAGCATTGGCATGGACCTCTTTGGTCTTACATAAATCTTTGAAAAATAAGGGTGAGCGATGCAATTTGCTCCGTTAATTGAACTCAGCCGCGCAGGCTTAACCGAGTGCCTGCATTTTGGTGCCATTGCCGTGGTCAATCGGCACGGCAAACTTCTGGCTCAGGTGGGCGATCCGCATTGGTGGACCTATACCCGCTCTACCTTGAAAGCATTGCAAGCCCTGCCCTTTGTCAACGCCCGAGGCCCTGAACGCGCAGGTTTTTCTCAAGCCGAAGTGGCCATGTTATGCGCCAGCCACAACGGTGAAGAAATGCATGTGCGCGCCGCCGAGTCCATGTTGGACAAGGTGGGTCTTAACTACCGCGCCTTGCGTTGTGGCTGCCACGTGCCTGGACTGTTTACCTTGATGGATCAACAGCCGCCTGCCGACCTCAAGTTTGATGAGCGCCACCACAATTGCAGCGGCAAGCACGCCGGGTTTCTGGCCCATTGCGTCCAACAAGGCTGGTCTTTGGACGATTACACCGAGCCGCACCACCCTTTGCAACAAGCCATTCGGGAGGCGGTGGCACAGACCGTAGGTATGGAGGTGGAAGATTTAAAAATGGGCATCGATGGCTGCTCGGCACCGAATTACGCCATTCCACTTTCCAAATTGGCCTACGGTTACGCCCGTCTGGCCAGTGGCGAGGCCGATGCGCAATTCGGTGCAAGCTTTGCGCAACTGACCACGGCCATGACAGACTGCCCCGAATGGGTCAGCGGCACGGGCCGCAATGACTTGGCTTTTATGCAGGCGGGGCGCGGCGACTGGGTCAGCAAAATCGGCGCAGATGGTGTGCAAGTGGTGGCTAGTAAAAGCCGGGGCGAAGCCTTTGCCATCAAAATCATCGACGCGAACAAGCCCGCCTTGTTCGCTGCCAGCGTAGAAGTGCTAGACCAACTCGGCTGGCTAGACGCTGCACAACGGAGCCTATTAGCCCCTTGGCGGGCCAGCACCTTGCACAACGCCAGAGGCACGCAAGTGGGCGCACGCACGCCACTTTTTAAACTGCAAACGATTTAACTTCATTAGCCCTGCGAGAAGCCCACATAGCACAGACCTTGACGCACGCAGCTGGGCTTGGCCGTGCATGACGGCGTGAACCTGATGACGGCCCAGCCAGGTAGAGTTGCGCATAATCATGTGAACGATCTTTCCCATCTTCGAAACGCGGATGTTCAGTTTTCTTCCCCTAACATCAAACTCAGAATGAATTTGGACCTATTTACTTAGACATCTAACGTTGGAAAATTCAACATCATTTGGCTTTGGAATACGCTCGCTGGAGGATCAGGCTAGCTGATGCGGGCAGGTGCGGGGCCGAGTAACGCATCCAGCAAGGGGCGGACCGGGTCAGATGGCAACGCGTTCCAGATCAGGTCAAGGGCCCGTTCTGTACCAGCAATACCAAGCAGTGGACGAGCGCTATCCCAAAATTTTCGGTGTAGCTCGGAGTCCGTGAGCGGCGCGTCCGGTTCGCCCGGAGCTTCTTGCGGCCCGGCCTTCAATATTTCTCCATCGAACAGCTGGACTGTGATTGCGGCTCGCCGGCGAGCCGGAAATTCAGCGTCAAGAGCCGGATCAATTCGGACTGAAGTCCGCTGCATGAGTCCAAGCGTAGCCTGGTCACCAAGGCCTGATGTGATTGTTGAAGCGTTGATTTCACCTGTGGCGAGTACGGCCGCAACGGGAAATACAAGGGAGTATTGCGCCTGCTCGGTGGTCACGGGCGGCTCCGCCGCCAGCCTTGCCGCGGCACCGAACGTTTCGATGGTGATAGCTTCGATGGATCTGCCAGCAATGGCACCCAAGAGCGAGGAAGCCGCAGCCACCGCAGGTTGGCTCCATCGGACAATTGGCCATGGCTTGAAGTAGAGCTCCCGCATGAACCACCGACTGCCGAGGTCCATCCAGACTACAGGCGCATTCAACACAAGTTCGGACGGGGCGCCAGTGAATCCGGCAGCTGCCAGAAGTACCGCGGTAACGCCTGTATGCGCGCCAAATGTCGCGCCATCCTTGAGCATTGTTGGATGTTCGACCAAGCATCCCATAGGACAACGTGGGGCATAAAAGTCCGCCGCGCCGAGCGCGTGGAGTGTGCGTTCTGCATCCAGCGCAAGTGCCCGTGCGCCAAGCGCAGCTACGCCGATCCCGTTCCATGAGCCAGAGCCCAGATAACTCTCCGCGAAATCCTTCTGTGCGATGCCAGCTCTTAACGAGACTTCGTAGCCGACTACAAAACGCATCATCAATTCGGCAATATCGGGGGACGTTGCTCTTTCGTCCTCGAAAGCGAGAAGGGAGGGCAAGATGGCACAGCCGGCATGCCCCTTGGTGATACGCAGGCCGTCATGGGAATTGAAAGCATCAATGTTCGCTGCCCCAGCCATGGCGGCGGCCGAAAGAGATGTGCGTCGTCCGTCCATCATCAATCGGGCGCCATAGCGCCCCGGGCCATTCTCGATCGCAGCATGCTCTCTGACTATCATCCCATTCAATGTTGAAAACCCCGCCGCCGCACCTCCAGCCAGGTCGAGGAAACATCGACGAGCGATATGCTGCACGTCGGCAGGCACAGCGCTCCAGGTGAATGTTCTTACAAAGTCGACAATTGAAAGCATGTAGGTATACCTGTTTCGAACCTCTAGCGCTCCCTCGTCGCTCGGCCACATGTATGGCAACCTGGATCGAGGATTTCCATCGGCGTCCCGAGGGGTGAAGTCCTGCTCCGCGCATCAATCATGGATCAGGGGTCCCCAGTTCCAATGTCGATCCTCCGTTTGTCGACATAAGCCGTCAGTTCCTCGCGAACCGCGGCATCCATTGCAGGTTCCTGGTACTCCTCAAGCGCACGCTGCCAAACGGCCGTAGCCCGCTCGGTGGCATCCTTGCCGCCGCCGACCTGCCAGCCTTCGTAGTTCTGCCAGTTGGATACGAGCGGCTGGTAGAAGGCACGTTCATAGCGGGCCATGGTGTGCTCCGAGGCAAAGAAGTGCCCGCCGGTGGGCACGCCTTTGATCGCCTCAAAACCCAACTCTTCTTCGTTCACTTCAATGGGTTTAAGGAATTCCATCATGTGCTGCAACATCTCCACGTCCAGCACCAGCTTCTCGAACGACGCGGTGAGCCCCCCTTCCAACCAGCCCGCCGCGTGGTAGATCAGGTTGCCGTGACCAAGAACCGCGCCCCAAAGGGACATTTCAGTTTCGTACACCGCCTGTGCATCCGCCGCATTGGATGCGTTAGCGTTCGACGTGCGATAGGGTAGGCCGTAACGCCGCGCCAATTGCCCACTGGCGATATTTGCCTTGGTGTTCTCGGGTGTGCCGAAGGCTGGTGCGCCACTGCGCATGTCTACGTTCGATGTGAAAGATCCGTACATCACTGGGGTGCCTGGCCTAATCAATTGTGTCAGCACCACACCCAGCAAAGCCTCTGCGTTCTGCTGCGCTAGGGCTGCCGCCAGTGTGACTGGCGCCATTGCGCCCATCAACGTGAATGGTGTTATCACCACCGGCTGGCCATGCTCGGCCATAGCTATAAGCCCATCGGACATGCTGTCGTCGAAACGGCGTGGGCTATTCACCGAGATGATGGTGATGACCCCAGGTGACTTCGCCATCGCCTCGAGTGATATGCCGCGCGCGATTGCCATCATCCGAATGCCATCCATTGCCCTGCCGGTTCCGATCGCCGTGCAATGGTACGAGAGGTCGGAATACGCAAGGTTGGCGAAGTAGGTGTCCAGGTGCCGGGAGTTAGCCGCAAGCTCCACAGGCGCGCAAACCTGGTTGCCGATCAGGTGGATCGCATTGAAGTGGTGCGCGAGCCGGATGAAATCACAATAGTCGGCATAGTTCCCGGGGCGTCGTCCGCGCACGCGGTCATGCACGTTTGGCGGGCCTGCCACCAGACCGAAGTTGAGGTGGTTGCCGCCGATGGTGAGTTGCTTCTGAGGGTTGCGCGAATTAAGGGTGAAAGTGGATGGCGCAGTGCGCAGACCCTTCTCCACCAACGCGCGGTCCAGCCGCACGTTCATGGTCTTGAAGTCCACGTCGGCCCCGGCAGTCTTGAAAATTTCCAATGCTCTCGGCGACATCACTTCGACCCCGAGCTCTTCCAGGATACGCAGAGACGTGAGGTGAATCGATTCGATCTGATCTACCGACAACAGCTCCATGGGCGGATATGGGTTGACCACCGATTGCCAAGGTAATTGCGGCAGCGGCGCGTTACCGGAACGCCGAGCTCTTCCACCTTCGCGTCGTCGTGTGTGTTCCATCGCAGCATTCTTTCTTCATGTTTCGTAGGCTTGCAGAACTTCTGCATGCAGGTTCCGGCACTGCCGTTCCGTCGCATGAGGACTCTATTCGCCATCCTAGGCATAGCCATCACAGTAGGTAACTCGCAAACGGACGAATACTATGCGCCATACGACATCGGACGAATGTGTTTTCTATAATGCCATCCATGAATACGCCCCTTCCGACCGCTAGCACTGGCTTAGGCACGACATTCGCTGTACCCACGGTTGTCAGCATGGTGATGTTCCCGTCGTTCTCTATGATGTCGCTGGCCTCCGCCACAGAGCCTCTGCGAGCCGCTAACCTCCTTTCCGGAACAACCCTGTATTCTTGGCCCGTCGTGTCTTTAGACTCACGCGACCTAATATCGAGCAGCGGATTTCGTCTAGCAGCCGACCACCACGACCTCGCAGTACCACCCTCTGACCTGACGCTTGTGATCGCAAGCCTCGACTTTGATCGCTTGTTACAGCCACAGTTACTGGAGCGCTTGTCACGCCTCGCACAGTCCAGCAGAGCCATTGGCGGGGTGAGCCACGGCAGTATCGTGCTAGCCCATGCTGGGCTGCTGGACGGGTACCGCTGCACAAGCCACTGGGACCGCTTGCGCGAGCTGCAAGAATGCCGCCCGCAGGTGCAGACGACGCGGGAGGTGTACTGCATCGACCGTGACCGCTGGACGTCCAGCGGCGGAACCGCCGCCATGGACATGATGCTTGCGTTGATCCGCGCTCAGCACGGCCAGGCACTGGCGCTTAGCGTGGCTAACAACTTCATCCATAGCCGTACGCGCCTTTCTGGCGAAACTCAACCTATGGAAGTGCGCTGGCGGTATGGCGTAAGAGATCGGCGCCTGATCAAGGCGATAGGCTACATGGAACAATCAATTGAGTCACCCTTAGCGCTGGCTAAAGTCGCTGCCCTTGCCGGGCTGTCCACGCGCCAGTTGCAGCGACTGTTCCTTTCTGAAATGACGCGCACGCCGGAACAGTTCTACATCGACATGCGTCTGCGCGTCGCCAATGATCTGCTGTCCCAAACCGACGATGCGATCGGGGACATTGCGCTTCAGTGCGGATTCGCCAATCGGTCGCATTTTGCCCGGTCGTTTCGGGCAACTTTCGGACACAGCCCTAGTGATGTGCGGCGCACTCCCAGCACTGGTCCGGACAACATCGGCTGAGTATTTCGATCTTATTCCAGCGCTACTGAGCTACTTTATCGGGTCTTTTGAGTGCATATCGCTGCCCTCAAATAGACGTCGCATTGCGCATATTTTTTGTCCGTTTTAGAGTCATCTAAAGGGAGCGCCTCTCATAGTATTAATGCGTCATGGTGCACTTTCGGCATCATACTAAGGAGGCACATGGACACACTTGCCTACATCGCCAAAAACCTGCCGATGATTGGAATGCGGGCGATGGAACACCTATCCATCGTCGTTGTGGCGGTTGTGTTGGCGATTGCTTGCGGGATGGCGCTTGGAGTCTTCATCGCTCGCCGTCCGCGCCTAGCCCCCGCAGTGCTGTCGGGCGGGTCGATCATGATCACCGTGCCCTCGATTGCGCTTTTCGGTATGCTGATTCCCCTGCTCTCTATCATTGGGCAGGGCATCGGCTGGCTGCCTGCCGTGATCGCCGTGTACATCTATTCAATGGTTCCGATCGTGCGCAACACCTACACCGCTCTGGTGGGGCTGGACCCAGCGCTGAGGGATGCTGCCATTGGCATGGGCATGAACCCTTCACAGCGTCTGTGGCGCGTTGAGTTGCCAAACGCTATGCCAATCATCATGGCCGGCGTGCGGGTTGCGGTCGTGATGAACATCGGCGTTACCGCCATTGCCGCCTATATTGGAGCCGGGGGGCTGGGTACCTTCATCAGCCGTGGTATCACGCAGACTGACATTCGGCAATTGCTTACCGGCGCCATCGCCGTGAGTCTGCTGGCGATTGCCTCTGACTTCGGTCTAGGGCTGGTGCAAAAACGCCTGACGCCACTTGGTCTGGCGCAACTCGACACTCCATGATCACACTGGAAAATCTGTCCAAAGTCTACGGTGCACCCGGCACAGATGCGGCTGTTGACGACGTCAGCCTGACGATTGGCAGCGGCGAAATCTGCGTTCTCATCGGCCCCTCAGGTTGCGGCAAGACCACCACAATGCGCATGGTCAACCGGCTGATTACCCCGACCGGCGGACGTGTACTTATCGACAACCAAGACACGGCAGCTATAGACACAGTGGCGCTGCGCCGAAGCATCGGCTATGTGATCCAGCAAGTGGGGCTGTTTCCAAACATGACGGTAGAGGAAAATATCGGGGTTGTACCGCGCCTGCTCGGCTGGGATAGGGCACGCACGCGCGCACGCGCTGCCGAATTGCTGGACATGGTGGGACTTGACGTAGGACAGTTTTTGGGGCGTTACCCCAACCAACTCTCGGGCGGTCAGCAGCAACGCGTGGGTGTGGCGCGCGCCCTCGCGGCCGACCCACCGGTGCTTTTGATGGACGAGCCTT
>SXGU01340275.1_pt1 | contig 21659 bp, 24 predicted proteins | sample 3174531 | NCBI WGS metagenome assembly SXGU01 (sample SAMN11356863, study PRJNA531348) | freshwater metagenome | isolation source: freshwater sample F1-140 | place: China: Fuxian Lake, Yuxi | collected 2017-12-25 | reverse complement strand
TCCGATGGCAAAACCCATGGCTAGAAGTTCGGGCAGTGGCAGTGATTTGTCAGTGCGTCGAAGTTGGGCCCAGATGTATGCTCCAGCAGTTGTCTGACTGATTACGACTAAAAGAAAGTATCCAACTTCAAAAAACGGTCCACCAAATGCCACTGCAAGGCTGTAGATCTCGACAACAAGGACCAAGCAAAACGACAGAACTTCACGCAATGAATTATTGTCAGCAACCTCTGGTTGCGGTGTATTCAGATCAGTAGTCATGAACACTCAAAGTCATTTTGACAATTTTTGATCGCGAGCGACTTTGCCAACGAATACAAGTTTGCATCGTTTCGAGTCTACTTTTATTCAGAATTAAGGCTGTAAATGACACTCGGGGGGCGCGAACGCCCCCCGAGATATCGGTTACTAATTATTTATCGTTATGGCAATTTAATTGATGGATCAATGAATTCGTTGGTAACGATGTCGGCCGCAGTGAGGCCCTCTTGCAATTTTGCACCAATCTTTGTGTAAACCGGAACTGCAGTCTCGATGAACGCTGTCACGCGATCAAGATCGAAACTACCCAATGTTCCGTCTGGGCTGTTTGCAATGAGTTTGTTCAGCAGGCCAAGTTCAACTGCAGCAGCAGCCTGACCAGCGTCATACAGCCAACCATTGTTGTACTGTCCAACGAGATCAAGGATCAACGCGTTGGCGCGAGCCGGGTCTGCGACATAGTCGACTTGAGACTGTTGGATCATTGGCACGAGAAGCTTCAAGCAGTCCTTGTTTGCATCGATCGTCGCTGGCAAACCACCAAGTGATTGGGCATATGCTGTCCAACCTGCATCGTGAACGGTCTGATAGGCGACTGGTTTCGCCCAATCGGTAAGAACGTTCTCATAGTAGTAAGGCTCTGATGTTGCAAAACCTTGTTGTGCAGCTTTGCCGCCGTCAGCCACGAAGTTGGCAGGGCTGCCGTCGTAACTACCGTCAACTTGCTTCGCATCAAGGATGCCGTTTGCCGTGAAGTACTCCATGTAAGCAGCGCCACCGAAGTAACGAACCTTTGCCTTAGTTGCCTTGAGATCGGCAATCGTTTTGACATCTGGATATGTTGCTGGGTCCCACATGATGATTTGTGGGTTGATGTTGAACGGAGCGACAACGGTCATTGTTGGGAATTCGCCTGAATCTTGTACCGCACCATCTGTGCTTACGAAACCCAAGAAAATTTCTGGATCTTGGTACATCAACGACGTTGGCGAACTGAAACCTACTGCGGGTCCACCGGCTCGAACTTGAATCTTGACGCCAGTGTCTGCACCTTTAGACACGAGCGGTCCGGTTACTCGAACGCCAGCAGCGTCAACTTCGTAACCTTCTCCAACCATGTTGTACAAGAATCCGTGCTCTGATTCTGGGTTCCAGTCAGTCTGGAAGGTGATTGTGTCTGGGCAAATACCAGCAAGTGATACCGCTTCTGCGGTCGCATCTGGTGCTGTTGTCTCTTCAGTTACTTCTTCAGTTGCTGCATCATCACTACCACCGCAAGCGGCGAGAGTGACCAAGCACAACGCACCGAAAAGTGCAATTGCTTTCTTTCTCATTTTTTTCTCCTGTTTTGTTTAGGGCTGGAATTTCTAACAATTATTATCCTTCATAACCTTGTACCTTGTCTAGCTCATTCTTTTATTTAAAGTCAAGAAGCCATTATTGGCCTCTCGTTGTCGTATGCCATTTGCCGATTGCGACCTTTGCAAGTAGCCCGAACAAAATGAACACAACCAAACCAAAAATGCTTGCCAAGATAATCGCGGCTATCAACTCTGATCCCCATAGTCGACTGCGGTATATGTCAATTTGTGCGCCAATCCCCACGACACCACCCTGACGGAAATAAAAATCGCCAACGACAGCACCAATCACTGATAACCCGGCAGAGATACGCAAGCCGACAAAAATGTTGGGCATAGCTGCGGGAAATTGAAGTTTTCTCAGTCGAGTAAATTTGCCCGCACCATGCAAACTGAACAATTCATGTTGGCTCTTATCAACCGAAAGAAGGCCGAAAAGAGTGTTGTTGACAATAGGAAAAAATGCAATGAGCACGACAACTAATATTCGTTGCAGCCGTATGCCGTCAATCAACGCTCGAATCAGGGGAGTCATTGCCAAAATTGGGGCAGATTGCAACGCCACAAGATATGGCCATGTGGCTCGCTCCATCCAACGGCGAGTTGCCATCAGTGTGGCAAGCGTGGTGCCAATCAGGATCGTGATGAACAAACCGATCACGGCGATTTTGACTGAATCCCAAAGTGAACGCAGAATCGGTTTCAATCCGCGTTGCTCACCTACCGACCAGGTCAAAAAGCCTTCATTGATCACCCGATGAGGAGTCGGCAACAAAAATCTTTTTTGAGGCGGCAACACTTTGGACGACAATAGGTACCACAAACCGATAAAAATAATGAAAACTACCAGCGGCCCCGCAAAGTCGCTGACAAGATTGCGATCTTTGCTGTCGCGAGGTGCATCGTCAACTCGCAAACTTGGTGGCACTGACTGCTCTATCGTGCCTATTTCTTTGACACTGTTTGTCGTGGTCACACCAAGGCTCCACGAAGGGCAAGGGAAACTTCGCCACAGATCTCTGCAAATTTAGGTTCATACCGAAGCGAGTGTGCACGCGGATAGCTAAATGGAACATCGAAACTGTCAACGATTTGACCCGGTCGCGCAGACATCACCAAAACTTTGGTCGACATATAAACCGCTTCGGCAATCGAGTGCGTGATGAACAAACCTGCAAAGCCCTCAATTTGAAACAAGCGTAAAAGTTCGTCATTTAGACGCTCGCGTGTGATTTCATCAAGCGCACCAAATGGCTCGTCAAACAAGAACACTCGTGGTTTCATCACCAATGATCGCGCGAGAGAAGCCCGCATTCGCATCCCACCAGACAACTGTCGAGGATACTTTTCTTCGAAACCCGTTAGACCGACCAGATCAATTGCATCTTGTGCCAACTTCGCCCGTTTGGCTTTGTCAATGCCGTGCAATTCAGCGATCAGCTCGATATTTTTTCGCACATTTCGCCAAGGCAATAGTGTCGCGTCCTGAAAAACATAACCAATGCTGTTGCGATCAATTTCGCATTTACCCTCGGTTTCTGTTTCAAGATTTGAGGCAATGCGAAGCAAGGTAGATTTGCCACATCCTGATGGCCCTACAACGGTGACGAATTCGCCAGGAGAGACACCGAATGAAACCCCACCTAGCGCCTGAGTGCCATCTGGAAAAGTCATCCCAACATTTTCAAAGCCGAGGGCGACTGCCATTTCGCAAGATTAGTTGAAGCTCGCGCTCTAATTCAAACGATCAGTCACATTGACCGCGATAGTTGTCAATTTGACGTTGTGTGGCACAATCGCCCAAGCGACATAACCATTTGCCGAGATCTCCTAATGGCGATTGCCTCGCGTATAGAGCCAGCAGGGGTCAGCATAAGGTTGGCAACATCACCGACTCTTATCTCGGTCCCTGGCAGTCCCATCACCGATTTCGCTACGTTCGATATCGCGGCGAAGGCATCACCTGGTAACTGATGCGCAGCAAGAACCAACAGACAAGCAGTCTCAAGTGGGTCACCATTACCCACCGGATTAAAAGGATCCTGCAAATTATCGGCACCGGCGGCAACACTGACGCCTGCCTTTCGCAGCGCACTAACTGCCGTCAATCCACGAGGCGGTGCCGTCGCATTTTCACGACCCTGTAAAAAAAGATTTGTATGGGGCAAAGTAACGACCCCAATTTTTGCTTGTGCGACTTTTTCGCTGATTCGTTTCTGATCGTTTGGGTTTTGCATTCCGAGACTCACGCAATGACTGGCTGTGACTGAGTTCTTAAAACCAGAGGCGATTACACGGTCAGCCAGATCTTCGAGCGATATTCGGCTCGCATCAGTGTGTTCATCAGTATGCAGATCGAGTGGGCAGTCGAGTTCTGTTGCTAGTTGTAAAAGGGCGACATTGGCCCCAACAGGATCGGCGTCAAGATGCGGGCAACCGCCAAGAATATCGGCGCCAAGATTTATAGCTTTCTTACCGAGTGCGAGATTCGCTTGACCGAGGTCTCCCGACAATGGCCAGCCGAGCAGCGCAACGATTTGCATCTCAACAATGTCTCGGGTGCGATTACGCACCTCGATCAGCGCTTCTATTGAGTCAAGCGAGTTCCATTCGGTGACATCAGCATGTGTTCGAATCGCCGTCACTCCGTTGCTGACCATCAGCCGTACGGCACGCTCGGCACGGATAATGGTGTCTTCAACAGTGATCAATTGACGATTGGTTTCCATTGCGTATATCGCTCCCATCAGATCACCAGTGGGGTTCGCAACTCGTTCGGATAAAAATGCTTTGTCAAGGTGCGCGTGGGGCTCGGCGAGCGAAGTTGTCAGTAGTCCACCCTTGGCATCAATGATTCGCGGGTGAGGCGCATCACCAATTTCATTATCCGTCGATAATTTGATTGCTGAGATTTTGTCTTTAGTTATCGTGACGTCAAAGTGACCAGGCTTGTCAACAAGCAGACAATTTCTGATCTGCACGAGGCAATATTAAATCAATGGTTGAAGATTCGGCAATTTCCGACGCTCGACCTTTTCACCCAAACGAGGAAAGATTTCATCTTTCATGAAATGCATTTGCTCGTTCATTTCTTCGCGAGACACTCCCGGATAGTCAAAGAAAAAGCAAATATGTTTCAGATCAAGCAGGTCACGCCAAAACCCAATCGTGTCGACCGCATCGTCAAAAGAACCAACTATCTGAATTTTCTGGTCAATTGATTCTTGAACAGTCGGGCAGTGGTTGAACGCAACCTTGGTGCCATCAGGGTTTCGGTATGACGAGAATCTGCCGTAGGGCGACAAAAAATTGGCGAACTCGTCGTGACCAGGCTTTCCCTTGATCATTGCTTTCTCGCGAGTTTTTGCGGTGTGCATGTTGATCACCAGCATTCGATCTTGACCCGGGCCCACAGGTTCTCCCATTTCGGCACGAATTTCTGCGTAGCGGTCCCACTTCTGTTTTTGACTGTCGGCGTTTTGCAACCAATAAACGGCCTTGTGGCCAACTCTTGGAACGTATTCGATTGTTTCTGGCGAGGTGACTGGCTGGTAAATATCGATGGTTCTCAACGGCTTTGGAATCAAAGTTAAATCGTCGACATAACTGCCACGATCGGGAATTTCATCTGGTGGAAATACGAAGTGTTTGCCACGGTATGAAAAGCGCTCGTTGTACCAGGCGAGTTTAATTATCTCGATACTTTCTTCGAACGTTTCGCGGTTGATGCGGTCATGCTCTGCGCTCATCGCGTTGTCGCCCGATGCAACGACAGTGCCGAGACTCCAGGCTTCGCGCGGAACTGTGCCACGGCCGATACCGAACTCCATGCGACCTCCAGTAACGATGTCGGCGATCGCGAAGTCCTCAGCGAGTCGGAGTGGATGCCATTGCGGCAAAACATTGAACATTTGACCAAGACGAAGATTTTTCGTAACACTCGTCAGGTGCTGACCGAACAAAATCAAGTTCGGCAACACTTCGTAGCCCTCATATTGAAAGTGGTGTTCGGTGAGCCACATTGTGTCAATGCCGACTTCTTCGGCGGTCTTGGCCCAAGAAACAAGATTTTTGTAACACTCAATCACGCTGTCGTTGCCGTAGCGTCGATTTTTCGGCGACACCTTTCCGGCGTCATTCATGGGAACGGTACAAAAGAAATTGGTGTCTACTCGCATGATCTCACAATACCTTATGTGCCGTGCCAATGATTACGCTCTTGCAATACATTTTTTAAAACAGCGGGGCGGTCTGACATGATGCCATCAACGCCAAGATCAAGTAGCCGGCGCATCTCAGTAGGGTCGTCAATCGTCCAAACATGTACTTGAATATCAGCCTTGTGCGCGGCTGCAATGAACGTCTTGTCGACAATTGTCAGGGGCCCTTGATTGACGGGCACTTGCGCCGCATGAACATTTTGAAACTTGCCCGTATGGCGTACCCAACTGCCAAGACGCAGTTTTGTCACCTCACGCGGCCCCATTGAAGTGCAAAGCGCCGGTCCGAATTGTTCGCGCAATGCAATGAGACGCTTGTCACTAAATGAACCGACACAGACGCGATCAAGTATTTCGTCTTGACCTGCAGTTCTCGCTAAACGATCAGCCAAAGGTTTGAGTGCCTGATCAGATTTGCAATCTATGTTGATGTGCGCCTTCGGCCAAGTTGATAAAAGATCTTCAAGTAGCGGAATCGGTTCAACGCCATCGACTCTGGCTTTCCGTACTTCGGCGTATTCAAGTTCGCTGATCAATCCTGGTCGGCCACATGTTCGCGATAAATCGTCATCATGAAATGCAAGCAGCACGCCATCTTTTGTGGCGTGTACATCGGTCTCTATATAAAGGTACCCAAGATCAATCGCTCGCTGAAACGCCGGCATCGTATTCTCTGGTGCGTCGCTCGCCCCACCGCGGTGAGCAAACGCAATTGGCGTTGAATGTTTGAGATACGGATGACTTGCCATTTTCATCCTCGAGCGAAATTAAATCGCTCGTCCTGAATTTTTCCAATACTCATCTTTGAGAATACGTTTATAAAGTTTGCCGGTTGGGTGGCGCGGTAACTCTGCTCGAAAATCAATTGAACGCGGACACTTGAGGTCGGCTAAGGACGCACGGCAAAAAGCTTTTAGCTCGCGTTCAAGTTCGGCTGCCTGCTCCGGCGTCGTCGGCATATTCACCGGTTGCACGACGGCTTTGACTTCTTCTCCAAATTCGTCATTTGGCACACCGAATACGGCGACATCCACAACACTTGGATGATTAATCAAGATATTTTCAGCCTCTTGTGGGTAGATATTCACGCCGCCAGAAATGATCATAAAAGCTTTTCGATCAGTCAAATATAAAAAGTTGTCGGCGTCGAGATAGCCGACGTCGCCGAGGGTTGTCCAACCACGACCAAGCGGATCACGAGAACTCTTCGTTTTCTCGGGGTCATTGTGATATTCAAACTCAACTTTGCTTTCGAAATAGATGGTGCCTGGTTCGAGAGCCGGTAATTCGTTTCCTTCGTCGTCACAAATATGAACAATCGCATTAATCGAAGTGCCGACCGTGCCAGGATGCGCGAGCCATTGCTCCGAATTGCAGTACACAAATCCGTTCCCTTCACTGCCGGCGTAATATTCGTGAATCACCGGACCCCACCAATCGATCATTTTTCGTTTTATCTCTGCAGGGCATGGCGCGGCCGCGTGAATTGCGCAACGCAGGCTGCTGGTGTCGTGGCTGGTTCGCTGTGACTCTTCAAGTTTTAGCATTCGAACAAACATTGTCGGCACCAGTTGTGAGTGCGTGACACCGTATTGCGAAATAAGTTTCAAGTATTCCTCAGGATCAAAGTGCTCCATGATCAACGCCGTGCCGCCGAGTCTTTGTGCCGTCATTGTGAAGCGAAGCGGTGCCGCATGATAGAGGGGTGCCGGCGAAAGATAGGTAGTCGTGTCGTCCATACCAAAAAACATTTGACATAAAGCTGTCAGACCGGTTGGCGTGCCGAGTGTTGTCATTGCCAAGCCGAGCTTGATCCCTTTGGGGCGACCAGTCGTGCCACTTGAATAGAGCATGTCGACACCGTCGATACGATTCGGTAAATCTTCGATAGAAGCACCGGCTACGACTTGTTCAAATGAGTCGTAGCCAGAGATTGTGCCGTCAAGCATTAGTCGCAACGTGACATTCGGTGTTGTTTTCGAAACTTCGATTGCCTGATCGGCTTTATATTTACTCGTGATAAACGCCTTGGCACCGCAATCGTTGATGATGTAACTCAACTCATCAGTGGTCAGTCGCGAAGAACAAGCCGTGTAAATCAACCCCGCATAGTGGCAGCCCCACAAGATCTCGAAATATCTCGGATGATTTTCTAAACAAAAAGCAACATGGTCACCAACGTTCAGACCGGCGTCTCGCAACACGTGGCTAAGTGCATTGGCTCGTCTATCGAGTTCGGCGAATGTCGTTATTTCTCCGGTTGAAGCCATGATTACCGCAGGACGGTCTGGCTGTTGTAGTGCTACTGATCCCGGAAACATACGACAAAACTCTACATCGCAAAATTGCTATCTAATTAAGACGGGGGGATCAGTAGCGCCTAAAGTGTTGATTGCCAAGTTAATCATCAAGGAGTTGAAATGACCACAACCGAGGTAGAGACGATAATTACTGAGGTTGAAGTTCAGCGTCGTGTTGAAAAGTTGATCAGTGATTACCCGCCGAATTCAACCGCGCCGATCGAATTTCTTGGCGCTCAGTTTGATGCGGGTTTGGCGTGGGTGCATTTCGCGGTGGGAAGCGGTGGTCTCAACACTTCACCGAAACACCAGAAAATTGTCAACGAAGCGATTGCTGCCGCTGGTGGCCCGTCAAGTTATATGCGAAATCCGATCGGATATGGAATGTGTGCGCCGACGATTATTCAGTGGGGCACCCCTGATCAGATTGAAAAATATATGCGACCGTTGTTTACGGGAGAAGAAATTTGGTGTCAACTTTTCTCCGAGCCAGGTTCAGGTTCGGATTTTGCGGGGCTTTCTGCCAAAGGTGTGCGCGATGGCGACGAGTGGTTGATCAATGGACAAAAAGTTTGGACAACCCTTGCCCATTTATCAAAATGGGGCCTATTGGTTGTTAGAACTGATCCTCAAGCAGTAAAACATGCGGGACTCACTGCCGTAATTGTAGATATGCAAGCACCTGGAGTTGAAGTGCGACCGTTACGACAGATAACCGGCGAAGCAGAATTCAACGAAGTTTATTTTACGGATGTAAGAGTTTCTGTGGGTGAAACTCTTGGCAAAGCCGGAGACGGTTGGCGTGTCAGTTTGACGACTCTAATGAACGAGCGAGTTGCAATTGGTGGAGCGATTCCACGCAAGGCAACTGGCCCAATTCGTGAGGCAATGAAATTGTGGCAAGCCCTGCCGACAGATCAAAAGTCAAAGGCGACGCAAGATCAACTGATCAAATTGTGGATCAAAGCAGAAGTTTTACGACTAACCAATATTCGAGCAGGTCAGAACCGTCGCATGGGCACTCCAGGACCTGAGGGTTCAATCGGCAAAGTTGCCAGTGCCGAACTCAACAAAGACACCTACGAATTTTGTATCGACCTTTTGGGTGCCAACGGCATGCTCTACGGAAGTTACGCACTCGTTCGACCGGAGACGGCGATGAGTTTTGACTCTGTGCCAAAAGCGTTTTTGCGAAGTCGTGCCAACAGCATCGAGGGAGGCACAACCGAAGTTATGAAAAATATTCTTGGTGAGCGAGTGTTAGGTCTGCCAGGTGATGTTCGTGTGGATCGTGATAAGCCCTGGCACGAAGTGCCGCGCAACTAACAAAAATTATAGTTGCGCCTCTCAACAAGCTTCGCCGAGAAATTAGCGCGTGAAATCAGCTAACTAACTAATTAGCAAGCAAGGCAAGAACCGTACTGGCTGCTGTTTTTTTGTCGTCAACAATCTTTCGTGTGTAGAAAGATCCTCCGAGAGTCGTCGTGACCATTAGTTCGATACTTGCTTGTAATTGACGAATGTGACGCGGTGGTGGAAAGTACTCGTCCTCTTGAGCGATCTTGATCTCACGTACACCGTTTTTTGGTGTAAGTGCTCGAATTATTTCTGAGACGAGTTCTTCCGGTGCCGAGGCACCCGCAGTGACGCCGACGGTGCCAGACAAGCCTTTCGGAAGCTCACTTGCGTCATTTACACGGTAGACATTTTGGCTGCCGACATCCTTGGCGAGTTTTTCAAGTGCGCGCGTGTTCGACGAGTTGTCTGATCCAATCACGATGATTGCATCGCATTCACGTGCGATCTGCATCAATGCGCCTTGGCGATTGGTCGTAGCGAAGCAGAGATCACTTTTGCCCGGCGACCAAACTTGTGGGTATTTGAGGCGCACGGCATCGGCGACATCTTTCCAGTCGCGGTGTGAGAGAGTCGTCTGGGCGAGAATCGCAACCGGGTCGCTGAATTGCTCGAGCGCATCTACTTCAGCCAAAGTTTCAACGCGGGATATTGAGTCTGGTGCGACAGCCATCGTGCCAACGGCCTCTTCGTGTCCATCGTGACCGATGTAAACAATTCTGTATCCCTTGTTCGCTCGCGTCTTGACCTCGTGGTGCACTTTTGTAACTAGTGGGCACACGGAATCAACAACATAACTACCTAGTTCACGGGCGGCTTGCACGACTTGGGGTGCCGAGCCGTGCGCCGAGAGCATGATCGGTCGACCCTTTGGTATTTGATTTAAATCGTCAACAAAAACGACACCAAGATTTTTGAAACGATCCACGACGATTTTGTTATGAACAATCTCGTGGTAGCAATAGACGGGCGCTTCGAATGTGCGAACCATCCACGCCAACGCCTTGATCGCCATTTCGACTCCTGCACAAAAACCGCGAGGTGATGCGAGGATAACTTCGTCGACGTTGTTCACCGTTCCAAAGATTACCTAGCGAATGCAGCGGTAAACTGCAGGCGTGACAACATCCCTGGCAACTGTTGTCATCGTTGGTCGACCAAATGTAGGTAAAAGTACTTTATTCAACCGATTTATGGGTTCGCAAGTGGCGATTGTTCAAGACACACCAGGCGTGACGCGCGACAGATTTGAGCGTCAAGTTGAGTGGCAAGGTCGTCACTTTAATGTTGTTGATACTGGTGGATGGATGCCAGGCGGAACAGAACTTGATGGCAAAGTGAGTCGTCAGGTCGAATCGGCAGTGAAAGAAGCCGATCTTGTGTTGTTTGTGGTTGATTCAACCGTCGGTGTTTTAGATGACGATCAAACAATTGCCAAGTGGCTGCGCACGAGCGGAAAAGAAGTTTTGGTTGTCTCAAATAAGGTCGACACCGACAAGCGTGAGTTTGACAAATGGGAGTTTCTGTCTCTTGGGCTCGGTGACCCGTTTCCGGTTTCAGCACTGCACGGCCGCAAAGCAGGCGACGTGTTGGACGAAATTTTGATTCGTGTCCCACGCCGAGAGGGTGATGATGAAATTGATGTAGGTATCGAAAGACAAGGTCCGAATCGAACGCCTGGTATTCCACGAGTGTCAATAGTCGGCAGACCCAATGTCGGTAAGAGCACCCTCTTTAATCGCCTTGTAGGACAAGAAAGAGCAGTTGTTCACGATATGCCCGGCACAACTCGAGACTCAATCGATACGGTCGTCGAAACACCCGACGGGCCGATGATGTTTGTCGACACTGCCGGGATGCGCAGACGCAGTCGCGTTGATGAGTCAACCGAGTACTACTCGTTTGTTCGCGCGCTGCGAGCCGTCGACGAATCTGATATCGCTTTACTCGTGATAGATGCAACTGAGGGTATTACGAGTCAAGATCAAAGACTCGCTGAAAGAATTGATGCTGCTGGTAGTCCTGTAGTCGTGGTTCTCAATAAATGGGAGTTGCTCAACGCAGACCAGCGTCTTGAAATTGATATAGAAATCGGTCGCAAATTGTTCTTCGTCGGTGACGCACCGGTTTTGAAAATGTCAGCACTCACTGGCAAAGGTGTACAAAAGTTGCGACCGGTGTTGCAAGATTCGATCGAGCAATATCATCGTCGCGTACCAACCAGGGATGTCAACAGGGTGATCGCTCGTGCGCAACAACAGCAACCTGCTCCTAGTGGTGGGAGGGTGTTGTATGCACTGCAGGGTGCGTCGGATCCACCGACATTTACTTTGTTTGTCAACAAAGAATTACCGCAAACCTACTTGCGATATCTTGAGCGATCGATTCGTGAAGGTTTTGAGTTCGGCTCGGTGCCGATCAAGATTCGCGTACGCAAACGGGCAGAGTAGAGAACAATGCCGTGGTGTGAGCCTTGCGCAAAATATTTCACGCCCACTGCGCTTACAACCGCAGGTGATTGTCCGACGTGTGGAGTGCGAGCGATCGAAGCCGATATCCACGGAAAGGTGACTGCGAGAAGTCTTGATCTCCATGCTCTTGCAGCCGCTGGCGAGCCAGGCTCAGAGAAGATTCCATGGCACTTCAAATTACTGGTCGTTTCTTTGGGCCTTTATTTGACTTGGCGAGTTGTGTCGTTATTTATCTGAGATACCTTGACAAGCGCCATTAAGTGAGTTTCGGGCTGTGGCGCAGCTTGGTTAGCGTGCTTGTCTGGGGGACAAGAGGTCGTGGGTTCAAATCCCGCCAGCCCGACAAAGTATTGGTTTTTGTCTAGTATTTATTTTTTGTAAATTAAACAAAAAATTTTTGGAGGTTTTGTGAAATTAGCAGATCGTTTGACTCGTTTGGGCACAGAAACTGCGTTTGCAGTCGCCGCTACAGCGGCTGATTGGGTATCCAAAGGCAATGAAGTGTTCCCATTCCATCTTGGCGACATAAATCTTCCGACCCCCGAGAATATTTCGGCGGCGATGCAACGAGCGGTCGCCGAAGGTAAAACGGGTTACTGTCCGAATGCGGGTATTGCTCCTTTGCGTGTGGCCTTAGCCGAGAGCCTTGGTCTACAACGCAAGGTTTCGTTTGCTCCCGAAAACATTGCCGTGCAGCCCGGCGGCAAACCAGTAATTGGAAAGTTTTTACGAAGCGTGATGAACCCCGGTGATGAAGTTCTTTATCCGAACCCTGGGTTTCCGATTTATGAAAGTCAAATTGAATTCAACGATGGTGTTGCCGTGCCCTATCGCTATTTAGACACTGAAAAAGGTTTTCGAATTGATTTGGATTACTTGGCTTCAAAAATTAATTCGAAAACCAAGGCCTTAATCCTCAATGATCAACAGAACCCGCTCGCCGCCGAAATGACAGACGACGAACGCCAGGCGCTCGCAGATTTAGCATTGAAACACAATCTTTGGGTTCTTGCGGATGAGGCGTATTTCGACATCAGATACGCAGGCGAGAGCAAGAGCATCGTTTCGCTTCCTGGGATGTTGGAGCGCACGGTGATCTTGTATACATTTTCAAAAAAGTTTGCGATGACTGGTTGGCGACTTGGTGCAGCAATCGGGCCGAAAGATCTTGTTGATCGAATCTCGAAACTGAATACCAACGAAGAGAGTTGCACAGCCCAGTTCGTTCAATGGGCGGGTGTAGAAGCCATCACGGGCGACCAATCGGGTGCCAACGAACTCGTGAGAGTCTTGAAGACTCGGCGCGATGCAACAATTGCCGGAATTCAAACGGTTTCAGGTATGCGAGTGCATACCCCAAATAGTGCTTTTTATGTATTCCCCGAAATAACGGAGACGATGGCTCGAACTGGTCATGACGATGTGGCGAAATTTGCGAGCGACGCATTGCACAATTCTGGAATGTCATTTTGTACTCGCAAGCATTTCGGTCGCCCGGCCGAAAACGAAACAGGCAATTACATTCGGCTCGCTTACAGTGGCATCAATAATCCACAAATTGACAAAGGTCTGGCGCGCCTTGCCGAGTGGGTCAACTCAAAGTGAGCAAGCGAATTGTTGTAACGGGAAAGATTCCTACGCCTGGGGTAAAGGCCCTGCAAGATGCGGGTTTTTCGCCAGTTACCTGGGATCATGAACACCAAATCAGCCGAACTGAATTGCTTGATTTTGTCAAAGGCGCCGATGTATTGATTACTTTGCTTACAGAAAAGGTTGATGATGAATTGCTGGATGCTGCAGGGTCGCAACTAAAAGCGGTTTGCAATGTCGCAGTTGGCTACAACAATATTGATGTTGCTGCTTGTACAAAGCGCAATATTCGTGTGACGAACACACCAGGTGTGTTGACAGATGCAACCGCAGACATTGCCATCACCCTGATTTTGATGGTCACGCGACGACTTGGTGAAGGTGAGCGAGTTATTCGCAGTAGTGCGCCATGGCAATGGGGCATGAACTATATGCTCGGCGTCGGAATCCAAAAGCGCCAACTTGGCATCATCGGAATGGGTGCAATTGGTATTGCAACCGCACGTCGTGCGAAGGCCTTCGGCATGACCATTGCATATTTTTCTCGCTCGCCGATCGAAAGGAAAGTTGCCGACGAACTTGATGCGACTTCATTGACGCTCGATGATCTATTGGCAACGAGTGATGTCGTCTCGGTGCATTGCCCGTCAAATGAATCGACACATCATCTGATCGGTTCAGCACAACTTAAGCAAATGAAGAAGACGGCATTTTTGATCAATACGGCGCGTGGGCCGATCGTCAATGAACAGGAACTCGTTGATGCTCTTGATGCCGATGAAATCGCTGGTGCTGGGCTTGATGTGTTCGAGTTTGAACCTAAGGTGAATGCTGGGTTACTGGCCCGTGAAAATGTTGTACTGATTCCGCATCTTGGCTCGGCAACGCTCGAAACAAGAGCAGCAATGGCGACATTGGCAGCTAGTAATGCAATTGGAATTTGCAATGACCAAAATCCACCAACACCAGTTAATTAGTCACCCATTTCTTTATGCGAGGCCTTGGAACGATTATCAATACAGTCACGGTGCTTGCTGGTGGTGGCCTTGGTTTGCTAATTGGCAATCGAATTCCCGATCGAATTCGCGTGATTATCGTTCAAGTTATTGGCCTGGTCACGATCGCAATCGGGCTACGCGATGTCATGAACACGCACAACATGGTTTTTCCGTTGGTCGGCATGGTGCTTGGTGCGATCATCGGTGAACTGTTGCGAATTGAAGATCGGCTTGAAGACTTGGGCGAGTTCTTGCGACGAAAATTTACCAAGCCTGAAAGTGAGAGCAAATTTGTTACCGGGTTTGTGACTGCAACTTTGTTGTTTTGTGTTGGTCCTCTGACGATTCTTGGAGCGATCGAAGATGCCAGCGGCAAGACACCTCAGTTGTACATAGTCAAAGGCACGCTTGACGGGTTTATGATGATCATTTTTTCGGCACTCTACGGTGTGGGTGCAATTTTCAGTGCGGCCAGCGTCTTTATCATCCAGGGATCGCTAACGCTGTTTGGCACCAGCCTTGATGCGATATTGACCGACCGAATGCGATTAGAAATGTTCGCAGCTGGGGGTTTGGCGGTTTTGGCGATTGGTCTTAATTTGCTTGAAATCAGGCGAATTCGCCTTGGGTCCCTGTTGCCAGGATTAGTGATTACACCCTTATTGGTATGGCTTTTTGCGACCCCAAAAGGCGTGTTATAACGGAGCCAGGATATCCACTTAGGTTCCAAATTTGTTGGATAACCTTACAGACGTAATTTACGAGGGGAACTATGTCATCCAAAATCACCAAATTGATCGCCAGTTCGACGAATTCAAATATTAAAAGATTTGCAATGCCTGTTTTGGTGTCTGCTGTAGTTGCACTTGTCGCAGGTGGGGTTTATGCCGTAAACGCAACACCGGCAAATATCACGGTATGTGCGGCAAAGAGCGACGGTGCTATGCGTTATGTGCCGTCGGGCAAATGCAAAAATGCCAAAGAGACTAAATTGTTGCTCGGCCAACAGGGTCCGGCTGGCCCCGCAGGTGCGATAGGACCTACTGGTGCGACAGGACCTGCTGGTGCGACAGGCTCGAATGCCACTCAATCGTTTTTTGAAATAAAGACCTCTAGTTACACTTTGGCGCTTACGGATGCGGGCAAGTTATTGTTCTCTCGTTCATCACCAACAATCGTAGTTCCGAATAATTCGTCAGTTGCCTTTCCAATTGGTACGAAAATTGATATCGGCCAACTGGGGGCAACAACTGCCAACATAATTTTTGTTAACCCTAACTCTGGAGTGACAATTAATGACCAAGCTTTGAATAATTCTGGTACTGCGATTTCTCAAACATTTGACCGTGGTGCGTTTCAAATTGGTGTTTTGGTCAAAGTTGGAACGAACGAATGGTTGTTCCTTCGCTCGCCAGATGAGAACTCGAGCTCATGAGCTCTGAGCGAACTAAAAAAATAGTCGTCAGCGCGCTGGCCGCGGCGCTTGCGTCGCTAGTCGGAAATTTCGTTGTGGCGTCAGCGCTTAATGATTCAGTGACAGTTTGTGTTGCGGTCAAAGACTTCAGTCTCCGCTATAGCGATAATAAATCTTGTAAAACCGGTTCGGAGACGCTCTTGACTCTCAACGAGACTGGTCCAGTTGGTGCGAGAGGTGCAGCAGGTGCGACCGGCGCAGCGGGGGTAGCGGGTGGATCTGCGACGGCATACTCGATTCGCGAAGTGACCATATCGCACACGCTTGCAGCCAGTGATGCAGGCAAGCTTTTGATCTCTCGGGACGGAACAACCATAACCTTGCCGACTAATGCATCTGTGGCGATCCCCGTTGGTACTCGGGTCGATATTGCCAACCGAAGGGGACCGTTAACCGTTACGCCTGCGTCTGGCGTCACGATCAATTTTGTTGCTGCCGCAGTAAGTTTTGATTCAGGCAACTATCAAATGGGCACGCTTCTAAAGGTCACGACCGATGAATGGGTGTTCATGTCGTCACCTGACGAATTCTCCTGAGAATTAGCGGGCCAATTTAAGTCCTTGTGTGCGGGCGATTTAACTCGGTCGCCAGTGGAGCCGACTTCGCCAAATCATTTAACGCATCGATAATCGGCAACGAGCTCGAACCTAGTTTTAATGTCGCGCCAACGACCGAGGTTTACGCTCTAATTAATCAGCAAGTCGCGCAGTCTCAATCGATGTTGCTAACTACTTTCCACTGGGGTCTCGTGCCCTCTTGGGCGAAGGATAAAACAAAAGCGGCGGGCATGATCAATGCTCGTTGTGAGACCTTGATTGAGAAACCGAGTTTCAAAAATCTCATTGCTCGTCAGCGATGTGTGATTCCGATGCAGGGATTTTACGAATGGAGTGTCCTTAGTTCAGACGGTAACAAGCAAATCAAGCAAGCGCATTATGTATCTAGAACCGATGGTGAGGTGATGACAGTCGCAGGGCTTTGGTCAACATGGGTTGACCCACTTCAAAAACAAACTGATCCATTAAGGACTTCGGTTTTTAAAACCTGCACGATTATCACCACCGATGCCAACGATTCACTTCGTCCAATTCATCACAGAATGCCCGTAATTTTAGAGCGGGAAGCGGTGGAGATGTGGCTTGACCTATCCGACAACTCGCCGCTCGGTTTACTAGTGCCGGCTGACAACAAAGTTGTTCAGCATGAAGTAACTACTCGACTAAAGGCTGCCCGCAACCTTCATTCGGCGCAAATCACTGATGATCAAAGCGGCCGCCTGTTCTAAATCGTCTCGCACAACGCTTGAAACCGCATTATCAAAACTTAGATCAGCCATTGAGTTAGATGGAATCAGATGCAGGTGACAATGCGGTATTTCGTAGCCTGCAATAACTAGGGCAATTCGCTCACATTTGAAAGCCGCCTTTTGCGCGTCGCCTATTTGCGCTGCAACTTTGAATAGGTGCAGACTCAATTCTGTCGGTAGATCTGTCCATTGATCGACTTCATCAATCGGCACAACGAGCACATGACCTGTAGTTATTGGATTAATCGTCATGAACGCAACACAAAGATCATCTCGATATACAAAGGTGCCAGGAACTTGTCCTTGAATTATTTTTGTAAAGAGCGTTGATTCCATGTTTTGAGCGTAGATGATTTGGTGCTTGGTTCGCGTCTTGTACGATTCGTTTGTGGCAAAGCGCGAGATCTTGACGATGCCAAACCTGATCACGTTGCTACGACTTTGCTGTCTGCCGATATTTCTTTGGCTCCTATTCGTCGTCAAAGATCGTGGTGCGGCAGCGTGGCTACTCGGTGGATTGGGTGCGACTGATTGGGTTGATGGATGGGTAGCACGACGATTCAATCAACAAAGCGATTTTGGCGCTATTTTCGACCCATCAGTCGATCGTGGGCTGTTTATTGTTGCCGTAGTCGCAATTTTGGCTGACCAATCAATGCCGATTTGGTTTGGTGGGGCGGTGCTGGTGCGTGAAGTTTTGGTTGCCAGTGCCATGTTGGTCGCCACCGCCTTTGGCATGAAGCGATTTCCAGTAAATAGATGGGGTAAGCGCTACACATTTTTGTTGATGTTTGCTGTGCCGTTGATCCTTTTGGGGCAGGCGAACGGCGCTGGATCTCGGTGGGTTTCTCTGCTGGGCTGGATCTTTGGCATCCCTGCACTCGCTATGTCTTATGCGACCGCGTTTAATTATGTGCCCGTAATAAGAGCAAATCTGCGGTCAGGTCGAGCATCTCGGTCAGGCTAACTTTGTCATATGCACATTCCTGATGACTTGAAATACTCTGAGGATCATGAGTGGGTTCGTCTGTCGGGCTCAATTGTGCGAGTTGGCATTACTGATTACGCACAAGATGCACTCGGCGATGTAGTGTTCGTTCAGTTGCCGGAATCCGGCAAAAAAGTGTCGGCAGGTCAGAGTTGCAGTGAGGTTGAAAGTACTAAAAGTGTCTCTGACATTTATGTTCCAGTTTCGGGCTCAATCACAAATGTCAACAATCGGCTCAACGACTCACCGAATTTAATTAATTCTGATCCCTATGGGGATGGTTGGATAATGGAAATAGAAGCCAGTGATCTTGCTAGTGTTGCCGATTTGTTGGATGCCGCGTCGTACCGATTGTTTATTGAAGGTTAACGATCATGTCGTATGTGTTTTGCAATCAGTGTGGTCACCGAAATCCACCCAGGGCGTCATTCTGCTCATCCTGTGGTGCCGTTTTGGATTTACCTGATGACAGAACGATAGTGATTGCCCAAATCGATCCTATGCAGGATGCTCCTGGGTCTGGTGATAACGCTTCAATTCGATTGGGTGATGTCACAGGTTGGGGAGTTTTGGTCGTTCGGTCTGGCGAGATGACGGGTGTGCGCTTTGCGCTGACAAATCAGATCACGCGCATTGGTCGTAATCCCGAGAGCGAAATCTTGTTCGATGACATCACCGTTTCGCGAAGCCATGCCGAAATCGCTGCCAGTAACGAAGGTTTGATGGTTCGTGACCTTGGATCCTTGAACGGCACGTATATCAACCGTCAAATTGTTGACTCATCTCCATTAGTGCATGGCGATGAGTTGCAGGTGGGCAGGTTCCATATGATTTTGTTCAGTAAGGCGGATAATTTAAAGTGATTCTTGTGAAAGTTATCGGCAAGTGACCGCAGCATTTAATTATTTGTCGATTGGCGAAGTATTGGCTTTACTTCTTGAAGAATTTCCTGAAGTGACCATTTCAAAGATTCGTTTTCTTGAGAGCCAAGGGTTGATTGAGCCCGAACGAACGGCTTCTGGTTATCGAAAGTTCTCTCAGACGGAGGTAGATCGTCTCAAGTTCATCTTGCGAGAACAACGGGAAAATTTCACTCCGTTAAAGGTGATTCGCACGCGGTTAGACGGAGATACCAGCACGGAGATGCAAAGGGCCGACGACACAACTGCACCGCGCGGTCTGGCGCACATACCAACACGAATGCCCAAGAGTCATCCGGCTGGGCAGGTCAAAGCGCCAACCCCACCGCCACTGGCGCCAACAATGTCTATTGTCAGACCACTATTTGCCGAAGAACCAAAAATTCCTAGATCTTATGATCGAGCCGAAATTCTTATAGCGGCTTCTATTGATGAGGCGATTTTGGCTGATCTCGAACACTTTTCGATACTGCGCTCGCGTCGAGTTGGCGAGACAGATTTGTACGATGAAATCGATTTGGAGATTCTTTTAGTTGCTGCAAAGTTTATAACTCTAGGTTTTGACGCACGTCACCTTAAGACCTGGAAAATCGCGGCGCAACAAGAAGCCTCTTTGTTCGAGACGCGAATCGTCCCGATGATGCGCCAACGCAATCCCACTGCTCGTCAAGAAGCGTTGGCGATGCTCAATGAACTAGTCGAGCAGGGCGGTCGTTTACGTGCCGCATTTATCGCAGCACAATCTCGCGATCACATCGAATCTCGCTAGTGCTACAAAGTTGACGCAGATATACTTTTGTGGTGATTGAAATGCAACTCGAGGGCATTCGCCTCGAGATACCTGCCAACACTCCAGTGTTGATGCTTCGGGAGCAATCCGGAAGTCGTCGTGTCATCCCGATTCAGATTGGCGCACCAGAGGCATCATCTATTCACTACGCCCTTGAGGGTTTGAAACCCGATCGTCCACTGACTCATGATCTGTTGATAAATGTTGTTGAAGGTTTAAATGCGCAACCGGTCAAATTGGTAATTACCAAACTCGAGGAGCACACCTACTACGCAGACCTGCACCTCCTGCAGAAGGGTTCAGTGGTAGTTGTGAGTTGTCGTCCGTCCGATGGTGTTGCGGTCGCTGTGCGGTCGGGTATTCCGATTTATGCAGAAGACGACCTGTTGGATGAGGTGGGCAAGGTTGTACCAGATTCGCCGAACGAAGATGCCGAAGAAATCATTGACGACTTCAGACAATTCATTGACTCCATTCGTCCTGAGGATTTTCAGGGATAATTTGTCTTGACATTTGTTTTTCTCGGCGTAGCCTAGGAGTTCGTCGAGTTTTTTGGGGGTGGCTGGTGACGAGTGTAAGTTTCAGTGGTGCCCAAGCAGCCAAGATTGCGGGCATCACATATCGCCAACTTGATTATTGGGCTCGAACAAACTTGATTCGGCCTTCGGCAGTCGACGCGAAAGGTAGTGGTTCTCGACGCAGCTATGTGTACAGCGATCTACTTGAGCTCAAAGTAATTAAAAATTTATTGGATGCAGGCATCAAACTCGAATCAGTTCGTGAAGTTTTTACCTACCTTCGAAACCACGTCGACACCGAGATCGCCGCGGCCCACATCGTGATTAGTGGCAAAGCAGTGGTCTTTTGTCAAGGTGATCAATTGGTTGATGTTCTTCGCAACGGTCAAGGTGTACTAAACGTTCTACCTTTAGCGGCAGTCAAGAGTGACGTTGATGCAATGATTTTGTCGATTGATGGTCAGTCAACAAACGCAGATGTCAAAACTTCAGCAAGCGGGTTTGAGTCACTCGCAAATAGCACGGCGGCGATCTCTAACTGATAATTGTTGCATCGCGCCAATTATTTGATGGAGCGTTTTGAGCGTCGTATGCCAAATTGAGTCTGTAGAAAGCAATAAGTGTGCTGGTTTTATCCGGCGAGATCACAACTTTAATGCAAATGTAGATTTTCAATTTTCTTCAACGGTGCTTAATTGGATATTGTTTAGTTGATGAAATCACTCAATGAAAATGAAGTCACCACAGTCATCGCACCATTGATCGGCGCTCTCGGTGCGAAATATATGCTCGACCCCGAAACGATGGCTGCTGGTGCGGCGGCTGGGTACCCGAATGGCTTTGCTTACTATGTCGCAGGTCGAGGTGGGGTACTCGGCGATGTCGATAGCGATGTGATCTACTCGGCGTTTATGTTTTTTGAGCGCAGTTTGATTGACAAGTTATGGAAGGCGGGTGTTTCTGTGGAAGGTGCACGAGCGGCGGGTACGCGTTACATGCAGAGTTGCGACGAATGGGGACGTAAGCATCTCGCGAACGTCGAGCAACTAGATCTGTTCAACACGGTCGCTGAGAAACTTGTTTCACAAGTGGATAGTTCGGGCTTG
>SXGU01301939.1_pt1 | contig 21663 bp, 20 predicted proteins | sample 3174531 | NCBI WGS metagenome assembly SXGU01 (sample SAMN11356863, study PRJNA531348) | freshwater metagenome | isolation source: freshwater sample F1-140 | place: China: Fuxian Lake, Yuxi | collected 2017-12-25 | reverse complement strand
GAGAGGGGTTTGCGGACCTCCATGAACGCGCTAACTCAACCAGAAGCCAAGTCATAACTCGCTCTCATAGCTCGTTCTCTGTCGCATCCCGCCAACGAAGGGTCTGACCCGTGCCCTTGCGCCGAATCTGGCCAAAGCTGATCTCGCCCGGGGCCTCGCGCATGCAAATCACATCGGTGTCTTCCTGGTGCGCCGGAATCAACCAGCCCCGAATGCCCATCGGCAGCCAATACAGGTCGGTGAGCTGGCGCACGACATAAGGGCCACGCTGGGTGATCCTCTGGACATCGCCTTGTGCCTCGGCCAAGGCGCCGGGCCGGTCATCGACCTCAAAGATCGGGACCCACAGCAATTCATGACCAGCGGCGAACCAGCCCATGACGGTCAGTTCGATCCCATTGGTGTTGGGGCCTACGGGCATCAGGAAGTGGGGATGTGTGGTTTCGGTATTCATGTGTTCTCCAAATGTGTGATGTCCCCCGGCCATTGCCGGGGGTGGTAACCGCCGTGGTAACCGGCGGGGTGGTAACCTGGTTTTGTGGTCAGCGCCTAGCGAAGCGCTGCGCTGTTGCCCCCCGTATAGCCCTATGCGCAGGAAGGACCCGTCGTTTTCCCGCAAGGGGAGCAAGCAGCCCCATGCGGCGCGCAAGCGCCCGCAGCAGTTGGCGTTGCAGCCAGCGCCACTCCTTCTTGGCGTCCTTCATCTCCCGCACCCAAACCTTCTTGGCCCGACGGGTTAGGCGAATGCCGTTGATCAGCAGGGCCAGCTGCCAAGGCACGGTTTGCGCCACACGTTGGGGGCGGTAGACCACTGTGGGATAGACGGTCTGCACCGGGGTGGCCGTGGCCTGCACCACCGGCACGGGCACGCGATACGCCACCGCGCTCTGAGGCATGTGATGTGGTGGCTCGATAACTGGCATGGCTTGCGCCAACACCTGTGCCCGGGTCTTGGGTGGCAGGCGGTTGAGGGCGTGACGCACGCTGCTGGCCAGTTGCTGCTGCCGGGCAAACGGGTTGCCCGCATCCAGCCGTGTGGATTGGATTTCCATGGTGTTCCTTTCAATGTGAATTCAGAGGTGGCCGGTTTTCTGCAATGCCGTTCACAGTCAGCACCGGCCAGGCGTTACGCGACATGGGCACAAGGAGCTGGTGCGGGAAGAAGAACCACACCCACGACAGGCCATGCATATGCCGCGACTGCGCATGACCCGCCTATGTCATCAGTCGCCTGTGCGTACCCCCAAGGCCTTGCGGGCGGCCTCCAGGTTGTCGAACGGAATCTCGATCTGGTAGGTTTGTTCATTGCTGCCCCAATGGCAGACCTTTCGAGCCACCGCAGCACGGGCAAACAGGTCCATCAACGGCAGCAGTGCTTCATGCAGTTCAATTTCAGCCATCGTGGCGCGGCTGTGCTCCAGAGCACGCTCAGCGCTGCGCAAAGCCTCCGGTAACTTGGCCAATTCGGCATGAAGGGCATCGCGTTTGCCTTGAAGGTCAGTCATGGAGGCTTGCGCCAGTCGTAATTCCGCTTCGGCCTTGGCCAAGGCTTCTGGCACTGCAAAGTCCCCTTCGGCATCGATCAGCGTCCGCGTGGCGGTTTGCATCTCGGTGGCGATGCGCACTTGCACCGTTTCGATCCGGGCGGTCAGCTTCGCCATGGATGCTTCGAGCCGTTCACACTCAGCCTGGGTCGCACGGTCTTGCTCTTGCAATTCGCTGAGCTTGCGTTTGTCATCCTCGAAAGTTTGCGGGCCATACACAATGGACACCAGCGGCGAGACGCGATGCATCAAGGACCTCACATCGCTCTCCAGTGAAAACACCAGGTTGCTGGCCTTGCTGGCGGCCAGTGAGGCTTCCTTCTCCGCCGGGGTGGAGTAGTACATCGAGCCCTGCTGGTTGAGCTTGAACGCGTGCTTTTCTTTCTTGTCGTGATCGATCTTGGCCTGCTCGAGTGCGTCTCGGGCTTTGTCCAGCTGGCGCGACAGGTCGTCGTATTGGGCTTTGACCTTGGCGTAGTACGCACCGGTTTTTTTGGCAAAAGGATTGAGTTTCATGGTGGTGGGGCCTTTCAATAAACGTGTTTGACGGGGCCGCGTGAGGCGACCAGGGCTTGCACGGCGCGCAGCAGGATCTGCCCGTCGGCGCGGGTGGGTTGATGGCGTGGCGGTTGTGACCGGTTGACCTGCGGGGTGGGTTGCAAGGTCTGGACGCCAAAGTGGCGGTACCAGATCGGGTGCAGGTTCTTCGGTGGGGTGTCGTGCTTATTCACGGTGTGCTCCATAGCGGGTGCCGCCCACAGAAACAGGGCTGACGCTAGGCGGCGTGGCGTCGAACGTTCGGGATTCGCACGACTCGCACTGCTTCGCATCGGCGCAAAGCCAGTCGTGGTGCGGGGTTTCGCGGAATTCGCAGAATTCGCACGGGGGGATGGCCAAATGCGTGTTTTCATCGGGGGGCCACCAGTTCAAAATCTTCCTTGGCCTTGGGGTGGGCACCGTTCATCAGCCAGCCGTGCTCCAACAGGATGCGAACGACGGTGCGGGCGACAGCGGCGCTGCGGATGGCGCTGGGGCCATTGCGATAGACATCGGTGAGCGTGATGACACGACCCACACCCACCTTGGCGCGCCACCACTGCAACAGCTCTTGGGCCAGGCGTAATTCCGGCTTGATCTGACCTGCGCCCCACAGCCGTTGGGCTTCATCCAGGTAATGCAGCACCAGACGCAGGGCACGATCAACCTGTTCTTCGTGGATCACGTCATCGCCTTCGAACACGGCAAAGGTGCCTGCCAGACGGGCAATGTGTTCTGGGGCCTTAGAGGCCAGCGCCCGCACATTGGCAAAGGGCCCCTGTGGTGCGAGACCAGATTCCAGATCGTTATAGATGGCAATCCAGGTGCGCTTGGCCTGAGGACTCAGGAACAGGTTGGGCGGGTCCAATTCATGATCGTTGGCCTTGGGCCATGGACCGACAAGTAGCTCGCTCAGGCGGTGGTTGTAGGCCTGGTACGCCGGTGCAGCATTCAGGTCGGTTTCCACATAGGTGCGTGTGCCTGCGGTGGACGCCGGATAGCACACCAAACAGCGGGCCAGGAAGCCTTGCTCACGCGCCAGGGGGTCAGCCAGCAGGCTGCTGGCTACAGTGGGTTGCACCATCAGGTGCAGGCACAATCGCCGCCCGTAATAGCTGCCTGAACCATCACCCACCCGCACCCGGTCGAATTCACCTCGGTCCCAAAGACGGGAGAGTGTGGTCAAGGTGCCCAGGCGTTTTTCTACGGACATGGCAAAGCCACCCAGGAATTGCCCGCCTTCATCATTGACCAAGCCAATAGAGGGTTCACCGATGATCAGTTGCCGCTGGATGGCTTCGCTGCTGGGCTCGGAGACGATCAGCAGCGGCATCACCGGTGCTTGGGGCTTGGTCAGTGCCTGTAATTTGGCTTGTTTGGCCTCGGGGCTGAGTTTCTTGTCGGCCAGGATGCGTTTGCTGGTGGTCCCGTACACCTCCAGGGCCTTGTCAAAGACATCACGGTCCTGGTCATACTGGGCCATGAGTTGCTTTTGCTGTTGGCGCACGCTGGCCAGGGCCCAGCCGTCCGCTGTCGACTTGCGCTCACCGGACTCGCCCAGGGTGAGGAAGTACTCCGACAGCGGTGAGACACGCCCATCGATGCAAACATTGGCGTAGGGCTGGCTGGCCTGGTTCATTGCCGCCAGAATGGTTTGACCGACGAGCGCCATGGGCGCTTGGATGACCCGGTGCATCAGCGTCACCACCCCGCTGCCGATGGCCCCGAGGGCTTCGTGTGGAAAGGTGGATGCCGGTGGCAATTCACGCGTCAGCGGCATGGGGGCTTGGCCCATGGCCCACTCGGGACGCGGTACGCTGGGGATGCCTTGCATCAGCATGCCCCCAACGGGAAATTCACGATTTCTGGGTTGCGCTGTGCGAATCCTGCGAATCTTGCGAAACCCCGCATGAATACTAGGTTTGTGGCTGTGCGAGGCCGTGCGAAGGTTGCGAATAATCGTGCGAATGTTCGCGGCGCCGGAAAAGTAAACCGTCCCATCGTCACAGTCCCGGCTTGTGAGTTGCCTGACGGTCTTGGGGTCGGAAGACTGTGCCCAGCGCTTCGATGGCCTCGATGTGTTGCACCGGGTAGAGCACCCGGGCGCCGACTTTGAGGAAGGCTGGGCCTGAGCCTTCGTGGCGCCAGCGCTCGAGGGTTTTTCGCTAAGGTGCCAGCGCTCGGCGAGTTGTCGGGGGGGTGAGATGCATGTGTCCTCCAGGGGTGGCTGCGCCGCTGAATCCATCCCCTCGGCAGGGGATAAAGACACTCAGCGGGGCTCATGGGGGAGGATTGTCTGAGGAGTTAAATGCGTTGAACAGATGGCAAAAATCGCGCATTTACTCACTAACCACCGCTAACACGCTAAAACACGCTAATTCACCTAACTTGCTCTAACGCTTGTAAACCGCCAGATACAGTCATCAGGTGTATGCAGGCGTTGCCAGCCTTATTTATGAAACTTGTGTGGGGTGGAGCACCGCTGCTGGTGTGTGCGTTCTGGCAAGGCGTCGAGGGCGGTTGGTTGGGTGGTCATGGCTGGCTCCGGGTTGATTGACCTCGCACTCATTCACGCGCTGGACGATCAAGAAGCCAAGCTGATTCACTATCTATAGTTGTGCCACATTGATATACTTCCAATCTTATGATCCAGCCATCAGGTGACTTTCGATGAAACGCTGCGTTGTGGGTGTCAGGCGCGCCGATGCACCGGTAGCGGAAGGCCAAGGGCGCTTTGCCCCGACGGTGTGGTTTCCGTCCATGGCCACCATGGCCGCTGTGCTGTCGGAAGACAACCGAGCCATGCTGCATTTGATCCATGAGCGCAAACCCAAGTCTCTGACGGAGCTGGCTGAGTTGACTGGGCGGCAGGTGCCTAATCTTTCACGCACGCTGCGTATGATGGAGGGTTACGGACTGGTCGAGTTGAAAAAGAACGTGCGCGAAATTGAACCTATCGCGTTGGCAACCAGTTTCAAGATCCTGATCGACTGAGGGACGACACGATGAAGGGGGAGGCAATGCGAGATGGCGTGATCACCGAAGCGGATACCTGCCGCGAATTCGTCACACCCCGCCTGGTCGAAGCTGGCTGGGGAGGGGCTCCGCACGCCATTGGTGAGCAGCGCAGCTTCACCAATGGCCGCATCATCGTGGCAGGCGGCAAGGTCCGCCGTGGCAAACAAAAGCGCGCTGACTATCTCTTGTACTACCGTCGGGACTACCCCCTTGCCGTGGTCGAAGCCAAGGAAATTGGATTGCCTGCGGAAACTGGTGTGCAGCAGGCCCGTGAGTACGCGGAAATTCTCGGCCTCAAGTTTGCGTACGCAACCAATGGCCACCGCATCATCGAGATCGACTACACCACCGGCACCGAGCGCGAGGTGGATCGCTATGCCACGCCCGACGAACTGTTTGCCCGACTGACGGCAGCTGCGCAATTGCCGCAGAACGCTCCGTCATATCTGCTGGAACCGTTCAACCTGGTGTCGGGCAAGGTGCCTCGCTATTACCAGCAGATTGCGATCAATCGAGTTATTGAATCCATCTTGCTCGGGCAAAAACGCAACCTCGCCACATTGGCCACCGGCACCGGCAAGACCTGCGTGGCATTCCAAATCTGCTGGAAGTTATGGAACAGCCGCTGGAACCGCACCGGCGAGCACCGCCGTCCAAAAATCCTGTTTCTGGCTGACCGCAACATCCTGGTCGATGACCCGATGGCCAAGATGTTCGCGCCCTTCGGCGATGCTCGGCACAAGATCGCAGGTGGCGACACCAGCCAGAGTCGGGATATGTACTTCGGTATCTATCAGGCACTGACCACTGCCAGCGCCGATGTGTTTCGCCAGTACCGTCCGGATTTCTTCGATCTCATCATCATCGACGAATGCCATCGCGGTTCCAGCCGGGACGAAAGCGCATGGCGTGCGGTGCTGGATTATTTCGAACCTGCCGTGCAGTTCGGCATGACCGCCACGCCGCTGCGCGAGGAATCGCGCGACAGCTACGAATACTTTGGCAATCCGGTCTACACCTACAGCCTGCGCCAAGGTATTGAAGATGGCTTCCTTGCACCGTATCGCGTGCATCGCGTCATCACCACGGTGGATGCTGCAGGCTGGCGCCCCAGCAAGGATGAGCTGGACCGCTATGGTCGCGAAATACCTGATGACGAGTACCAGACCAAAGACTTCGAACGTGTGGTCGCGCTGCGCTCGCGCACCCGGGCGATGGCCCGCCACCTGACCGATCTGCTCAAAGGCACTGACCGGTTCGCCAAGACCCTAGTGTTCTGCGTGGATCAAGAACACGCCGCCGAGATGCGACAGGAATTGATCAATCTGAATAGCGATCTTGTCAAGCAGTACCCCGACTATGTCTGCCGCGTCACCGCCGACGAGGGCGCGATTGGACTCACCCATCTGTCGCACTTTCAGGACGTGGACAAGCCCACGCCGGCCATCCTCACCACATCCCAACTGCTGACCACCGGCGTCGATGCTGAAATGGTTAAGAACGTGGTGCTGGCGCGTGTCGTGGGCTCGCGCTCCGAATTCAAGCAGATCGTCGGTCGGGGCACCCGCTTGAAGGTGGATTACGGCAAAGAGTATTTCAACATCATCGACTTCACCGGCACGGCCACGCGCCACTTTGCCGACCCCGATTTCGATGGTGATCCTGCTCGTATCGAAGAAGTAACGGTCGATGAGTCGGGCGAAGTCGTCGAAACCGCCGCAGACGAAGTTCCGGGCGTAGCGGAGCCCGAAGCAGAGTATGTGGTCGAAACTGAACAGGGCGATGACACAGGCGGCAACGGCGAAATCATCACGGAGCCACCGGCAGAACCCCGCAAGTTCTACATTGACGGCGGCGAAGTCGAAGTGATTGGCCATCTGGTCTATGACCTCGACACCGATGGCAAGAAACTGCAGGTGGTCAAGTACACCGAATATTCAGGCCGTGCTGTACGCACGCTCTACCCGACACGCGAGGCACTGCAATCGGCCTGGGCCAATCCGGACACGCGTGCCGAAGTGTTGCGCGAGCTGACCGAACGCGGCATCAGCTTCGAGGAACTGGCCGCCAGCAGTGAACAGCCCGATGCCGATCCCTTCGACCTGCTTTGCCATCTGGGCTGGAACGCGCCGCTGCTCACTCGCCGCCAGCGTGCGGAGGCGGCCAAGCGTCAGGCCCACGATCTGTTCGCTCAGCATGGCGAGACCGCCCGCGAAATTCTGTCGCTGCTGCTCGACCGCTATGTCGAGCGCGGCATTTTGCAATTCAATGCGCTGTCCGAGCTGATGAAGGTGCAACCCTTCGACCGCTACGGCAGTCCTTCCGAAATCGCCACCCGCCACTTTGGCGGCGTGCGCGGCATGAAGGACGCTGTATCCCGGCTGCAGACCGCGCTATACCAATAATGGGAACCTGACACGATGACCAAATCTGCCACCCAATCAGCAAAGACAGGCGAGAAAAAGACCCGCGCGCCACGCAAAGCCAAAACGCCGCTCACCACGCGCGAAAACCTGTCTGCGCTGATTGGCACCGCCCGCAAGATCCTGCGCAAGGACAAAGGCCTCAATGGTGACGTGGACCGCCTGCCGCTGCTCACCTGGGTGATGTTCCTCAAGTTCCTTGACGACCTCGAAATCGTGCACGAGGAAGAAGCTGAACTCGACAGCAAGCGTTATCAGCCCATCATCGAATCCCCCTATCGCTGGCGCGATTGGGCTGCCCGCGAAGATGGCATCACTGGCGACGAACTGCTGGCGTTCATTAGCCAGGAATTCACCGTGCGTGCGGATGGCAGCACCGGCAAAGGCCTGTTCGCCTATTTGCGCGGATTGGCAGGCGAAGGCGAAAATGGCAGCCAGCGTGAAGTCATCGCCAATGTGTTCAAAGGCGTGCAAAACCGCATGGTCAGCGGCTACCTGCTGCGCGACATCATCAACAAGATCAACGGCATCCACTTCTCGGCCAGCGAAGAAATCCACACGCTCTCGTACCTGTACGAATCCATGCTGCGTGAAATGCGCGATGCAGCAGGCGACTCAGGCGAGTTCTACACGCCGCGCCCGGTCGTGCGCTTCATGGTGCAGGTCACCGACCCGCGCTTGGGTGAAACAGTGTTGGACCCCGCCTGTGGCACGGGCGGCTTTCTGGTCGAGGCCTACGACCACATCGCCCCACAGGTGAGCTCGCCCGATCAGCGGCGCAACTTGCAACACGACACTCTCTATGGTCAGGAAGCCAAGCCACTGCCCTACATGCTGGCGCAGATGAACCTGTTGCTGCACGGGCTGGAAGCCCCGCAAATCGCCTACGGCAACACGCTGGATCGCCGAATCAATGAAATCGGCCACAGCGAGCGCGTGGACGTCATCCTTACCAACCCGCCCTTTGGCGGCGAAGAAGAAGTCGGCATCAAGGCCAACTTCCCGCCCAATATGCAGACGGCGGAAACCGCGTTGCTGTTCCTGCAGTACATCATGCGCAAGCTGCGCGTGGCGGGTGCGCCGGTGCCCGGTGGCAAGCCGACTGCACGCGGTGGCCGCGCCGCCGTGGTCGTGCCCAACGGCACCCTGTTTGGCGATGGCATCAGCGCCGTCATCAAGGAGGAAATGCTCAAGGAGTTCAAACTCCAAACCATCGTGCGCCTGCCGCAAGGCGTATTCGCGCCCTACACCGACATTCCGGCCAACCTGCTGTTCTTCGAACGCGGCGGCCCCACCGACACCATCTGGTATTACGAACTGCCACTCCCCGAAGGCCGCAAGAAATACAGCAAGACCGCGCCCCTGCAATTCGAGGAATTCGCGCAGGCCACAGCGTGGTGGAACAACCGAGAGGAAGGCCCGCAAGCCTGGAAGGTGGACTTTGCCGCCAAGCGCGCTGCCGCCGTCGAGGCTGCCACTCCGCACTGGCAGCGTGCCGAAGCCGAACGCAATGACGCCATCTCCTTGGGCAAACCCATTCGGGAATTGGAGCAGGCCATTCAGGCCGCCGCCAACGGTCAGAAAACTGAACTGCAAGACCGCTTGAAGGCGCTCAAGAGCGAGCAACAGGCCCACGAGCAGGCTGCCAAGTCGGCGCAGGCCGAAGGTGATGCGCTGTACTGGCCCATTTACAACCTGGACCTCAAGAACCCGAATGCCAAGGCCGGGCTGGAACATGCCGATCCGAAAGACCTGATCGCCGCCATGCGTAGCCACGAGGCTGAAGTCATGCGCCTCTTAGGCGAGATCGAAGCCTTGGTATCCGAGGTACAGGAATGACCGATCGCAGCACACCAGCCATTCTGGCTCAGGCAGACTACGCTGCCGTCCACACCGACATCGTCGCGCTGCTGGAATCGGCTCGCCACGCCGCCGCACGTAGTGTCAATGCCTTGATGACCGCCAGCTGACCGTCAGGTGGTGGTGCCGTTACCGGATATTCGCGGCCGTGAGCAGATTCTGTTAGTGCATATGCGCAAGGTGCCTATCGCGCAGGATGTGAAGGCCGAGATCATCGCCCGGGGCACGCCTGGTTTTTCCGGCGCGGATCTGGCCAATCTGGTCAACGAGGCGGCCTTGTTTGCCGCCCGCAGTAACAAACGCTTGGTTGATATGGACGACTTCGAGCGCGCCAAGGACAAGATCATGATGGGTGCGGAGCGGCGTTCCATGATCATGCCCGAGGAGGAGCGCAGAAACACGGCCTATCACGAATCCGGTCACGCCGTGGTTGCCCGGTTACTGCCCAAGACCGATCCGGTCCACAAGGTTACGATTATCCCGCGCGGTCGCGCCTTGGGCGTGACCATGCAGTTGCCGACCGAGGATCGCTACAGTCAGGACAAGACGCGCCTGTTGTCGACTCTCGCTGTGCTGTTTGGTGGCCGCATCGCCGAAGAGATCTTTATGCAGCAGATGACTACCGGCGCCTCCAATGATTTTCAACGGGCTACTGATCTGGCGCGCCGGATGGTGACGCAATGGGGTATGTCCGATGCCCTGGGGACTATGGTGTACGGGGAAGAGGAAGGCGAAGTATTTCTGGGCCGCTCGGTGACGACGCATAAGAGTGTGTCTGAGGCGACCCTGCAACAGGTCGATGCCGAGGTGCGCCGCATCATCGACGAGCAATATGGCCGCGCCCGTAAACTCATCGAGGACAATCGTGACAAGATTGAGGCCATGACCCACGCCCTGCTGGAATGGGAAACCATCGACGCTGAGCAGATCGACGACATCATGGCCGGTCGTCCGCCGCGGCCACCTAAGCCGGCGGCGGTTGCGAAACCGCCTGCCAGTCAACCCCCTGCAGCCCCCGAGGTCACGACGCGCCCGGCGGAAGAGACCTGATTCCGGTACGACAGTGATCTGGCAAAACGATCGCCCGCAGGTGATGGGCATCGTCAATGTGACGCCCGACTCGTTCTCTGACGGCGGGCGTTCTTCGTTGCAGGCGCTGGATCACGCCCGTCGTCTGATCGACGCGGGCGCGGACTGGCTTGATATCGGTGGCGAATCGACACGGCCGGGCGCGCAGCCGGTTGGTGAAGTAGAGGAACTGGAGCGCATCCTGCCCGTGTTGGAAGGACTGCAAGGCTGTGGCGTGTGGCTGTCGGTGGACACCATGAAACCGGCCGTCATGCGCGCGGCGCTGGCCGCTGGCGCAGCGATGATCAACGATGTGCGGGCCTTGCAGGCTCCGGGTGCAATGGCAGCGGTGCAGGACAGTGCGTGCGCCGTTTGCCTGATGCACATGCAGGGTGAGCCTCGCAGCATGCAGGATGCGCCGCAGTACGGTGATGTGCTTAGTGAAGTATGTGACTTTCTGGCGGCCCGTATGGCCGCGTGCGAGGCGGCAGGCATGGCACGGACCCGGCTGTACATTGATCCTGGATTCGGTTTTGGCAAGACGCTGGAACATAATTTGGCTTTGTTGCGTGGCCTGCCCCGCTTGGCGGAATTGGCACCCGTGTTGGTGGGGGTGTCGCGCAAAAAAATGCTGGGCGAGATCACCGGGCGAGCCGTGGCTGAGCGCCAAGCGGGGAGTGTCGCGGCGGCCTTACGGGCGGTAGAGAATGGTGCCGCCATCGTGCGGGTGCACGATGTGGCAACGACGGTGGATGCACTAAAGATCTGGGAGAGGACGCGATGAGTACGACAGGCAGCAGAAAGTATTTTGGTACCGATGGCGTGCGCGGGCGCGTCGGTGAAGCGCCGATCACGCCTGATTTTGCTTTGAAGTTGGGCTATGCCGCCGGCCGGGTGCTGGCCCAGCAACGCGACAACGGCGCGCGGCCCATGGTCTTGATTGGCAAGGACACGCGGCTGTCCGGCTACATGTTGGAGTCGGCGCTGGAGGCGGGTTTCACGGCGGCGGGCGTCGATGTACGCCTGGTCGGTCCAATGCCGACGCCCGCCGTGGCTTACCTCACCCGTACCCTGCGCCTTTCGGCTGGAGTGGTGATTTCTGCCTCACATAATCCCTTCGAAGACAATGGCATCAAGTTCTTCTCCGGCGATGGCTTCAAACTGCCGGACGCCGTGGAGCTTGAGATCGAAGCCGCCATTGACCGGCCGCTTGTCATCGCCGAGGCGCGCCTGATTGGCAAGGTCAAACGCCTGGACGATGCAGCAGGGCGTTATATCGAGTTTTGCAAGGGCAGTTTTCCATTTGATCTGGATCTCAAGGGCCTGCGCATCGTTGTCGATTGCGCTAACGGCGCCACCTACCATATCGCGCCGCCGGTGCTGCACGAACTGGGCGCCGAGGTGATCGTGATTGCCAACCAGCCAGATGGCTTTAACATCAATGAGGGCTGCGGGGCCACACATCCGGAGCTGATGATCGAGGCGGTGCGTGCCCATGGCGCTGACTTGGGCATCGCGCTGGACGGTGATGGTGACCGCTTAATTATGTGTGATGGCGACGGCGCGATCGTTGATGGTGATCGTCTGCTCTATCTCATGACCAAGAGTCGTCTGGCCGCCGGTGAAGTGGTGGAGGGTGTGGTCGGCACCCAAATGACCAACGGTGCGGTGGAACTGGCCTTGCGGGGCTTGGGCCTCGATTTCGAGCGCGCTAAGGTGGGCGACCGCTATGTGCTGGAGCGCATGCAGGCGCGCGGCTGGATGCTGGGTGGTGAGGGCTCCGGGCACCTGTTGTGCCTGGATCGTCACACCACCGGCGACGGCATTGTTTCTGCCCTGCAAGTGTTGGCGGCGCTGCGCCGTACCGGGCAAAGCCTGTCTGAACTGGTCGCTGATTGCCCGCTGTGGCCACAAGTACTACTCAATATCAAGGCCCCGCGCGAACTGGCCACCCACCCTGAGGTGGTCTCTGCGGCTCACGCAGAAGAGGTGGCATTAGCCGGCCAGGGCCGCATTTTGCTACGCGCCTCCGGTACCGAACCTTTGGTGCGGGTCATGGCCGAAGGCAGGGATGCGGCCGCTGTAAACGCGGCGGCTGAGCGTATCGCTGCCGTGGTACGGCGTTTGGCCGGTTGATAAGCCCGGGGGCAGTCGGCACTACGCTGAACGCTTCAGGATTTGCAGTACCTCGCGCTTGAGGGCGGCGACCTCCAGTGCCGCTAGGGGTGAGGAGAGTTTTTTGCTACCGATGGTCTGCCCATGCAGGGCGCATTGCCGATAGGCGGTGCGTTGGTGCAGTTGGGCTTTCATGAGTGGGATGCCGAACTGTGCCAGGGCGGTTTCCAGATCCTGTGTCATGCGCGTCTGCGGTTGGGCTTGATTGAGCACCAGACGGGCCTTGAGGTGGGCATTGCCTTCCGCCCGTACCTTGGCGATGGTTTCGCGAATACCGAGGCTGGCATGCAGGTCCAGGGGCGATGGGTTAAGCGGGACAAGGGCCAGATGCGACATGGCCAGGGCGCTTTCAGTAGCGGGGGCCGAGGCATGCGGCGGACAGTCGATCAGGATGAACTCGTATTCCTCGGTGCGCTTGCCTATCCGTTTGGCTAGTTTTTCCGGCTCCTGCGAGAAATCTCTCACCTCGGCGGGAAAGTGGGTGCTACGGCTGGCCCAGAACAGGGAAGAATTTTGCGGATCGGTGTCGGCCACCAGGACCTTGGCATAGGTGTCCGCCAAGGCACCGGCCAGGAGCATGGTCAGGGTGGTCTTTCCGGACCCCCCTTTTTGGTTCACGATCGTGATGATGTAGGCATTAGGCATGGGGTCCTCTGAGTCAAGATGGGGGGCGTGCGGCGAAGATTTGGTTTGGTATTGCATTGGTGAATTACAAATCGAGAATTACACTAACAGAATCAACAGATTCCATCTATCGTGCCAGGCCTTGTGCGGGATGTTTCTCAGGGGGTCATCGTCTTGTCAAAAATGGCGAGTAGGCTGCACTTGTTTGTATTTCCCGCGACGAAAGCCACGATGTCTAAGCGAGCCTTTTCCGAAGATATGACTGAGTTTGCAACGGTCATGGCGCTGCGTTTGTCGCGCCGTAACCTGCTTCGGGGCGGCGCAGCGCTGGCGGGTGGTTCGGTCACTTCGGGCGTACTGGGTATCGGGCTATTAAGTCCCTCTTCGGGCGCGCTGGCCACCATGTCGACGGCGCTGGGGTTTTCGCCAGTTCCCAAGAGTCTGGAAGACCGATTGCTCCTGCCGCCAGGCTACCGCTACACGGTCATCTGTGCGCTGGGCGATCCTTTGCAGGCCAAGACCCCACCGTTTCGCAATGATGGTTTGGATCTCGATTTCGAGCATCGGTTTGGCGATCACCATGATGGCATGGAATTTTTTGGGCTCGGGGCCCATGGTCGACCGGATCCCTCTGCTTCGCAGCGCGCGCTGATCGGCTTGAATCACGAGGCGACCACCGACGAACGGCGGAGTTCCTTTTTTGTGCATGCCGATGGGGGGCGGAGCGATTTGCCGCGGCCAGCCGCCGAGGTGGATAAGGAGATGGCCTTGCACGGCATCTCGGTCTTTGAGGTTCGGCGCAGCGGGAACGATTGGCGTTATGTCGTGGACTCGCCCTTTAATGCCCGCATCCATTTGCAAACGGGGGTTCAGATTCATGGCCCTGCGCGCGGCAATGCCCTGTTGCGTACCCGCTATTCGCCGCAAGGCACGCAGGTGCGCGGGACGCTTAACAATTGTGGAACGGGCCGCACGCCTTGGGGCACTTTATTGTCCGGGGAGGAAAACTGGGCAGGCTACTTTGCTCGCGCGGACGATGACGATGCCCGCCGGCGCAATGACCGCAGCGTCATCGCGCTACAACGCTACGGTCGGCCACAGGGCGCGGCGAGCCGGCACGGTTGGGAGTCTGCAGGCACGGAGCAGCGTTTTGCTCGCTGGGATGTAAGCGTGCGCGGTGCGCGCGCCGAGGAAGACTATCGCAACGAAATGAACGCCATGGGCTACATTGTCGAGGTCGATCCGTATGCCATGACGCGCCAGCCCCGCAAGCGGACGGCTCTTGGGCGTTTCGCGCATGAGGCGGCGGCCTTTTCCAAGCCTGTTGCTGGCCAGCCCTTGGCGGTGTATCAGGGCGATGATGCGCGTGGTGAATATATCTACAAGTGGGTTTCTGCGGTGGCCTGGGATCCGGCCGATGCAGTGGCCGCTGACCGACTCGCGGTTGGCGACAAGTATCTCGATCACGGCAGCCTGTATGTGGCGCGTTTTAACTCAGATGGGCGGGGTGTTTGGATTCCGCTGGCCTTGTCGAATCCGCTAATCGCTGGCTACTCGAAATACGCCTTTGCTGATCTGGCGGATGTGTGTATCCATGCGCGCTTGGCCGCCGATGCGGTGGGCGCTACCCGTATGGATCGACCGGAGTGGAGCGCGGTGAATCCGGCCAATGGCGAGGTCTATTTCACCCTGACCAATAACAGCAAACGGACGGTAGAAAGCGCGGATGCCGCCAATCCGCGCGCCTATCAGGACCTGCGGGAGGATATAAAAGCGGGGAAGATCAACAAGGGTAATGTGCATGGTCACATTCTTCGCTTGCGTGAGGAGGGGGATTCTGCGGCGGCGACAACCTTTGCTTGGGATGTGTATTTGTTCGGAGCCGAGGCGAGCGCCGAACCGGCCATCAATTTATCCGGCCTGAATGCCGATCAGGATTTTTCCAGCCCGGACGGCCTAGTGTTTTCGCCCGCCACGGGAATTTGCTGGATCCAAACGGATGATAGCGCCTACACGGATGTCACCAATGGCATGATGCTGGCGGCCCTGCCGGGGCAGGTAGGGGACGGTGGGCCCGTCCGGGTGGCCGGAACTCAGGTGGTAACGCCGGTCGGGCGTGGGCCCAGTTCGGCAACACTACGGCGTTTCCTAGTTGGCCCGAAGGGGTGCGAGATCACCGGGGTGTGCGAGTCGCCCGATGGCACAGCCCTGTTCGTCAATATCCAGCACCCGGGCGAAAATACGGCTATGGCTGATGTTAACGCCCCCGACCTATATGAGAGCCAATGGCCGGCCAACGCGGGTTACGGGGCCGGGCGGCGGCCGCGTTCCGCTACCGTTGTGATTACCCGGATCGACGGTGGCCGTATTGGCACATAAGTGGCTGGCCAGAGATGCGAAAGGGTCGCGCTGCGGTCTGGGATCAGTGACATGATAGAAGCCGAAATCAAGCTAGGTATCTCGCCCGTGGTGGCCGCTCAGATTGCTAAAAAGGTGGGCCTCAATGAGCGCTCGGCCGTCACTGAAAAGATTTACACACGGTATTTCGATACGGCCGATTTTGCCTTGTATCACCGCGGAGTGGCTGTGCGTTTGCGTCAGCAGGGCGCGAGTTGGGTGCAAACCCTTAAGGTGGCACAGGCTCGTCAGGGGGTTCTTAGCGTGCGCCCGGAATGGGAGGTGCCAATAGCCGGTGAGGCGCTTGATTGGCCAGCGTTCCCGGGCGAGGCCTTGGCTTATTTGCAGGGCATCGACGCGGCCAGTTTGAGACCGGTCTTCGTGACCCAATTTGAACGCCGCCGCCGCTTGCTGAATCTTGATGGCGATCAGATTGAGATTGCGCTGGATCGCGGCGAGATTCGGACCAGTGAGGCCATGGGTCAGACCCATGAGCCGCTCTGTGAGCTGGAACTGGAGATCAAACAGGGTAGTCTGGCTAGTCTGTTTGCGCTCGCCAGCGATTGGGCGGGACGGTATGTGTTGCGCCCGGAGTGGTTGAGCAAAGCGGAGCGGGGTTATCGTCTGGCCGGTTGCCAGAACTTACGCCCGGACAAGGCCGAAACTTTGCATTTGCCTGCTAAGGCCGGCGTGCACAGCGTATGGCATGGTTTGTTGACCTCGGCCTTGGGACAAGTGACCCACAATCTGGCAGGAGTGGCTTTGTCACCCGATCCCGAATTTGTTCATCAGGCCCGGGTAGCCCTGCGTCGTTTAGAGGCCGCTGCCCATTTAATGCGTGCCTTGGGGCTGCCGGTTCCCGATTGGCAGGCCGATGCGCGCTGGTTGATGCAGGCCTTGTCTGAACAGCGTGACGCTGATGTGCGACTGTATGAGCGACTGCCGCAGGCCGTGCAAGCCCTGGGCCCACAGTCGCATTTACAGCCCATGTTTGTGATTGCCGAGGTGGCCCGCGAAGTGGCCCGCCAGCACTTGCTCGAGGCCTTGAGCGAGGCTCGGGTCGTGCGTTTTCTGCTGGCCTTGGGGCAAAGCGCGTTGTCTGAGCCGCCCGATGGCCCGCAAGCCCGGCAATGGTTAAATAAGGTGTTGCAACGCCGTTTGCGTCGGGTCAAGGCCTTGGGTGAACGCTTTGAATCTTTGGATTCCGAGGCGCGCCATCGCCTGCGCCTGCAGGTCAAAAAGTTGCGGTATGCGCTAGATGCCAGTGCGTCGGTGTATGGCGCGGGTCTTCGCAACCTGAGTCAAGTCATTGAGTCTTTGCAGGACGCCTTGGGGGCGGCCAATGATGCCCGGGTGACCCTCGCTTGGCTGGAACGACTGGCTCGTTCTGGGGCGGGTTTAAATGCCGCGCAATGGCGGGCATTGGGGCAGTTTGAAGGGGTGTTGAGCCTGACCGAGGCAGCCGCCATCTTGCGCGCTCGCAAGGTCTGGGACCGCCTTGAGGTCTTGCCAGCACATTGCTAGAGCCTCAAAGGGGGCCTTTGGCGAAGGCAAGTCAGGCCTTGCTTAGCCTAAGGCGTCGGCCAGCCAGCCTTCGACCTTGCCTCGATCCGGCACCCCGCCGGCATGTACAACCTTGCCATCCACGACGACACCGGGCGTGCTCATGACGCCGTGACCGAGGATCTGGGCAATGTCGGTGATCTTTTCGACTCGCACGATAAGGCCTTTCGCCTGGGCGACACTTTCGATCAGTTTTGCGGTGTTGTCACAGTTGGCGCAGCCGGTGCCGAGGACTTTAAAGGTTTTCATGGATGGCCTTTCAGCAGCAGGATTGCCCGGAGGCGGTGGGGGTGCAACAGGCGCCAGCGCTGACGGGGATGCTTAGCAGCGTGCCCTTGGGGATGTTCGACTGGGGGGGCGATTCGGCCAGTGTCTCGGCGAGTTTGTTGGCTGGAGTGGCGAGGTGCTGGTCAAAGGTGGAATCCAGCGTTTCGCCCGCCTCGTCGCGGATGTGGCGGGCGATCTCGATTACGGTTTGCAGGTGCATCTCCGGCACGCCTAGGCTACGGAGTTTTTCGACCTGGCACAGGCCCTGTTTCGGGTGATTGGCGGCGATGTGGGCGCTTAGGGCCACCAAGGCAACGATGGAGGAGTGTAGTTCGCTCATGGGAACCTCGCGAGGTTATTGAAAAGGATACCGACCAGCACAAAACTGATTGCCAGATAGGCAGAAAACACCCCGAGCAGCTGCCATTTCACTACTTTGCGCAGGATTAGCATCTCGGGTAGGGATAAGGCAATCACCGCCATCATGAAGGCAAGTACGGTGCCGAGGGGGACGCCTTTGCCCAATAGGGCCTCGGCGACCGGGATGATGCCGACGGCATCGGAATACATGGGCACGCCCGCCAGTACTGCGACCACGACCGACAGGATGGAGCCATCGCCGGCGCTGCGGACGACAAAATCGGCGGGAACATAGCCGTGAATCAGGGCGCCAATTCCGACCCCGAGCAGGACGAATTTCCAGATCCGACCGACGATTTGTCGGACCTCGTTCCAAGCATTGGTGTGGCGTGCCGCCCAGCTGGTTTCGGGTGACACGATCGGTACTTCGGCCATGTGGATTTGCCAGACATAGCCTTCGACCCAGCGCTCCAGTTTGCAGGCCTGCAATACATAACCACCGACAAAGGCGATAGTCAGCCCGGTTAGCACATAGAGTAAGGTAATTTTCCAGCCGATCACGCCAAGCAGGACGGCGATGGCGGCCAGATCGACCATGGGGCTGGCGATCAGGAAGGATAGGGTGACGCCGAGTGGGATCCCCGCCTCAACAAAGCCGATAAAGAGGGGAATCGACGAGCAGGAGCAAAACGGTGTTACGGCGCCCAAGCTCACGGCCATGAGGCGAGCGCCAGGGCCAGAGCGTCCTCGCATCATGAGCCGCACGCGCTCCGGGGTGAACAGGGCGCGGAGCCAACCCATCAGGTAGATGACTGTGGTCAATAGCAGCAGGATCTTCGTCACATCCATGACGAAGAAATGCACGGCGGCCCCCGCAGCGGTGCCATCCAGTCGCAACAGGTGATAGGCAACCAGCGAGCCAAGAGCGTCAAACATCAGAGATAGGCCTCGTAAAGAATAAGGGTGTTGGGTGCGTCGCTCAGGGTCATGCGGAGGTCATGTAGAGGTCATGTAGAGGTCCTGTAGAGGTCATGCGGACCAACGCCAGCATGCCGCACGCCGGGTGCCATGAAGTGCTTTATCATTTCCATAATAGTCGAAACGACTGGTGAGCGGCAAGGGTTTGCTGCGGCGTACTTGAAGAATTTTGGAGGGTTTGGGGAGGGAAGGCGATTTGTCGCCATGCTGCAAAGCATTTGTCATCATACTGTCATACTGTTTGGGCAGGATAAACGCCCATGCCTGCCGTTCGCGCGATTTTCCTGTCCGACATTCATCTTGGTACCCGAGCCTGCCAAGCCAATCGTCTGCTCGATTTTTTGAAGGAATATTCGTCCGAGACCTTATACCTAGTCGGCGACATCCTCGATTTCTGGAGCATGAAGCGCAGCGTTTGCTGGACGCCGGCTCAGAATACGGTGGTGCAAAAAATCTTGCGCCGGGCCCGGCATGGTGAGCGGGTCGTATTTGTGCCGGGTAATCACGACGAGGCTCTGCGAGATTACTGTGAGATCCTGTTTGGTGACATTCTGGTCACGCGCGAGGCCTTGCACGATACGGCCGATGGGCGCCGTTTTTTGGTTGCGCATGGGGACGATTTTGATCAGGTGACGCGTCACCATCGCTGGGTGGCCATCCTTGGGGATGTTTCCTACAACTTTTTGGTTCGCCTTAATGGTTGGCTATCGTGGATCCGCCGGGTTCTCGGTATATCAGGTTACTGGTCCTTGGCCGGGTACGCCAAGAGTCGGGTCAAGGGTGCGTTGCAATTCATCTTCGACTTCGAGTCCTCGATCGTTCGCCACGCGGCAGATCGTGGTTTGGATGGCGTTATTTGTGGCCACATCCATTGGGCGGCTATCAAGGAGGTCGACGGGCTGCTCTATGTTAATTGTGGCGACTGGGTTGATTCTTGTACGGCCATTGTTGAGCACATGGATGGTCGGCTTGAACTGATTCGTTGGGGCGCGCCCGCATGGGCAAATAACGCCCCCAAACTTCAAGCGGAGGTGGCGGCTTGACCGGCGAGCTCGATACCCTGCGGGTTTTGATGGTGTCCGATGTGTATTTCCCGCGCATCAATGGGGTGTCTACATCGATCCAGAGTTTTCGTCATGCCTTGGCCCGGGAAGGGGTTGAGGTGTCCCTGGTGGTGCCCCGTTACGGCGATGAGAGCGAAGAGTTGGCGATCGATCGGATCCCCGGATGGGTATTGCCGCGTGACCCCGAAGATCGCCTGATGCGTTGGAAAGAGACATGTCGCGCCGTAGAGACGGCGGCACACACGGCCGATTTGATCCATATCCAGACCCCGTTTGTCGCACACTATGCCGGCTTGCGCGCCGCGCGACACCTGGGAAAACCGGTTATCGCCACCTACCACACTTTGTTTGAAGAATATCTGCAGCATTACATCCCGTTTATTCCGGCGGGCCTGTTGCGTGGAGTGACACGACGGTTTTCGCGGGGCCAGTGTAATGCCCTGGATACGGTGATTGTGCCATCGACGGCCATGCGCGATCGACTCCAATCCTATGGCGTCACCGCACCCCTCAGGGTCCTGCCGACAGGTATTCCGCTGTCAGGCTTTTCCGGGGGTTCCGGGGCGCGCTTCCGCGCGGCACACGGAATTGACCAGGCCCGCTCGGTCGCGATCTTTGTCGGTCGTCTTGGGCACGAAAAAAACATCAGTTTCCTGTTGCAGGCACTGCATCAGGTTCACCGCGAACGCCCGGACGCCTTGCTGTTGTTGACCGGGGAAGGCCCATCGCGCGGCCATCTCGAGGCGGAAGTGGAGCGTCTTGGCCTGCATAATCAGGTGCGCTTTCTGGGTTATCTGGATCGAGCGACGGAATTGCCGGATGCCTATGCGGCTGCAGATCTGATGGTGTTCGCCTCCCGTACCGAGACCCAAGGTCTGGTGCTTCTGGAGGCTATGGCCGCTGGCTGTCCGGTCTTAGGGTTGGCCGCGATGGGAACAGCCGACATCTTGTTGCCCCAGCGTGGTTGTCGAGTGGCACCTGACGATATCAAAGCCTTCGCCGATGCTTGGCTAGATTTGATCAATGATCGCGTGGCATTGGCGACTTTATCTGCTGCCGCACCAGTCTATGCCGCGGAGTGGTCCGATGCCGCGATGGCCCAGCGCATGGCCACTTTGTATCGAGAGTTGCTTTAGCCATGCGCCTGACGGTGGTGACCGAAACTTATCCACCGGAGGTTAATGGCGTGGCCATGACCATAGGTCAATTGGTTCAAGGCATGCGCCAACGCGGGCATCAGGTCGAGGTGATTCGACCCCGGCAGACAGTGGACACTGACCATGAGCAAGGGGACGGTGACTTTCTGGTTAAGGGCGCCCCTCTGCCGGGCTACGCTGGGTTGCGTCTGGGCCTGCCGCAGGCTTGGCGACTGCGCGAGCGTTGGAGACGGCAGCGTCCGGATTTGGTGCATGTGGTGACCGAAGGACCGCTGGGATGGTCTGCCCTTGCGGCGGCCCGCGGCATGGGCATTCCGGCGACCTCGGGTTTTCACACCAATTTTGACCACTACAGCACCCATTATGGGTTGGGCTGGATGCGGCCGATGGTCTCGGCCTATTTGCGTACCTTTCATCGCCGCGCTCAGGCGACCTTGGTGCCGACTGCAGCCTTGGCTGCGACCTTGGCCGGGGAGGGTATTCCGGGGGTGCGCGTGGTGGGACGGGGGATTGATTTAAGTTTGTTTTCGCCGCAATGCCGGAACGAGACCTTACGCGAAGGCTTTAACGCCCATGCCGACGCACCCGTCTGTCTTAATGTGGGCCGCCTTGCCCCGGAAAAAAATCT
>SXGU01175444.1_pt1 | contig 21666 bp, 19 predicted proteins | sample 3174531 | NCBI WGS metagenome assembly SXGU01 (sample SAMN11356863, study PRJNA531348) | freshwater metagenome | isolation source: freshwater sample F1-140 | place: China: Fuxian Lake, Yuxi | collected 2017-12-25 | reverse complement strand
GACGCATCCGTGGTTTACGAAGCCCTGCAAATAATCTAACAAGTGAGATATCTGCTGTTATCAGATGCAGAACTGCGGCATAGACGCTGGCCGCCTCTACCTTTACCAGAACTTGTTTTGAACCAATCTTGGGCGTTGGTAGTTCTGATAAAACCAAGGAGTCTAAGCCGTACTTTCCTTGAGTTATCGCTCGCATTCAAATCCCATTCCACTGATTTGGAAATTATCCAGGTTCTGGCGGAGGATGAGGGATTTGAACCCTCGGTAGGTCACCCTACACACGCTTTCCAAGCGTGCGCACTCGGCCGCTATGCGAATCCTCCAGTATTACTTCAAGGCTTAAGAGTATCGGTGATATTGACTAAGCTTTATCTTTAGATCCCCCGTGCGGCACTTTGTTTCCGAACTCCCCCAGGGCAGGAATGCAGCAAGGGTAGGTAATTTTTAGTGGGTGTAGGGTAGATCGAAAATATCAAAATTTCAAAGTGCATTAAATTTGATATATTCCCTTAGTCATCTATTGCTACAAGTTTTTACATACTTCATTTGATGTCATTCACTGTGAAATATAACTGATAAATACTTTTGTGGTTAGATAGTAATCACACCTAAACATAAATCTCCTAGTACAATAGGCAGATGTTAAGTTTTTCTCAGTACTTATCAATTCATAATGAAATTGTGGGTGAGTTAAAAAATACTACATCAATTAATAAACTTATTGAGTGTATTTGGAATTTATCGAAAGATGAAAACTCAATAATTTTTACAGCAGGTAATGGCGGTAGTGCTTCAACAGCGGAGCATTTTTCTGCTGATTTAGGTCAGATGGAAAAACGAACCGGTCATGCAATTAGATCCGTATGCCTAAATTCACAAATTGCCCTCAGTTCAGCGTTTGCAAATGACTTAAATTTTCAAAGTGTGATATCCCAACAGCTATCATCATACAAGAATAGCAATTTTTTGTTTGTGGCGTTTTCGGCATCAGGTAATTCAGAAAATATCTTAAGAGCTATAAAGCTTACAGTAGCTTACGGAAAAGAAACTTTTTGTTTTTTAGGTTTTGATGGGGGAAAAGTTATCAAAATGAATAAAATTAATGCTATATATTTCCCAGACGCAAGAAATGATTATGGTGTTGCCGAGAATCTACATTTAATAGCTTCTCACTATATTGTAGATCGATTGATTGAGAAATTTACAGAAAACAGCAAATGAGAGTTGTAGTTACTGGAGGAGCTGGTTTTATAGGCAGCCATTTAGTTGAAGAATTATTAGCAAAAAACTATGAAGTGATTGTTGTTGATAATTTCTCTACTGGAACACTAACCAATCTTAACGAGTTCAGTAATAAAATTAAAGTTTTCAATCATGATATTCGTTTTCCAATACCAAGCAATATTTTTGATGGTTGTTCAACTGTTTTTCATCTTGCAGCCCTTGCCGATATTGTGCCCTCTATAGAAAAACCTAGTGATTATTTGTCCACAAATGTCCAGGGTACAGTGAATGTTTTAGAAGCCGCCAGAGAATGTGGCGCTAAAAGATTGATTTATACTGCTTCCTCTACTTGCTATGGGGTGACAAATAATTTCCCTACAAATGAAAACGACAATTTGCATCCAGTTTTCCCCTATGCATTAAGCAAATATTTAGGAGAACTAGTTTTCTTCCATTGGCTTGATTTGTATGACTTGAAAGGTTTAAGTTTAAGGCTATTTAATGTATACGGCCCAAGATCACGCACAACTGGCAATTACGGAGCAGTTATGGGAGTTTTCCTTGCACAAAAAATTGCTAATAAGCCATTTACGGTAGTTGGTGATGGGACTCAAGTCAGAGATTTCACGTACGTCAGTGATGTTGTGCGAGCTTTTATTCTTGCGGGAGAAAGTAAGGTAACACGTGAAGTAATTAATATTGGCACCCAGAATCCACAATCAATCAACCGATTAGTTGAGTTACTGAAAGGAGAAGTCGATAACATTCCTAAAAGGCCTGGAGAACCGGATAGAACTGAGGCCGATATTACAAAAGCCAAAAGATTACTAGCTTGGGAGCCTAAGATAACATTTGAAGAGGGCGTGCAAAATGTTTTAGACCAAATAGATCTATGGAATGATGCACCCTTATGGAGCAAGGCCGATATCAAAATAGCAACCGATACCTGGTTTAAATATTTAGGAAAACATGAAGCTCTATAAAACGATTCTTTACGTTGAGAACGAAACACCTGATTTACTATTAGATACTCTCGAGGCTCTGCAAATTATTGATGCTGCATCTGAAACTTTCAGCATTTATGGGAAAGCAGCAAAATCTATTTTAGAATTCAAAGAAGTTGAGCTTCGCTTGCAGAATAATAAAGCTAGTTTAGATGTAAATTACAATAAAGGACTAGAAATATTTGATAATTACAGTTTAGATAAAAACATACTAATTGTAACGATCGGAAATCAAGTACCTTTAAAAGTTTATGTAGCTAATAGAACCCGGAGTAGTAAAAGTTTATTTAGCTGGCACATAGTAAATTCAACTTATGCACGAATTGGATATTTAGATAGGCAAAGAAATCTAAGTGATTTTATTCCGTTCGACACAATACGTTGGCTGAAAATACAAATAGACAAATTTGGGGTAAGTGAATTTACTGAGTGCCTTAAAACATTGGCAGATTCAAGTGTGTTAATTCTAGGTGAAGCAATAATTGATGAGTACATTTATTGTGAAGCACTAGGAAGAGTCACCAAAGATCCACTCATAGCGTTTGAGAAGATTTCTCAACAACAGCAACTCGGTGGAGTCCTCGCTGTTGCTAGGCATTTTAGTGGACTTGGCATTCATTCAAACGTGATCACAAAGTGGGCTTTAGCAGATCAGGACTTTATCAATACCGAAATAAATTTAAGCAATAAAATAAAAACTTTTAATCTAGGTTCTAATATGTCCATTAAGAAAACAAGGTATGTTGATAGATCTTCAAACACAAGGGTTTTCGAAAGCTATGAATTACCAAATGAAAGTGAATACCTTACTGCGCCAAAAGAAATTAGAGAATTAGTTCACAAAGAAAAAATCATTTTTGATCAGTTAGTAGTTATGGATTACGGTCATAATTTTTTTAATCATGAAATAACCAAGGATTATTTAGATTTTGGTGTTCCAGTATCAGTAAATACTCAATCAAATGCTGGTAATAGAGGGTTTAACCCGATATCTAACTACGCGAATGCGGATATAGTCTTTTTGAATGGTTCTGAAGTTCAAGTTGAGATGCGAAACAAAGTCTCAAAACTTGAAAAAACCGTTACAGATCTGGGAAGCAAATTAAATTGTAAGGAGCTATATGTTACTAATGGTTCAGCGGGGATTATTTCATGGAGTAAAAGTAAAGGAATTATCACCTCACCAACATTCGCACCAACAATAATTGACCGAACTGGCGCTGGTGATGCTTTACTTGCAGCTGTATCAAGTTTAAGAATGCGAGATGTACCAATTGAAATTGCGACTTTTTTTGGCAATATTGCTGGTTCATTACTAGTTGGGGTTATGGGGAATGATAAAGCGATTACTTCAGCTGAAATGCAATTCGAGGCTGAAAGAATTATAAACAAAGTAAAAGTTTTATGAGTAAACCTAACAAAGTACTATTAATTGGCGGCGGCGGGTATGTAGGAGTTGAATTACAAAGAGTGCTTGCTGAATCAAATTATCAAGTTCGAGTTTTAGATACATTCTGGTATCCAGCTGGTAAGTGGGATAAATTAGATGGTGATTTTGTTGACCATATTGAATATATAGAAGGAGATATTAGAGATAGGGAAGTAGTAAAAAAAGCGCTTAATGGGGTGACATCATGTATACACCTTGCCTGTATTTCAAATGACCCAAGTTATGAGCTAAATCCAAATCTTGCTAAGAGCATAAACTTTGATGCATTTGTAATGCTTATAACCGAAATTAATAAAAGTTCTGTTAAAAGACTTATCTACGCATCTTCTTCTTCTGTTTATGGAGTTAAAAAAGAAGAAAATGTAACAGAAGATTTAATTTGTGAACCATTGACTGATTATTCGAAATATAAAGTATTATGTGAAGATGTTTCACTAAATGATATTTCAAGTGAAATTTGTCTAACAATTGTTCGACCATCAACTATTTGTGGTTACTCACGGCGGCAAAGATTTGATTTAGTCGTTAATATTTTAACTTTAAGTGCTTTAACTAATTCTGTAATAAATGTTGATGGCGGGGATCAATTTCGACCTAATTTACACATAAAAGACATGAATGCTGCCTACAAATTATTACTTGAGATCGATTCTAAAATAATTGACAGAAAAATATACAACATTGCTGGAGAGAATTTAACTGTATTAGGAATTGCAAAAAAAGTACAGTCTCAAATTAACGATGATTGCGAAATAAAAATTATTCCAACACTAGACCAACGTTCATATCGAGTTTCTGGAAAAAGAATTGCATTAGAGACCGGTTTTGTGCCCAAATATTCAGTTGATATAGCAGTTAATGATCTTAAGCAAGCTTTTTATTCTGGTAAGTATTTAGATTTAAACTCTGAATTATATTTTAACATTAAACGAATGAAATTGTTAATGTCAAAAGGCACGATTGAATAAATTTTCACCACTCTGACTAATTTCAATAGCCGCTAGATAAGATTTTTCATTATCAATCGAAATTCGAGTACCAGTACATTTCTCCAACTCAAGCTCTCCATGGTTGGCAATGTGGTTAATAAGACTAGGCGATAGGCTGGCTCCTTTATCTGGAATAAAATTTAAGAGTGATCCTTTTTTAATAACTAGTACACCAGAGCTACTCCAAACTAATTTGTTATTGCCACTTTGATCAACATTTTCTGAAGAATCAGAAACAGATACCTCCGAAATTGATTTGATTAGACCCTCATTTTCAATGACTAGTGAGCGCGCGGCATTTTTTTCCCTTAAATGGCAAAGTAAAATAGACACATCTTGTTTCTTTTGATTTATTGAATTTGCAAATTCAGAAAATGACAAGTCGGAAAAAAAATTGTCACCATGAATAACAAGCACATTTCCATTGGTTTCATTACAGTGATTTGTAACGGTAAATGCTGGGCCCAGGGGGTATTGTTCCCAAATTATGTAAGGCCGTATAGTTATCGGAAAATGATTTATCTCTTCGATAATCTTTTCTGCCAAATATGACGCGTTTACATAGATTTTAACCCCAGTAAAATACTTTTCTGATTGTTCGATAAGATTTCGTAAAATATTTGTATTTCCTAATGGAAGTAAACTCTTTGGTAAATGATCGGTAAATGGTTTTAAGCGAGTCCCCCTTCCTGCTGCAAGAATTAAAATAGAATCAATTCTCATTTAACATATCCGTAGCCAAAGAAAATTCTTTAAGTTCTTTTAGTGGAACAAATGTACTCTGTAAGGGTGCGACACTTGAATTTTCATTTATTTCTAGCATTCTAGGATTAGCTACTAGGAAAAGATGCTTTATCCCTGCCGAAGTACCAGCTTGTATGTCGGTGATTCTATCCCCAATCAAAAAAGATTTCTCTGGAGAAATATTATGTTTTGTTATCATTAAATTAATTAATCCAGGCAAAGGCTTTCTACAATTACATTCTTTCTTCAAAAAAAAGTTTTTTGCATTAGGGTGGTGGTAGCAGATTACGAAATCATCTAATAAATCGAGTTTAATCAAACTTTTAAAAAAAGTATAAGTAAGGAATCTAAATTTTATATAATTCATTTTTTTCTTAGCAGCAAAGGTTTGATTAGAAACAACAATTTTTAAGTACATTTTTTGTCGAGCTGAAGAAAGCAAACTTAAATTTTGTATTGAGTGATTTTTACCACTAAATATCCCGCCCGGGCCAATATCTTTCCAGAGCACACCATCTGCATCTAGAAAGATCGCGCCTATTTTGTTTTCATTTGCCACCCCTTTATTTTATACAGTCACCGGTTTTACTGCTACATTTAGCGTTGACTACGTGAGGGTATTCAAACATGGCTGTCAGATATTCGTATTTAAGTCAACAGTTTGAGGATTGCCCTGAACTCTGGGAAGAATTAAAGAAATTTGTAAAAACCGGTGATTTTACTCTCGGTAAACCATTATACGAATTTGAGGATAATTTTTCATCCTTGATTGGTACTAGGCATGCAATAGGCGTGAATAGTGGAACAGATGCAATAAAAATCGCGCTACGAGCACTTGGTGTTGGAGCTGGCGATGAAGTCATTACTGCTGCAAATACCTTTGTTGCAACAGTAGGAGCAATTGCAGAAATCGGTGCAGTACCTATATTTATAGATGTCGATAATACTTTTTGTATGAATGTTGATCTTATAGAGCAAGCGATTACACCAAAAACTAGGGCAATTGTTCCAGTGCATTTCACTGGGTACATGACAAAAATGGATAAAGTGATTGAGTTAGCTAACAAATACAGTTTAGTTGTTGTTGAAGACGCATGCCAATCAATTCTTGCTGAATGGAAAGGTAAAAAAGCTGGTACTTGGGGGGATGCAGCAGCTTTTTCACTACACCCACTTAAAAATTTGAATGTATGGTCTGACGGTGGCGTGGTCGTTACTGATAATCCAGAGTTAGATAAAAAAATTAGACTGTTACGAAACCATGGGTTAATTAGTCGGGATCATGTTGAGATACTTGGATATAACAGCAGATTAGACACCTTCCAAGCGGTTGTGGCTAACTGGCTACTCCCGCAAGCAATTGATATCTCACAAAAACGTATTTCAAATGCAAAGAAACTCGATAATGAATTAAGCAAAATTCCACAGATTAAGGTACCCGTGCGCACAGAGGATATGAGAATCGTCTATCATCTTTATATTGTTTTTGCTGAGAAAAGAGATGAACTTCTAGAATTTTGTCTGAACAGAGGTATTGAAGCAAAAATTCATTACCCCATCCCAATGTATAAACAAAAAGCACTTGGTAATAGTTATAATGTATTAAAATTTCCAATTACAGACCATCACGCACAAAACATAATTTCCTTCCCCTGTGATCAGCATTTAAATAATTCACAATTAGAGGAAATAACTAATTCAGTAAAAGATTTCTACGGTTCATACAAATGAAGGTTCCGTATGTTGATCTAGGCAGTCAGTGGCTTTCAATAAAAGATCGTGCCTTGCCCAAGGTATCTGAAGTTTTAGAGAGTGGTATGTATCTTGAACATCCATTAATTGAAAGTCTAGAAAAACGTATTGCAAAAAGATTGGGAGTAAAGTACGCAACTACAGTTAATAGTGGGACAGACGCACTAATTTTTTCGCTAGCAGCTCTTGGTATTACTCGTGGCGACGAAGTAATTACCGTACCCAATTCATATATAGCTTCAGTGGCTGCAATCGAACATGTTGGCGCTACTACAGTATTTGTAGATGTTGATGACGATCATTTAATTAATACAGATTTAATTGAAGAGCTAATTAATCCACAAACAAAAGCTATCATGCCAGTCCACCTCGAGGGGAAAATGGCTGACATGGTGACTATTAATCAAATTGCCAAAAAACATGGGTTGCTTGTCATCGAGGACGCAGCACAAGCTTTTGGCTCCAAATTTTTAGAGTTTCAACCTGGAAATTTATCAGATGTAGCTTGTTTTTCCTTCCATCCACTTAAAAACTTAAATGCAGCAGGTGATGGTGGGTTGGTAGCAACAAATAATCATGAGCTCATCGAAAAAGTAAATAGAATGAAAAATCATGGACAAGTGTCCAGAAATATTTCTAACAACTTTGGATTTGTTTCTAGGCTAGATTCAATTCAAGCCGCGATACTAAGTATAAAACTTGATGATTTAGACTCAACAATAATGTGTAGAAGGTTATTTGCAAATCAATATGAAGAGAATTTAGCTAAGCACAAAATTCAAAACCCAATATTTTCGTCAGAAGTTTTTCACTCCTATCATTTATACGTGGTAGAAATAGATAATAGGGATAAGGTCCAAGAGGCTTTAAAAAGTGTTGGTATAGAAACAAAAATACATTACCCAACATTAATCACCGAGCAAGCTTCTTATACCTCTAGATATCCAGAAAAAAAATGGAACATACCAACTGCTCAAAAGCAAAAAGAAAGAATATTATCTTTGCCTATTCACCAAAATTTAAATGCACCACAGATAGATTATGTTTCAGATCAATTAAGGAAGCTAGTATGAATAATAAATTATGGAATTTAATAGAAGAAAATTTCGATCTAAACAATCCAAAAATTCAAATGTTTACTAATCTGCAATTAATTAGATCTATTGAGCTTCTGATTTCAGAGAAATACTCCAGCCAAATCTTTCGTTGTCCTGTTCATCTATCCATCGGACAAGAGGCAATAGCTGTCGGCGTATCACTTAATTTAAAATTAGACGATAAAGTTGTATCAACTCACAGATCTCATGCGCACTATATTGCTAAAGGTGGCGATCTTTTTGTGATGTTATCTGAGTTAATTGGATCCCCACTTGGTTGCTGCAAAGGAAGGGGCGGATCTATGCACATCTTTGATAAATCAGTTGGCTTTATGGCGAGTGTGCCAATTGTAGGAAGTTCCTTACCTATTGCAACTGGATTAGCACTTGCAGAAAAACAATTAAATTTGAAAAATATTGTTGTTGCTTTTGTTGGCGATGCAGCTTTAGAAACTGGGGCATTTTATGAGTCATTAAATTTGGCAGCACTAAAAAACTTACCAATGCTTATTATAATTGAAGATAATGGATACTCAACTTATTCAAATAAGACTGTAAGATGGCCAGATAATAAAAATGTTAGAGCGACAATTGAAGGCATGGGTATAACTTATTACAGTGGGAGTGGTGATGACGTAGAAGAGATTTATAACCAAATGGGTATTGTGATATCTGACGTACGAAATAATAAACCGAATTTAGTGCATTTAGATACTTTTAGAAGGTATGAACATTGTGGCCCAAATCTGGATGACAGCTTAAGCTATAGGGAATCTGAGGAAATTAAATCTTATACTGTGAGAGATCCACTAGAAATTTTAGGGAATAAAATGATTAACTCAGGAGTAATTTCAAAAATTCTTCTCAAGAAGTTAGTGAATCAAATTAATTATTTTGTCGAAAATATCTTTATTGATATGCTAAAGCAGAATGAAAACTATTTAACAAAATTTGAATTGAATAAGTAGTGGCTCAAACATACATCAGCTTGTTAAATCAAGCATTTGACGAAAGCTTAAAAAATAATTCAAAAGTAATGCTTTTTGGCCTCGGCGTAGGTGATGTTGGAGCAATGTTTGGATCGACAGCAAATCTTCAGCACAAATACGGCTCTGAACGTGTATTCGAAATTCCTCTCTCTGAAAATGCTGTGACTGGAATGGCACTTGGACTAGCCATGCAGGGTTTCCGTCCGGTAATGATGCACCAAAGAGCTGACTTTTCTTTTACTTCAGCAGAGCAGATAATCAATCAAATTGCTAAAACTTCATATATGTCAGGTGATGCTTACAAAGTTCCTCTTGTTATAAGAATGATCGTAGGAAGAGGGTGGGGGCAGGGACCAACACATGCTCAGTCTCCGCATGCTATTTTTTCTCATGTGCCAGGACTACAAGTAGTTGCACCCGCCACTCCGTTAGATGGTTATTATCTAATGAAACAAAGCATCGCAAGTGATAAACCTGTGATTTTTATAGAACATCGGTGGCTCCATCAAACAATTGAAAAATTAAATATAAACGAGCATATACCAGGCTTAGCCGAAGCAAAAATTATGAAATTAGGTAAAGATCTAACCTTGATTTCATTATCCTATGGAGTTCTAGAGTGTATAAAAATAGCAGAGGTCTTATTAGAATTTAATTTAAACGCTGAAGTGATCAATTTAAGAAGCATTCAACCTTGGGATAAAAGTACGGTCCTGAAAAGTGTACAAAAAACAAGAAAAGCTGTACTCCTAGATACCGGTCATATTGAATTTGGTTTAACGGGGGAAGTTTCGTCTACAATATATTCTGAATTATTTGGCTTACTATCTAATCCGATTCTGAGGTTTGGATTACCAATGGAACCAACACCTAGTTCGGCTGCCCTAGCTATAGACCACTATCCGGCGATTGAAAAAATGCTTGGAGAAATAAAAGATCATTTTGGCTTCAAATTTGACTTAAGAAAAGCAGTTAATATATTTAATGAAAAATTCCCCGACAAATCAAAGTATAGAGATCAGCCAGATGTTGGTATTGTCGGCCCATTTTAGTTTAACTTCACTACATATTTATATATTGCTTAAACGGTGCTCCATCTCGCACTTCTTGAATTGACAAGTTTATATCAGAGAGGTTCCGTTCTTTGTAGCATAGATTTTCTAAAGGAATCATTTTTTTTTCTATAGATTTAACTAATTTAGGTATGTCTATTTGCGGAAGAGACTTACCACCTTGAGTACCTATAATTTTTTTACCCATATTTAGACCTAAGGTATTAATACTTAGTTTCTGGTTTTGGGGCATAACACCGATTATTAGTAATGTTCCAGTGTTTGAAAGCATTTCATATATTTTACTCATTAAGATTGCATCACCAGTAGTATCGATCACTAAATCAAATAATCTGTTACTACCTGTGATTTCTCTAATTACTTCATCAATATTTGAACGGTTTATCGCATAAAAACTATCTGCCCCACACAACTTGGCAAGTTCAGACTTATCTTGTTTTTTATCAATTGCAATTATTTCGCCTGCACCTTTTAATTTTGATGCAATAATTGAAAGTGACCCAACTGCACCTACTCCTAAAATTAACACCGAATCACCTAGTTTTATAGATACTTCATTTTCTAAACTGCCAAATACGGTTGTAAGTCCACAACCGAGTAAAGGGAGATGAGAAGAATTCACAGTTTGAGAAATAGGGGTAAGGCGATTTTCAGATACAACAGTGTGTTGGCTAAAAGTTGTAACCCATCCCGAATTTAAAATTTTGTTTCTCCAAGAGTATCTATAAGGTTCAGCTTGAATTCCATTTCCTGGCCTCCAATGCAAAATAACTCTGTCCCCAGCCCTGATATGATTTACGCCTTTTCCAATCTCAAGCACAGTGCCCACACCTTCATGGCCAAGAAGGTGAGGCAAGAATTTATCCACACCTTTAACTGCATCAATTTCATTTATTTGTGCACCACAAATCCCGGACTTTTCAATTTTAACTAAAACTTGGCCTTCTTGTAATTGATTATTAATTTCAATTTCATCAATGATTAAGTCTTTTTTGCTCGCAGCTAAAATTGCTGCTTGAGTAATCATCTTTTATCCCCAATGAATTTATTCAAAATGAATAAATTCATAATCCCCAGTATAACCTGATAAATCAAACAGCCACTCCCATTCTTTAGGCGTAATTAAAGTAGGTGCAGTCAACGCCCAGCACTGAACATTAAAAAACTCTGTGAGATTTCGGTAAGCTTCAACTACCAAATATTTTTGTCGTCCTACTCTTTCTAATTCACCCAAGGAATAAACTAATTCTGGCAGATAAAAATTATGTAGTGTATTAATGGTAATGACTAAATCAAATTCTAAATTATTAAATGGTAGTTTAGTTCTTGCATCATGTAGAATTAAGTCACCCTTAAATTCCGGGTGACAGTTTTGTAACGCATATTTTGATCTATCTACTCCAGTAATTTGTAAACCTGGAAGAATTAACTGAATCTCATAAAGTAAAAATGATTTACCACACCCCACATCGAGAATCTTTGAATCATTATTTAAATTATAAATTTTTATTAAATCTTGAGCCATTTTTTTCCATCGCCCCGGTTGATATTTATAACCACCAAAACCATATTTTCTATCACCGTCCCAATAATCAAAATCGAATTTACGTGCTATTTCCATGCATTCAATCTTGTCATTAACCATTCTTTCAATATAATTTCTTGCAGAGGATTTATGAAGTACTTGAATTAACTCTAATTTTTTACGCACAGGAGCTCCTTAAATTTCTAACTTAATGCTGATGAAAGAAGAGTATATATACTGACAAATAAAAACACTCAATGCGCCGAAATTTAGTCAGGATGAGGGATTTGAACCCTCAGTAGGTCACCCTACACACGCTTTCCAAGCGTGCGCACTCGGCCGCTATGCGAATCCTCCAGTATTACTTCAAGGCTTAAGAGTATCGGTGATATTGACTAAGATTTATCTTTAGATCCCCCGTGCGGCACTTTGTTTCCGAACTCCCCCAGGGCAGGAATGCAGCAAGGGTAGGTAATTTTTAGTGGGTGTACGGGGGATCCTTATGTTATTCAGTTACAGTTCAAAAGGTTGGAGGCAATAAATGTCATTAGCTTTGTATCGTAGATATCGTCCATCTGTTTTTGATGATGTTATTGGCCAAGAGCATGTAACCACTCCGCTTAGTAATACACTTGAATCAGGAAAGATTCACCACGCATATTTATTTAGTGGACCAAGAGGCTGCGGTAAAACTTCTAGTGCTCGGATTATGGCAAGATCTTTAAAGTGCGAAAAAGGACCAACACCAAATCCATGTGGTATTTGTCAATCCTGTAAAGACCTAGTTGCAAACGGACCAGGATCTTTAGACGTGATTGAGTTAGATGCAGCAACACATGGCTTAGTAGATGATGCAAGGGACCTGCGGGATAAAGCTTTTTTTGCGCCAGTTTCATCTAGATATAAAATCTATATTATTGATGAAGCTCATCAACTTGGGCCTGGGGCAGCGAATGCGTTACTTAAAGTAGTTGAAGAACCACCCACGCATGTGCTTTTTATATTTGCCACAACAGAGCCGGATAAATTAATTTCAACAATTAGGTCAAGGACTCATCACTATCCATTTAGATTAGTTCCACCTGCAATTCTTGCTTCTCACCTAGAAAAAATCTGCGTAAGTGAAGGTATTAAGGTGGCTAAAGGCGTTATTTCATTAGTAGTTAGAGCTTCAGGTGGTTCTGTAAGAGATAGCCTTTCTATTCTTGGTCAATTACTAGCAGGTGCTGGCACTGATGGTGTTACATATGAAATCGCAGTAGCGCTACTTGGTTATACCAATTCCGCATTAATTGATGAAGTAATCGATGCAATAGCTGCTCAAGACAGTGCTTCTTTGTTTACAACAATCGATCGAGTAATTGAATCAGGACAAGATCCAAAGCGATTTTCCTCTGACCTACTTGAGCGAATGAGAGATTTAATAATTGTTGGAGCATCTGATGAAAATAATTCAGCAATTCTTATCTCTCTTCCGACTGATCAACTAGATCGAATTCGCACCCAAGCAAAATTAATTGGAATTGCAAGCCTGATTAGATCAGCAGATTTAATTGCACAAGGTCTTACTCAAATGAGGGGCGCAACCCCACCGAGATTGATTTTGGAGTTAATTTGTGGGCAAATGATGCTGCCAGCTGGTGATAATGCAAATATTACTGCTCGGATTGAAAAGCTTGAGAAGAGCTCATCTTTAATTACTCCATTTACATCAACCGCACCTCAAAGTGCACCCATCAAAGAAGCTAAATCTGTTAAAGAGGTGGCTGAAAAAGTAGTTGAAAACAAACCTAGCATAAATAAGTCGGTTCAAAACAAAGTTAGTGGAAGTATTGATATCACCTCCCTTCGTAGGATGTGGCCACAAGTAATTGATGCTGTTAAAGGCAAGAGGCGGCTTACTTGGTCATTACTAGCAACTAGTGCGCAGATTCTTTCATTAGATGATGAAAACATAACAATAGGTATTGTTAATTCAGGAGCGAAGGATTCGTTTGTAAGATCAGAAAGTGACCTAATTTTATCTGATGCTTTTGAAGAAGTAACCGGAGTGAGGCGAAAGATTCTGGCAACAGTTGATTCATCCGTTGCCACCACCACTATGACAAAAGCTGATGAGGATCCTGCAGATAAAGATATGCTATCAGGTGCTGATCTATTAGCAAGTAAGTTAGGCGCTAAGGTTATTAAGGAGTCTAACTAAGTATCACCTTAGTGACATAAATATGTATGAAAGAATAATCCAAGATTTAATTGATGAGCTAGGCAGACTTCCTGGCGTTGGCCCTAAGAGCGCGCAGCGAATTGCTTTTCACATCATTGCCTCAGATCGGGTGGATGTGACACGTCTTGCTGAAGTACTCAAAACTGTTAAAGAGCGAGTTAAGTTCTGCGCTACCTGTGGCAATATTTCAGAGGAAGATCTATGCAAGATTTGTCGGGATCCGAGAAGAGATAACACATCTATTTGTGTAGTTGAAGAAAGCAAAGATGTAATCGCGATTGAAAAAACTAGAGAATTTAAAGGTAAGTATCATATTTTAGGAGGCGCTATCTCACCAATAGATGGCAAAGGGCCAGAGAATCTTCGAATCAAAGAGCTAATGAGCAGACTTGCTGCCACAGAAATAAGTGAAATCATTATTGCCACTGATCCGAATCTAGAAGGAGAGGCAACTGCCTCCTATTTAACCAGGTTAATCAAGCCACTTGGTATCAAGGTTTCCCGTCTTGCTTCAGGGCTTCCAGTGGGCGGAGACCTTGAATACGCTGATGAAATTACCTTAGGCAGAGCTTTTGAAGGCCGCCGGGTGCTAGGAGACTGAGGATTAGGGGTCTACCCTAAAGGTTAAGTGCTTGAGAAATTTTCGAGAACGTCCCGAAAAAATCTTAAGTTCTGGGAGGAAAGTAAATGTCTGTTGAACAATTTGGATATAAGCAAGAACTCAATCGTGCTTTAACTTATCGGGACCTGATGACCTATGGTTTGATATTTATGGTGCCGATCGCTCCATTCGGAATCTTCGGAAGCGTATTCAATGTTTCGGGAGGAATGATCGCCCTCGCATATGCGATCGGAATGGTTGGCATGATGCTTACAGCATCAAGTTATGCGCAAATGTCAAAAGCATTTCCTATGGCGGGTTCGGTTTACACCTATGCTGGTCGAGGAATAAATCCATCTCTAGGATTTCTAGCAGGCTGGGTAATTTTGTTGGATTATGTATTAGTACCAACTCTTCTATATATCGTGGCAGCGATTGCTATGAACTCTTTTATTGCCAGCATTCCTGTATGGGCCTGGGTATTATTTTTTGTAATTGCAAATACCATTATTAATGCTCGTGGAATTGTGCTTACTGCAAAAGTTAATCGCTACTTCCTAATTGGTGAGCTAATTGTGTTAGCCATATTTATTGCTATTGGAGTAGCAGCAGTGGTACAAGGTAAAGGTAATGGATTTTCTTTTGATGCATTTTATAATTCCAATACTTTTTCCGTTTCACTAGTATTAGGGGCGGTTTCAGTTGCAGTGCTTTCATTTCTCGGATTTGACGGCATCTCAATGCTTGCCGAAGAAAACAAAGAGCATGCAGATCAATTGGGTAAAGCGATGCGAGGAGCATTATTGCTCGCCGGTGCATTATTTATTGTGCAGACTTGGCTAGCAGCGATGCTGGTGCCATCACCTGACAAGATTATTGCTGAAGGTGATCCATCGGGAACTGCTTTTTATGCCGCAGCTGAGGTTGCTGGCGGTGTTTTCTTAAATAAGTTAACCGCACTTGCTACAGCAATTGCTTGGGGTTTTGCCAATGCTTTAGTAGCACAGGCTGCAACCTCCCGCTTGCTTTATGCAATGTCTCGCGATAAGCAATTACCTAAATTCTTATCAAAAGTTGATGCAAAATCTAAGTCACCAATTAACGCAACATATGTAGTAGCAGTTGTTTCAATTGTACTTGGCCTTTTTTTTGCAACACAGCGTGAGGATTTTGGTTTAACCTTACTCTCGACATTAATTAACTTTGGTGCCCTTACCGCCTTTATTGTTCTGCACCTTTCAGTAATAGTGCATTTTAAATTTAGAGGTAAAAGTGGGGATAATTTCAGACACTTTTTGGTTCCACTGGCAGGTGTAGTGCTGTTGTCCTGGGTAGTTATTAAGGCTAATGTTGTAGCTCAACAAGTAGGTGTTGTCTGGGCGATAACTGGCTTTGTTCTGCTGGCAGTTGCATATGCCACAGGTCGCAAACCAAAGTTATCTGGTTTATAAAAACAAGTAGCACAAACTTAGAAAAAGAAAAATATGAGTAACGACATCGTCTCGCTCAAGCCTACGAAAGAACAATTCTCATTCTTTTTTGGCAAAAGCGAGCCGTTGTTGAGAGTTAAACCAGGCACCATAATCCAGCTCTATACCGAAGATTGTTTTGGTGGAGTAGTAACAAGTGCACAGACTTTGCCAAGCAAAGTCTGTTTTTTTCCCTATTTAAATCCCGTTTCAGGTCCAATATTTATCGAAGGCGCTGAAGCTGGCGATACGGTTGCAGTACATTTTATTGAGATAGAACCGGCTAGAGATTGGGCAGTCTCCTCTACCTTTCCACATTTTGGCGCACTGACTACTACCCATCAAACAGCGATGCTACATGATCCATTAGAGGAACGAGTTTGGGTATATGAAGTAGATAAAAAAAATCGCAAAGTGAAATATAATTCTACAAAATCTGATTATTCAGTCTTACTTCCATTAGATCCTATGCATGGCACAGTTGGTGTTGCACCAGGTGGTTTTGAATCTCGTGTAACTATTACCCCAGATGCTCATGGCGGAAATATGGATACCCCAGAGTTACGCGCCGGCACCACTGTTTACTTTGGTGTCAATCATGATGGCGCACTTTTATCAATTGGCGATGGTCACTGCCGACAAGGTGAAGGTGAGGTGATTGGAACTGCAGTTGAGGCTGCAATGAATACAGTTATTGTGGTTGATCTGATAAAGGGTGATTACACCGTTTGGCCAAGAATTGAAAGTGATAATTTTATTATGAGCACTGGCTCAACAAGACCGTTAGAGGATGCTTATCGAATTAGCCAACATGACTTGGTAAATTGGGTGGCAGCTGAAAGTAAGATGGATGTATTAGATGCGCTTCAATTAATCAGTCAGATTGGAATAGCTCCAGTAGGTAATGTGGTAGATCCCAACTACACCTTTGTATCTATGGTTGAAAAGCGATATCTACCCACCCAATCGGTTTATGGGGGGGTTCATAAAAAACTAGCTGAGGTAGCAAAAAAGTACAGATCTTCAAAATAATCTCACAATATGAGATGCTCGAGCGTCTTACTATTTGAGATAATTCCCTAAATTCTTTATCCATGCTTCACACTTAAACCATGGGCTTAATCGTTCAAAAGTTTGGCGGCTCCTCCGTTGCAGATGCTGAGGGGCTTAAGCGGGTTGCTAGCCGAATTGTTGCGACCAAAAAGAGTGGGCATCAGGTTGTAGTTGTGGTCTCTGCAATGGGGGATACAACGGATGAATTAATTGAGTTAGCTAATCAAGTATCACCCCTTCCTAATGGTCGTGAGCTAGATATGTTGTTAACAGCCGGTGAGCGAATTTCAATGGCGCTACTTGCAATGGCTATTTCAAATTTAGGACATGAAGCAAGATCTTTTACTGGCTCACAAGCTGGAATTATTACAACCTCAACACATGGTAAAGCAAGAGTAATTGATGTGACACCTGGGCGAATTCAAGAAGCACTTGAAGAGGGTGCAAGTGCAATTGTTGCAGGCTTTCAAGGAGTCTCACAAGATACAAATGATGTTACAACTTTAGGTAGAGGTGGCTCTGACACAACTGCTGTGGCACTCGCTGCTGCGCTCGATGCAGATGTGTGTGAGATCTATACAGATGTAGATGGTATCTTCTCAGCTGATCCAAGAGTTGTACCAGAAGCTAGAAAACTGTCAACAGTTACATACGATGAAATGCTTGAGCTAGCTGCAAGTGGGGCCAAAGTATTACATCTGCGTTGTGTTGAATATGCACGCCGTTACAAGTTACCAATTCATGTTAGATCATCTTTTTCCAACAAGGAAGGAACCTGGTTGGTTAAGGACCATCCAGAAGGGGGCGAAATGGAAGCAGCAATAATCGCAGGAATAGCACATGATAAAAGTGAGGCAAAGGTGACCATTGTTGGTGTGCCAGATCGGGCTGGTATGGCAGCTGCAATATTTCAAGCAATAGCGGACGCTGACATCAACATCGACATGATTGTGCAAAATGTTTCAGCAGCAGCAACTGGATTAACTGATATCTCTTTCACACTGCCAAAAACTGAAGGAGCTAATGCAACGGTAGTTTTAAAGCGTATCCAAGGTGAAATTGGTTTTGCATCCCTTCAATATGATGATCAGATCGGTAAATTATCTTTGATTGGCGCTGGCATGAGAAGTCATCCAGGTGTAACTGCTACTTTCTTTGTTTGTTTATCACAGGCTGGGGTAAATATTGAAATGATCTCAACTTCAGAGATTCGAATCTCAATTGTCTGCCGCCAAAGTGATTTAGAAAAAGGCGTTAAAGCAGCTCATACCGCATTTGATTTAGATGCAGATCAAATTGAGGCTGTTGTTTATGGCGGCAGCGGGCAATGAGTAAAAAACCATCTCTTGCTGTAGTGGGCGCAACAGGTGCAGTTGGTACGGTAATGCTTGATATTTTATCTAAACGTAAGGATATTTATGGTGAGATTAGATTAATAGCATCGGCAAGGAGCGCTGGGAAGAAACTTGATTGCAGAGGCGAGAAGCTGACTGTTGTCGCACTCTCCCCTGAAGCATTTGAGGGAGTAGACATTGCAATGTTTGATGTGCCAGATGAGGTTTCATTGCAATGGGCGCCAATTGCAGCAAGTAAAGGCTGTGTTGTAATTGATAACTCTGGCGCGTTTCGAATGGATAAAGATGTGCCATTAGTTGTGCCTGAAGTAAATCCTGAGCAGATAAAAAATAGACCTAAGGGAATTATCTCGAATCCAAATTGCACAACTCTTTCCATGATTGTGGCAATGGGCGTACTTCATAAAGCTTATGGACTCAAGGACTTAGTAGTTGCCTCCTACCAAGCAGCATCCGGAGCTGGACAAAGTGGTTTAGATATTTTAAGAAAGCAAATTAGTGAGGTAGCAAATACTGGTGTTGGTGATATTGCAGGGGACATTAGGAATGTTGTGAAAGAGAATGGACCATTTCCAGCACCTCTTGTATTGAATGTTGTGCCATGGGCAGGCTCATTGAAGGAGGATGGCTACTCATCTGAGGAATTAAAAGTGCGTAATGAATCTCGAAAGATTTTAGGACTTGCAAATCTGAAGGTCTCTGCTACTTGTGTAAGAGTGCCGGTGTTAACTACTCATTCCCTCGCTATCCATGCTATCTTTGAAAAAGAGGTCTCACGAAAGGCTGCCCAAGATGTGCTTAAAAATGCAGCTGGGGTTGAGTTAGTAGATGATCCAGAAAATCATAAGTTTCCAACCCCAGCAGATGTTGTGGGAACTGATCCAACCTGGGTAGGTCGAGTTAGAAAATCATTAGATGATCCAAATGCCCTTGATCTTTTTGTTTGTGGGGATAATTTAAGAAAAGGTGCTGCTTTGAATGCTATACAGATTGCAGAATTAATTCAATAAACCTAATATAATTTCAAAGTTTATAACTTTAGAAAATTTACAAGTTAGGCTTATAAATGAGAGTAAAGATTATTAGTGACAGCAAAAAGTGGCCCAGTTAGATGGCGTCTAACGAAATTACCAAATTCTAAAGCTGCAACGAATCTGCAATCTGCGTGGCTTATTATAGTGATTTAAATAATTTTGTTGAATTTAAAAGCTAGTATATTTGTGTGAAAATAGAGAGATACCGGTATAGCTAAGTTTTTCAACCTATTTCTAATTTGTTGATGTTACTGATACACTCTCTGCAGAACAATCAAAGGAAAAGATGTGTTTTTCTCAAGAAATATTGCAAGTAATGCTGTATTAAATTTTCATTTTCAGTCAAATTTATATAGTATTAATTATTGCTACATTAAAAGTTTGGAATAGAGTTTATGCAAATTATTTATCCATTAGCATTGGACAACTGGGACGTGGCTGAGAAAACCGCTATGGAAGATGTGATTAATTCAGGCAGGTTCACCATGGGTTCTAAAGTTAAAGAATTTGAAGAATTGATCAGTGATTATTTTGGTAATAAACACACAATAATGTTAAATTCGGGGTCGTCTGCGAATCTTGTCATGTTAACTGCTTTGAAAATTGTTTACGGTAGCAAATGGCCTATTGATGCAGAGGTTATTGTGCCTGCGGTCTCATGGAGTACAACGTATACTCCATTTTATTATTTAGGGCTAAAACCAGTCTACGTAGATGTTAATCTAACAAATTTTGGTATAAACCCAAATTTAATTATAGACGCTATCACTAGTAAAACTGTTGCAGTATTAGGAGTGAATATTCTTGGGCAAGCAGCAGATCTTGATAAATTAAGTCAAATTTGTCATGATAATAATTTATTTTTCTTAGAGGACAATTGTGAATCGTTAGGCGCAAAACTTTTAAGCAAATTCACCGGCAGGTTTGGATTGGCAAGCAGTCATAGTTCTTTCTATTCGCATCATATATCAACCATGGAAGGCGGGTGGATATCAACTGATGATGATGAGTTTGCAGACACTTGTAGGGCATTACGAGCACACGGCTGGATTCGTGATACCAGTGAAGATTTCAAGTCGAAGTACAATACAGGCGATCCATTCAGCGATCTTTTTCATTTTATTGTTCCAGGATTAAACTTTAGGCCATTAGAAATCGAAGCTGCTATAGGATTGGCTCAAGTTGCAAAGCTTGATGAAATGTTGAAAATTAGAAGAAACAATGCAAAAATTTTTATAGAAACTTTTGGTGCAAACAAAAATATTCGAATACAGTCAGGTCAAGGCGAAAGCTCGTGGTTTGCATTTGCAATGATATTTCAAGGAACACTAAATGGTAAAAGATCCACTATTGCTAAGGAGTTATTGGAATCTGGTATTGAATCAAGACCGATAATCGCCGGTAACTTTACGAAACAACCAGTAAATAACTTTCTAAAGTCAAGGATCTGTGGTGATTTATCAGTGGCTGATGAAATACACTCTAATGGTTTATATCTTGGTAATCATCCTAAGCCTTTACACGAAGAGTTGAGACTAGCTTTTAAAATAATAAATAAACTAAGTTAACCAAATTAATTATACTTAAAGTCCAAATAATATGGTACGGTACTATTCAAGCCTTCCAGCAATTTAAATTTACTGTTGAACCCAATTGACTTTAACTTAGAAGTATCAGGACACCTTGTAAGCACGCTTCCTTCCGGCGCCGCAAACTCCTCAATTGAGGCTTTAATCCCTATTATATTGTATATAAGTCCTGCTAGTTCTTTAATTTCTATTAATTCTTCAGTACCAATATTAACTATTTGGTTTACTAATTTAGTATCATTTAGCAACAAAACTATTGCGTCTAAAGCATCTTCGATAAAAATAAATGACCGAGAATTATGCGCTCCAAATATTCTATAATCACCTTTACTTGCCTTTATTGTGAGTTCAGGAATTACGTGAGAGAAACCCATTCTCGGGCCATAGACGTTATGAAATCTTATAATGTTGTATTCAAAGCCGATCTTTGCTGCAGAAGTTGCAATTGCAACCTCACTAAGAGATTTAGACGCAGCATATGACCAACGAGGATT
>SXGU01462412.1_pt1 | contig 21667 bp, 22 predicted proteins | sample 3174531 | NCBI WGS metagenome assembly SXGU01 (sample SAMN11356863, study PRJNA531348) | freshwater metagenome | isolation source: freshwater sample F1-140 | place: China: Fuxian Lake, Yuxi | collected 2017-12-25 | reverse complement strand
GTTGATCAAGGAAGGCCATTACGCTAACTTTGGTGCTGCCGGTGCGCGTACCGAAATGCCGGGATGTTCGCTGTGTATGGGCAACCAAGCGCAAGTGCGTGAAGGTGCTACCGTGGTCTCCACCAGCACGCGTAACTTCCCTAACCGCTTGGGCAAGAATACCCAGGTGTTTTTAGCTTCTGCTGAGTTGGCGGCCATCGCTTCCAAGTTGGGCCACATCCCCACCGTGGCCGAGTACCACGAAGCCATGGGCGTAGTGAACAAGGACGGCGCGGCGATCTACAAGTACTTGAACTTTAACCAGATTGAAGAGTACGTGGAGAACGCGAAGGGCGTAACGGCCTAAGCAGGCAGTTGTCTGACTCATTAATAGCCTCTGGGTAAAAAAACTTAGAGGCTATTTTTTTAGGTGCTCATTTCAAAATAGCGTTGAAAACTAAAAGCCAAGGTGGCCATGAGCGATGTGGTTCCAATAAACAGCGAGCTAGCAAGTCCTATCACGGTGAGCCAGTGGGTTTGGCCTGCCGCATCTGTCTCATCTGCCAAAGGATTGAATTTTTGATTCCACCGCTGAGCGTCTGTTAAACCATAAACAATCGCCGCGAGGGCGCAGGCAGCAATGCAAAAACCCAGGAATGGGATCAGCTGCCAGCTGAGTTGGTCGTCCAGTCCTATCGTTCTTGCACGCATGACCCCATAAGCTCCCGCCATGCTGGGTCCGAGCGCAAGCCAACTCCAAGTGTCAAAACGTCCTGTGAGATAGACCCTTTGCAAACCTATGGGGCCAGTGATGAGAGTAAGCCAAACCGCGATAGTTTTATTTTTCATAGCGCTCATTGTGACGCTTGTGACGCAGCCGTGCGACTGCCTTGCCCAATAGGACACTCCATGAGGACAACGTCAAGCCAGCGATCAAATTTCCAGCCGCAATTGGCTAGGACTCCCACACGGGTAAAGCCCAAAGCGCGATGCACTCCTATTGACCCCGCGTTATCGGAGTCACCAATCACAGCGATTAATTTCCGTACCCCAGCGCGTTCGGCTTGGCTCATCAATTCAGCGAGAAGTAGGCGTCCCCAGCCTCGGCCAGTTGCCTGTGGGCTCAGGTAAATCGAGTCTTCTGCAGAAAAACGATAGGCTGGTCGCGGTTTAAACCAATTGCAATAGGCAAACCCGAGAACTTCCGCGTTTTCTTCAATAACCAGGTAAGGCAGGCCCTTTGATAAAACGTCAGCCTTGCGGCTTTGCATGTCGGTTTCAGTGGGCGATTCGATCTCAAAGGTGCCTGTTCCGTGGAGTACATGGTGTTGGTAAATGGCGGTGACAGCAGGTATATCTGCGTCTGTACAAGTTCGGATGGTTGGCATGGCTTTGAAAAAGTTATAATGGTCGGCTATTCTGAGTGTCACTGGCCGGGTGGTCAGTTGCGTGTCTTAACTCTGAATTCTATGGTTGAAATTCATTTCAATCACCCAAAGGAACAATCATGGTCGTCATTCGACTCGCTCGTGGTGGTGCTAAAGCCCGCCCGTTTTTTAATATCGTGGTTACGGACAAGCGCACGCGTCGCGATGGCCGCTTCATTGAACGCATTGGTTTTTACAACCCCATTGCAACAGCCAATGAAGAAAGCATCCGTATTGCTCAGGATCGTCTGACTTACTGGAAAAGCGTCGGTGCGCAAGCGTCTCCTACGGTTGAACGTTTGGTTAATCAAGCAGCTAAAAAAGCGGCTTAATTTCGTGTGCAGGCTGGCCCTTCGCGCTGTTGGGCCAAGCCGTAACATCCCTTTGACCGATTTCCTCGCATGATTGCTGGCCTTGAACCTGCCGAGCTCCCAAAGGATGCGATTGAGGTGGGGAGGGTCGCAGAGGCATGGGGCATCAAAGGATGGTTCAAGGTGTTGCCCTACAGCGGTGATCCTGAGGCCTTATTTACCTCCAAACTGTGGTTTATGTTGCCCACCGAAAAAGGTCTAAAAACCTTTGGTGGCGTGGCGCAGCTCTCCGTTAAAGAAATCAAATCGCATTCGGGTTCTTTGGTCGCCTGTGCAACAGGAGTGTCTGACCGAACGGATGCCGAAGCCCTGCGGGGAGCACGAATTTTTATCTCCCGTTCCAATTTTCCAGTGTCTGCCATCGATGAGTTTTACTGGGTCGACCTCATTGGCTTGGATGTGGTTAACCGTGAAAACGAGCCCATGGGCGTGGTTCGCGAACTCATGTCAACGGGACCACAAACGGTTTTGGTTCTGGAGTATTTGGAAGATGGAAAAACACTGGAGCGAATGATTCCATTTGTCTCGGTTTACGTCGATTCTGTAGATTTGCAGGCCCGCAGGATTGTGGTGGACTGGCAAGCCGATTACTAAAGCGCCAAGCAGATGCGTTTTGACGTCATTACCCTTTTTCCTGAATTATTCGGTCCGTTTTTAACGACTGGAATTACCCGCCGAGCCTTTGAGGCTGGACAGGTGGATGTGCGCCTGTCGAATCCGCGTGATGTCGCTTTGGGTAATTACCGTCGCATCGATGACCGCCCATTTGGTGGTGGCCCTGGCATGGTCATGATGGCGGAGCCCTTGGAAAAAATCCTGGTCGAGATTCAATCACAACGGCAAGACCAAGCGCCGGTCGTCTTGTTCTCACCCATCGGAAAACGCTTAGACCACGCTGATATTGACACATGGGCTCACAGCCAAGGCGCTATCTTGGTTTGTGGACGCTACGAAGGCATTGATCAGCGCTTTATCGATCGGCATGTGGATCTTCAAATCAGCGTGGGTGATTTTGTGCTGTCGGGTGGTGAGTTGCCTGCGATGGTACTGCTTGACGCTGTGGCAAGGCTTCAACCCGGCGTATTGTCTGACCAAGAAAGCCACCAGCTTGATAGTTTTAATCCGGAGCTTGACGGGTTGTTGGATTGCGCGCATTACACGCGCCCCGAGGTTTGGTCGGAGCAGCCCGTGCCTGCGGTGCTCCTATCCGGACACCATGAACACATTGAGCGTTGGCGCCGGGAACAGCGCTTGTCCATAACTGCGGCGCATCGGCCTGATTTAATTGAAATTGCACGCCAAATGGGCAAACTTAGCCCCCAAGACGAACAGTTTTTGAAGAATATGGCAGCTGCAAGGTTATAATCAAGGGCTAACTGATCCTCTGCTCGGTCAAATTGAAACAGCAATGGTGCTGTATTTGAGTTGTACCCTTTTGGTACTGGCGCTGGCATGATCTTGAAAGAAGCTATGAATCTCATTCAAATCTTAGAGCAAGAAGAAATTGCTCGTTTAGGAAAAGTCATTCCTGAATTCGCCCCAGGCGACACCGTGATCGTCAGCGTGAACGTGGTTGAGGGAACTCGCAAACGGGTTCAGGCGTATGAAGGTGTTGTGATCGCTAAACGCAATCGCGGCCTCAATAGCGGCTTTATCGTTCGTAAAATTTCGAGCGGCGAGGGCGTTGAGCGTACTTTCCAAACCTACAGCCCATTGATTGCTGGTATTGAAGTCAAACGCCGTGGTGATGTTCGCCGCGCTAAGTTGTACTACTTGCGTGATCGCAGCGGTAAATCTGCGCGCATCAAAGAAAAGTTGCCAGCTAAGAAAACAGCGGTTTAATCGACCCCTGTTTGAAACAAACCGCCCAGGTTCTCTGTGGCGGTTTTCTTTTTTGGGAAACGCTCAATGAGTGGCATTTCAATTCCAGACCCCAGGTTAGTCCCCGTGATCGGTGTCGATCGGCATTTACCGAAAGTGCCCATGGAGTCCATGACGCCGGATGCTTTGCGTCAACGCTTTGCCGTAGTTCCCGAATGGACACCAGAAATCTGCGCTGAGTTGTCTTTTTCCGATCGTTCTCCGGTGGCTGCTTCGGTATTAATCGGTTTGGTGATGCGCGAAGAATTAACGGTGTTGCTAACACAGCGCACGGACCATCTCTCGAGCCACTCAGGACAAGTGGCTTTTCCAGGTGGAAAAATGGATCTAGAAGATCGGGATGTTGCAGCTACAGCGCTGCGTGAAGCCTACGAAGAGGTGGGTTTGGAGCCCGATAGCGTGGATGTATTGGGGGTGTTACCCATTTACACGACGGGCAGTGCTTTTGTGGTTTCTCCGGTGGTGGCTTTGCTTCGTCCTGACATGCCATTGCGTGCCAATGCCAATGAGGTGGCTAGTATTTTTGAGGTTCCATTGTCATTTTTGATGAACCCCGCCAATCACAGGCGCCACGCCTATGAGCGCAACGGAGTACAAAGGGAATGGCTTTCAATGCCCTACGTAGAAGGGTCACAAGAACGGTTTATTTGGGGTGCGACCGCAGGGATGCTGCGTAATTTATACCGGTTTTTGGTCGCTTAACGATCTCGGGGTCGTTATGATCTTTCCCATGAGCTTTTTGTCTATTCTTTTCGCGCTTTTGCTGGAGCAGGCAAGGCCACTTCAGCCTATTAACCCTGTGCACGGAAGTGTTCGCAATTGGGTGAGTTGGACGCTTCATCATTTTGATGCGGGCAAGCCGCAACACGGCTGGTTGACTTGGGGTGTGGCTGTTCTGTTGCCCACCGTTTTAGCTGCCGCAGTGCATTGGACCTTGTTGTTGACCTTGGGTTGGCTTGCCGCAGTCATTTTCAATATTGCGATTTTGTACAGCACGCTCGGGTTTAGACAATTCAGCCACCATTTCACAGAAATTCGCGATGCCTTAGACGCAGGTGATGAAGTTCTCGCTCGCCAACTGCTTGCGAAATGGATGCACTCAGACGCCAGCAATCTTCCGCGCAGCGAAATGATTCGCCATGTGATCGAGCATTCGGTGCTAAGCGCCCACCGCTATGTTTTTGGCGTTTTCGCTTGGTATACCTTGCTTTCCGCCTTGGGATTAGGCCCTGCCGGCGCAGTTTTTTATAGGATGGCTGAATACTTTGGAGTGATTGCTAAGCGCGCAGCCAGTTCCGCCAATGTCATGGTGAGCCCGTCCGTGCAGCAGTGCGCTGTGGAGGCGTGGTGGTCGATTGATTGGTTGCCAGCCCGTATCACCGCATTAGGCTTTGCTTTTGTCGGAAGTTTTGAGGAGGCCATCGCTCGGTGGCGACAGTTTGAAGAATCTACACCTCGCGATAACGACGGAATTGTCTTGGCTGCTACGGCTGGTGCGGTGAATGTTCAATTGGGATTTGCAATCCAATCTTCAAGCGCCCAGACGCCCCAGCTTGCACATTTGCGTGCAGTGGTTGGATTGGTTTGGCGCACTGTGGTGATGTGGATGATTTTTTTGGCTTTGCTGTCGCTCGCCCGTTTGCTAGGCTAGTAACGGCTTTGAGACAATTCTGCAAATAAATCGCAGTAAATTTTATAGCGATGGGCTGTAATGGAGTTCTCCGAGGCTTCATTTTTCAAGGCTGCTAAGACGCCGCAACCTGGCTCATGCAGATGGGAACAGTTGTAAAACTTGCAAGCGCCGGCGTGTGCTTTGATATCGGGCATCAAACCAGCGAGGTGCATCGGATCAATGTGGTTGAGTCCGAACTCTTGAAAGCCAGGTGAGTCAATCAGTGCAGTTTTTTTAGAAGCGTCTTGCCAGTAAAGAGTGGTGCTGGTAGTGGTGTGTTTGCCAGAATTCAGAGCGGTAGAAATTTCTTGGGTTAACACTAGGGCTTGAGGAACGAGGCGGTTAATTAAAGTGCTTTTTCCAGCGCCTGAAGGACCCAAAATCAAACTGGTTTTTCCTTTGAGTTCTTCCTCTAGGTTGGGTTGGTTTTCGTTTAAAAAGAGGGCTGTTGTGTTCTCAGTCGGATCTTCAATCGCTTTCTCTCGCGGCTTTAAGGCCATGGGCAATACGTTATAGCCCATGGCCCGGTAAGGACCAAGGCGCTCCCAGGCTCGCTCGAACAATTGCGAAAGATCTTGTTTGTTTAAAACGATGATCGCTTGAATTTTTTCAGCTTGGGCTGCAATTAACGCGCGAGTGAGTTGGCTCTCTGAAAACTCGGGTTCCGCAGCAATCAAAATCAAAACTTGGTCAATATTGGCGGCAAAGAGTTTGGTACGAATTTCGTCTTGTCGGTAAAACAAATTACGCCGGGGCAAAACTTTTTCTATCGTTCCCTCATCTTGGGTGGCCTGCCAAAGTACATGGTCACCAACGACGGTTTGATTTTTTTTTCCTCTGGGATGGCAAATTAAACGCCGGCCGTCAGGGGTTTCAACCCACACATGCCGGCCGTGTCCGGCGATCACTAGGCCCTCTTCAAACGCGCTGTTTTCAGCCAATCGCTTAACCCTCTGGCCCGTTGGGTTGTAGCAAAGCGTCAGTCAGCGCAGCACATGAAAAATCAGTAACTGACACTCCATGGACATCGTGTGTTCTCCAGCGAACACTGCAACTTGAATACCCCAGCAACATATCCGGATGGTGGTCTTGTTGCTCAGCCAAAAAGGCTACGGCATTGGCAAAGGATAGAGTCGCCAAATAGTTTTTAAACCGAAACGTTTTTTCTATCGCGAAAGTTGGTCCATCACCAAAAAGCTTCCAACCTTCAAGCTGGGCAAGCTTTCCAATGATTTGTGCGGGCCCCAAGGCTTGGCGAGTCATCACGTTAGGTCGCAGCGGTCATTTGCATCCGACCTAAGCGTTCGCTAGCCGGCGGGTGAGAGTAGTAAAACTTCACGTAAAGCGGGTCTGGTGTCAGTGTTGAAGCGTTGTCTTGGTAAAGCTTGAGCAAGGCCGACGCTAAATCACCTGCGTTGGTTTTATCTATTGCGTAGTGGTCTGCTTCAAATTCGTGTTGACGTGAAATTTGTGCAAACAGGGGGCCTAAAAACCCCGTGAAGAGCGGTAAAGCAATAAGAAACAACACCAAGGCCAATGCATCGTTTGCAATGAGCATATTGGGAGCAACACCTAAGCCGGTATAAAACCACGCTTGGGTGCTTAACCATCCTAAAACCGCAAAACCCAGCAGACTCATCACAAATGCAGAGGACAGTCGTTTCAAAATATGGCGGTGTTTAAAGTGACCGATTTCGTGAGCTAAAACGGCATCGATTTCAGCTGGGCTTAGTCTTTCGAGCAAAGTGTCGTAAAAAACAACCCGTTTAGAGGAGCCAAAGCCGGTGAAATAGGCGTTGGCATGGGCGCTTCGTTTACTGCCGTCCATCACATAAAAACCCTGGGCCTGGAACCCACAGCGCTGCATTAACTCCGAAACCCGTAGCTTTAAAGATTCATCTTTCAGGGGTTCAAATGTGTTGAAAAGGGGCGCAATCCAGGTGGGGAACACCCACATGGCCAATGCGTTGAATGCCACCCAAATTCCCCATGTCCAGATCCACCACGCGGGTCCGCTCGTTCCCATCATCCAGACGACGAGGGCGGCTAAAGGAGCGCCAATGAGTAGGCCTAAAGCCGTTGATTGGAGTAGATCTTTGAACCATTGAATTCGGGTGGTTTTATTAAAACCAAAACGTTCCTCAAGAACAAAAGTTCCGTAAAGACTAAAGGGTAAATCGATGAGCCCATTGATAACTGTAAAGGCCACCAATAGACTGACTTGCTGAATGAGGCCAGGCGCTATCCAGTGATGTAGGCCTTGGTTAAGCGCAGACAAACCACCCAGCAAGGTCCAGCCAAGCACGGTTGTTGCACCCCAAGCTAGTTCAAAAAAGCCCAGCTGGGTTTTGGCGATGGTGTAGTCAGCGGCTTTTTGATGCGCGTCTAATGAAATACTTTCAGAAAACGCTTGGGGAACGACGCTGCGGTGGCGTGCCACATACCGAATCTGGCGACTTGCCAACCAAAATTTCAACAGCAGGTTGGCAATCAGAGCGAGCGCAAATAAAAGGGTGAATGCGCCAGAGGGATTGAAGAGTGTGTCGTTCATGAGCCCGTAGTTTAGGCGATCAGCGACAATACCGCCCATGTCTGAAACAACACCTTCACTTACTAAATCCGATAAAAACCTGGTCTGGCTTGATTGCGAAATGACGGGTCTCAGTCCTTCTATGGATCGAATTATTGAAATTGCGGTGGTGGTCACTGGACCGCAACTGGAGTGCCGCACGGATGGCCCTGTTTTTGTGATTCACCAGTCCGACGCGCAACTCGACAAGATGGACGCGTGGAACAAAGGAACGCACGGGAAAAGTGGTCTCATTGACAAGGTTCGTGCGTCTACGATCACAGAAGAACAAGCTCAGACCGCGATTCTTGATTTTTTAAGCCAATACGTCCCAGCAGGGAGTTCCCCTATGGCTGGCAATACGATTGGTCAAGACCGCCGATTTTTGGTTGAATACATGCCGAAGTTAGAGGCATTTTTTCATTACCGTAATCTTGACGTGAGCACGCTTAAAGAGTTGTCTCGCCGTTGGAGGCCCGAGGTGTACGCTTCATTTAAAAAACAACAACGCCACACAGCTTTGGCCGATGTGCACGAGTCAATTGATGAGCTAGAGCACTACCGAACCCACTTTTTGAAGCTGTAGTTTCTATCGTTTCTATTTAGAAATTAGGTAGAAACCCGAATCCGTGTCATAATCGCACGCTTCGCTGATCATGCAAGTGATTTTTTCTACCGACAGCGAATTTTGTACATCTCCCTTCATTCACCGGGCCTCAAGACATAGGTCCCCAGCGCTGAGAGAACTCTTATCAGAGTCAGAGCAGGTTTCGTTTGATGGTTGATGTTTTTTAACCATTGACGGAACACCCACTCTTCGGGTGCTGTTCGCGTGTGAGTAAAACTATGACTGATACTTTTGAAGTAATGGGCGAATTTACGCCTGTTGAATCCCATTCTTTGCCTGAAACTAACGATTCGGCTCCTGTGAACCAAGAGCCTGAAGCGCCGAACGGCTTTGTTGAACTCGACCTCGCCCCAGAATTAGTCCGTGCTGTTAAAGATTTGGGTTATACCCAGCCTACGACCGTTCAATTGAAGGTTATTCCTTTGGCGTTACCCGCTAAAGCGTCAGGCGACAAAGCGGCAAGCTATATCGATTTGATGGTCTCAAGCCAAACTGGAAGTGGAAAAACAGCGGCCTTTTTGCTGCCTGTGCTCCATACCTTGTTGGCGCAGTTGGCCCAAGCGGAAGAAGATGAGCGTGCTGAATACGAAAAATCGGTAGCTGTTGCTGCTGCCAAAGGAGAAGCGCCACCAAAGCGTTCAAAACGCAAAGATCCAACCAACCCCCGTAACTTCAAAGCTCCAACCCCTGGTGCTTTGATTGTTTGCCCAACCCGCGAGTTGGCCCAACAGGTTGCACATGATGCGATTGATTTGGTCCAACATTGCCGTGGCCTTCGGGTTGCAAATATTGTGGGTGGTATGCCTTACCAGCTGCAAATTGCCAAGCTGCAAAACGCCAACTTGGTCGTTGCAACACCAGGCCGTCTTCTCGATCTTCAACGTTCGATGCAAATTAAACTCGATCAAGTGCAATTTTTGGTGGTTGACGAGGCTGACCGCATGCTTGACTTGGGTTTCTCCGATGACTTGGCTGAAATTAACCAGCTGACGATTGGCCGCAAACAAACCATGATGTTTAGCGCGACGTTTGCCCCACGCATTCAGCAATTGGCGGCCCGCGTCATGCGTGAACCTCAGCGTGTCACGATCGACAATCCGCAAGAAAAACACGTCAACATCAAGCAAGTTTTGTTTTGGGCAGATAACGCCCAGCACAAACGTAAATTGCTGGACCATTGGCTGCGCGATACCGGAATTAATCAAGCGATTGTCTTTGCCAGCACCCAGATAGAGTGTGACGGCTTGGCCAACGACTTGCAGCAAGATGGTTTTGACGCCGTTGCGCTGCACGGCGCATTGAGCCAAGGTTTGCGCAACCGACGTTTGATGGCCTTGCGCCAAGGACAAGTTCAGATTTTGGTGGCGACGGATGTGGCTGCGCGTGGTATTGACGTTCCAACCATCACCCACGTTTTTAACTTTGGTTTGCCGATGAAAGCAGAAGACTACACCCACCGCATTGGCCGTACTGGTCGCGCTGGGCGTGATGGCTTGGCGATTACGTTCGCCGAGATGCGCGATCGCCGTAAGATTTTTGATATTGAGGCGTATACCCGCCAGCCGATCAAAGCCGAAGTGATTCCTGGGCTAGAGCCGAAGCAACGTATGCCTGACTCACGCCCTGGTGCTGGCTTTGGTGGGCGTAACGCGGGTGGGCGCGACAGCCGTCCTCAAGGACGCAATTTTGGTGGTCCCCGTGAAGGTGGATTTGCCGGCGGCAACAGAGGTAACGACCGCGGTGGTGATCGTGGCGGTGAGCGCGGTGGATTCGCAGGGCGCAGCGAAGGCTTTAGTTATGAGCGAAAGGGCGGCTTTAACGACCGTTTTAATTATGGCCCCAAACCCGCTCCACGCGGCGACTTCGCACCTCGCGGTGATTTTGGAGCGCCGCGCGGAGATTTCGCTGCACGCAAACCTGCTTTTGGTAAACCCCCAGGTTTTGCCAAGCCAGGTAACGGCGGAAAAGTATTTGTTCCGCGAGACGCTAAAAAGCGCCCCGCTCGCAACGCAGACTAACTCCGTCGATCAGGCCATGCCATTGCGGCGGGCCAGTTCGAGGAATAAAGCGGCATGGTCCAAATCGGCCATGCCGTTTTTTATGCCTTCTGCATAGAGGTTTTCAAGTAAATGCGTCACAGGCGCTTCAAAGCCGATCGATTGGGCTGTGTTGAGTGCATTACGCAAGTCTTTGAGTTGCACTGACATTCGACCGCGGGGTGCAAAATCACGCGCAATCATTCGCTCCCCGTGGACTTGCAAAATGCGGCTGTCTGCAAAGCCCCCCGTGATCGCTGCTTTGACTTGGGCCATATCAGCGCCTCCCTTTTCACACAACAACAGCGCCTCTGCGACCGCGCCTATGGTGATGCCCACAATCATTTGGTTGGCTAACTTTGCCAATTGACCGCAGCCTGTGGGTCCGACCAAGGTGGATCGGCCGAGTGGTTCAAAGACGGGCCTAGCGGTTTCAAAATCGACCCGATTGCCGCCAGCCATGATGGCCAAAGTGCCTTGCTCTGCACCGATGGTTCCACCTGAGACGGGTGCGTCAAGGTAGCGGATATTTAACGCTTGCAAGCGCTTGGCATGGTCTTTTGCTTGAGCTGGCTCGATAGACGACATGTCGACAAGCAGGCTGTCTTTGCGCATAGCCTGCGCAACGCCATGATCAAAAATAACAGACTCCACTATGCCACCATGCTCGAGCATGGTGATGGTCAGGTCGGCTTGGGCAACCGCTAGCGCAGGGCTGAGGTGAACCGTCGCACCTAAGGGTAACAAGGTCTCTGCTTTGGCTGCCGTTCGGTTCCAAACATGAACCTCTAAGCCTGCTTGGCACAAGCGACGCGCCATCGGTAAACCCATCAGGCCTAAACCCAAAACAGCGATACGCATCGAAGTGTTCCTACATCAATAAATGTTCGCCAGCGTTATCGCCGCCGAGCGTTACATAATTTACCTTGCGGATATCCATCAGTTTTTTACCTCCTGAATAGCTGATGGAGCTTTGAATGTCTTGTTCCATCTCTACCAAGGTTTCGGAGAGTAAACCTTTGACGGGTTCCAAAATCCGCTTGCCTTCTACGTGCTTGTATTCGCCTTTATTGAAGTCGCTGGCTGAGCCGTAATATTCTTTGTAAAGTTTTCCATCAACCTCGACGGTTTTGCCAGGACTTTCTTCGTGCCCGGCCAGCATCGAACCGATCATGACCATGGTGGCGCCAAAACGGATCGATTTGGCGATATCGCCATGTTCGCGAATCCCACCATCGGCAATGATGGGTTTTGTCGCCACACGAGCACACCATTTGAGCGCGCTCAATTGCCAGCCGCCTGTTCCGAATCCAGTTTTCAGTTTGGTGATACACACCTTGCCTGGGCCAATACCCACCTTGGTTGCATCCGCGCCCCAGTTCTCCAAATCAATGACCGCTTCAGGGGTTGCAACATTGCCCGCAATCACAAAAGTACTTGGCATTTTGGACTTGAGGTAGGCAATCATGTCGCGCACGCTGTCGGCGTGCCCATGGGCAATATCAATGGTGACGTAATCGGGGATCAGTCTGAGGGTTGAAAGCGTGTCTACGGTAGCGTAATCGGGTGGTTTCACGCCGAGTGAAATCGATGCGAACAAGCCCTTGGCTTTCATGTCTTTGACAAATTGGACGTTGTCCAGATCAAAGCGGTGCATCACATAAAAGTACCCGTTTTGGGCAAGCCAGACGCATATCGCTGTATCCACGACGGTTTTCATGTTGGCAGGAACCACGGGGATGCGAAAGCTTTTTGCGCCCAAGGTAACGCTGGCATCGCATTGTGAGCGGCTGTCCACGCGGCATTTGCGTGGCAAAAGCAAAATATTGTCGTAGTCGAAAATTTCCATAACCCAAGCTCCTGCAAAAATCTATCAAAGTAAAGAAAGACAAAGGCGCTTGGATTGGGCTCGATTTTGTAACCGAGTCGCAATTGCTTGGGCCCGGTGATTGATTCTATCGAGTTTAGAAACCCACTCCAGCCTTTCTACAATCGGCCAATGTCTATTCCTTCCTTGTACAGCGATCCTGTCCCCTTGCCCTTGCTTGATAGCCTCAATGACGAGCAACGTGCAGCAGTCACATTGCCGTCTGAAAATGCCTTGATTCTTGCCGGGGCTGGCTCTGGAAAAACGCGCGTTTTGACAACCCGAATTGCTTGGCTCTTGCAAAACGGATACGTTTCCCAGGGTGGGGTGATGGCGGTCACCTTTACCAACAAGGCCGCCAAGGAAATGATGACCCGACTCACAGCCATGCTTCCTGTCAATGTTCGCGGCATGTGGATTGGGACTTTCCATGGTTTATGCAATCGTTTTTTACGCGCCCACTTTAAAACGGCCAATTTGCCTCAGGCTTTTCAAATTTTGGATACGCAAGACCAACTCAGTGCAGTTAAACGGCTTTGTAAGCAAATCGGCGTCGATGAGGAGCGCTTTCCGCCCAAACAATTGGTTTGGTTTATTGCAAGCTGCAAAGAAGAAGGATTGCGCGCAAACGCGGTAGAGGTTCGTGATTCTGATACGCGACGCAAAGTGGATATTTATCAGCTCTATGAAGAACAATGCCAGCGTGAAGGCGTCGTTGATTTTGGCGAGTTGATGCTACGCAGCTATGAGGTCCTTCGCGATAACGTATCAATTCGAGAGCATTACCAACACCGGTTTCGCCATATTTTGATTGATGAATTTCAAGACACCAACAAGCTGCAATACGCATGGATCAAGATGCTTGCGGGTATCGACGGCCAAGGTGGAAAAGGGCAGGGCGGAGCGGTCTTGGCTGTGGGCGATGATGACCAAAGTATTTATGCTTTTAGAGGCGCCCGGGTCGGCAATATGGCGGACTTTGTCCGGGAGTTTGATGTTCACCATCAAATCAAACTAGAACAAAATTACCGAAGTAACAGCAATATTTTGGATTCAGCGAACGCACTGATCAGCCACAACAGCCGGCGCTTGGGAAAGAACCTCAGAACCGACCAAGGCCCTGGGGAACCGGTTCGGGTTTATGAGTCACCCACGGACTATGCGGAGGCCCAGTGGATGGTGGACGAAATGCGTCAATTGGTGCGTGATGATGTAGCCCGAATCGAGATTGCCGTGTTGTATCGCTCTAATGCGCAAAGCCGGGTGATCGAAACCGCGTTGTTTAATGCGGGCGTTCCTTACCGCGTCTATGGCGGTTTGCGATTTTTTGAAAGAGCTGAAATCAAGCACGCGTTAGCGTACTTGCGTTTGCTTGAAAACCCCAACGACGATACCAGTTTCATGCGGGTACTTAATTTTCCCGCGCGAGGCATTGGCGCACGCAGCGTCGAACAATTGCAAGACTTTGCCAAAGAAATGGGCTGCTCTTTGCATGATGCGGTCAGCGCCATGCCGGGTAAGGCGGGGACCAAAGTCGCCGCGTTTGTTGTAAAAATAGATATCCTGCGGGAACAAACCACAGGGATGAACCTGCGCGATATCGTCTCAACGATGCTTGATGCGAGCGGCTTGCTGGAGCACTACCGTTTAGACAGGGAAGGCGAAGATCGGCTTGAAAACTTGGAAGAGCTGGTGAATGCAGCTGAGAGTTTTGTTCGCTTAGAAGGTTTTGGCAAGGAGTCGCCAGCCTCACAAGAATCACCGCCATCACCGTTGGATTCGACTTTGCCCGAGGACATCAATTTTTCAGAGACAGGCGAAACGCTTTCGCCGCTGGTGGCTTTTTTAACCCATGCGGCATTAGAAGCGGGCGACAACATGGCGCAGGCGGGGCAGGATGCGATTCAACTGATGACGGTTCATTCGGCAAAAGGTCTTGAGTTTGATTGCGTTTTCATTACAGGGATGGAAGAAGGACTCTTTCCCCATGAAAACTCCTTGAGTGACCGAGATGGTTTGGAAGAAGAGCGTCGGCTCATGTATGTGGCCATTACCCGGGCCCGCAAGCGTTTGTATTTAAGCCATTCGCAGACACGCATGCTCCACGGTCAAACCCGTTACAACCTCAAGAGTCGATTTTTTGATGAGCTTCCTGAAGAGGCATTGAAATACCTCACACCCCAGCGCCAAGCGATGCGAAGCGGTTCTTGGCAAACGGCAGGTGACTTTGGTGGCTCCCTGAGCGCTTTGCCCGTGGTTGAAAGAAATGAAGACCCTTCGCATGGTTTGCGCTTGGGACTGCAGGTTTTTCACAACAAGTTTGGCGAGGGGACGGTGTTGACTTTGGAAGGAGCAGGTGAAGACGCGCGAGCCCAGATTAACTTCCCACGCCACGGTACCAAATGGTTGGCTTTGAGCGTTGCTAAACTGACGCCTGTTACCTAAGCGCGAGTGATATGCGCTTAGGCGAGGTGGACCGTGTTTTCACCAAAGCAGTCGACAAATGTGACATAGATGGAGGTGAAGAACATGGAGGCCATCAGCATGGCTGTGGGGAACAGGATGGCGGCGACTAATTCTTCGCTTCCGGTCAAACTTGCCAAGAGTGCAATCGTGGTTCCAACAATAATAAAGACTAAAAACCACGCCGCTGCGTAAACCGCCATTGCCCAAAAGTTGCGTAGGCAAGCGACAAAACTAAAAAATAAACTTTTGCTGGGCGACAAGCCATGCCAAAGCACTAAAGCGGGTGCATGCCAAAAAAGCAGGGACAAGGGGAGGTACAAACTCAGTGCCAGCAACCCAGCCGCTTCAAAACTTCCGTCTTGCAAGGTCTCCGCATTGAGACTGCCACCGACCAAATACAGCGTAGCAAATTTCCCTCCGTCAAAGAGAGCGGAAGCGCCCAAAATCAACACAAAACCAATGGCATAAAGGGCGCCAAGAATCAACATGGATCGCATGGAAGTGCGCCCAGCGCGAAAACCACTTATCAAAACGATAGGCATGGGGAAGTTGCCTTTGATCGTTTCACGCGTTGCAGCCATCAGTCCCAAGGTAGCCACTGGAAGCAGCGCTAATGCCAGTACGTTGCCAACGATAGGGATCATGCTGAGGATCGACATGCTCATCATGAATAGAAAAAACAAACCGGAGAGTGCCAAAGGCTGGCGGAAAAACGTCTTGATCCCTAACTTGACCCAGACCACACCTTGCCGTGCGGGAAATAAATTGAGTGTCATGGGGCGTGTACAGGGTTGGTGAACAAAATTTCTACATTCAGGGGGTTGGAAATACGTTGACGAAGCACGCGTTCAAAGCGTCCGGGATCATGGGCTTGCAGCATACTGGCTTCACGCGGTAAATGTTTATCCCAAAGGCGAGAAATCCAAAACCGCAAAGCCCCAGCACGTGCCATCGCAGGGAGCAATTGGCGTTCGGCGGTATGCAGAGGTCGAACGCTGGCATAGGCTTGAATCAGGGCTTGACTCTGTGGGAGCTTGAGTGCGCCGCTATCGAGATCGACACACCAATCGTTCAGACAAACGGCAATATCAAATAGCAAAGCATCGTTTCCTGCGAAATAAAAATCAAAGAAACCGCTTAACTGAGAGGCTTCGCCCAAAACAGTGGGTGCGACAAACAAGGCATTGTCTCGAAACAAATCGGCATGGATCGGCCCTCTTGGAAGCGCCGTATAGGCGGCACCGCTGGCAACGTGGTTTTGGTAGGCGAGCTCGGACTGAAGTAAATCAGTCTCTTCGGTTGACAAAAAAGGCAAGATCACTGGCGCCGTTTCGTTCCACCATGTGATTCCCCGCAGGTTGTCTTGGCGCATCGAAAAACTCTCTGCGGCTAAATGCATTTTGGCGAGCATGGCACCCAATTGAGCGCAATGGGTCGGCTCAGGGTTTAATTCGCTCTTGCCGGATAGTCGGTTAACGACGGAGGCAGGCTTTCCGTTCAATGCGTGCAAAACGTCACCGTTCGCGTTGGTTGCCGGATTCGGTGCGGGGATGCCCTGTACCGCAAGATGTTTCATTAACCGAAGGTAATAGGGCAGTTGCTCAGCTGTCAGGCGCTCGAAGAGCGTCAAGACAAATTCGCCTTGGTCAGTGGAAGCGAAATAGTTGGTGTTTTCAATGCCGCCTGCGCAGCCCACGAGGCTTTGCAATTGGCCCAGTTGGAGTTGATCGAAAAGAACGCTGGCCTCGTCCATCGAGACTTCTGTGTAAACCGCCATGAATCTAGCCTGTGAAAAAAACGCAATAAAACGACTGAAATATGGATTCGTATTGTAGAGCCGGGAGGTGCTCCTGCATCAAAGGCAAAATAGAGCTATGCAAGAACCCGAAAACACCCTTCTGTTGATCGATGGATCAAGCTACCTGTACCGCGCTTTTCACGCCATGCCCGATTTGCGCGCCATTCCTGGCGACCCCAGCAGCAGCCCTACCGGCGCTATTCGCGGAATGGTCAACATGATGCAAGCGCTTCGCAAAGAAGTGCCTGCGGCCTATGTAGCCTGTGTCTTTGACGCCAAAGGGCCGACGTTTCGGGATGTTTTGTACCCGCAATACAAGGGACACCGCTCCCCCATGCCAGACGACTTACGAGCCCAGATCGAACCCATCCACGCGCTAATGCAGTTGCTCGGTATGAAAGTGCTTGATGTTCCGGGGGTTGAGGCCGATGACGTGATCGGAACCTTGGCGGTTGTGGCCGCAGCCCAAGGCATGGAAGTGATCGTAAGTAGCGGTGACAAAGACTTGGCGCAACTGGTGAACGAGCGCATCACAATTATTGACACCATGAACGGAAAGCGCCGGGACATGGCTGGGGTAGAAGCTGAATTCGGAATCCCTGCGCGGTTGATGTTGGACTACCAAACGTTGGTGGGTGATACGGTTGACAACGTCCCCGGGGTAGAAAAAGTGGGCCCTAAAACGGCAGTGAAGTGGTTGCTTGAGTACGGTAGTTTGCAGTCTATCGTTGAAAACGCCGGCGCTATCAAGGGGGTTGTTGGCGAGAATCTCAGAAAGGCGCTGACCTGGCTGCCCACAGGGCGTCAACTTTTAACGATCAAAACCGATTGCGATTTGTTGGCTTGGTTACCCGGGCTTCCAAAGCTTGAAGATTTACGTCGCAGCGATGAAGATACCAGCGGTTTGTTTGCGTTTTATGAGCGGGTCGGTTTTAAAGGGTTGGCGAAAGCAAGCTCCCCCAAACCGACTGCTACAGAGCCCAAGTTGGCATCAGCCCAAGACAGTTTGTTTGGTGAATCGCAGGAACCGGCGATTGCGCGCTTGGTTCCTGTTGAAACCCACTATGAAACTATCTCAACGTGGGCAAACTTTGAAAAGTGGCTTCAAGTCATTCAGATGGCCGACTTGGTTGCGCTGGATACTGAGACGACTTCTCTGGACGCTATGCGAGCGGAGATCGTTGGATTAAGTTTCAGTGTGAAGGTGGGTGAAGCGGCTTACATTCCCTTGGCGCATACCTATGCTGGCGCTCCAGACCAACTCCCGCGCAGCGAAGTGTTAGAACGGCTCAAGCCTTGGTTAGAAAACCCACAGCGCTTGAAATTAGGCCAAAACATCAAATACGACCGCCATATTTTTGCCAACCACGGCATTGAAGTACAAGGCTACACGCACGACACGATGCTGCAAAGCTATATTTTGGAAGTGCATAAGCCCCACGGCCTAGCCAGTTTGGCCGACCGCCATCTAGGGCGCTCCGGTGTGAGTTTTGAAGATCTTTGCGGTAAAGGAGCTAGCCAAATTAGCATTGACCAAGTCGATATCGCGCGTGCGTCCGAATACGCTTGCGAGGATGCTGACATGACCTTGGATGTTCATACGGCACTGTGGCCGCAATTGGAACGCAATGAAAAGTTGCGATTCGTGTACGAACTTGAAATTGCCAGCAGCGAATCTTTGTATCGTATTGAGCGCAACGGCGTTTTGATTGACGCGGCGACGCTTGCAGCCCAAAGCCATGAATTAGGCGCCCGCATTGTGCAGATTGAAACCCAAGCGCATGAGCTTGCAGGCCAACCCTTTAATCTCAGCAGCCCCAAGCAGATTGGTGAAATTTTCTTTACCAAGTTGGGCTTGCCTGTCGTCAAAAAAACCGCGACGGGTGCGCCCAGCACCGATGAAGAAGTATTGGAAAAATTGGCTGAAGATTTCCCTTTGCCTGCCAAAATTTTGGAACACCGGGGCTTGGCCAAACTCAAAGGCACTTACACCGATAAATTAGCACAGTTGGCGCTGCCCCGCACGGGACGAGTCCACACCCATTACGCGCAAGCCGTCGCGGTGACAGGGCGCTTGTCAAGTAACGACCCTAATTTGCAAAATATTCCGATTCGCACGGCGGAGGGCCGTCGAGTACGTGAGGCCTTTATCGCCCCTGCTGGAAGCGTAATCGCGAGTGCCGATTACAGCCAGATTGAATTACGCATCATGGCCCATATCAGCGCCGATGAAGCCTTGCTCAATGCTTTTCACCAAGGATTAGATGTTCACCGTGCTACCGCTGCTGAAGTCTTTGGCGTTGAAGTTTCCCAGGTGAGCAACGAGCAGCGGCGCTATGCCAAAGTCATTAATTTTGGATTGATTTACGGCATGAGTGCTTATGGGCTTGCACGCAATTTAGGGATTGACAATACCGCTGCCAAAAATTACATCGAGCGCTACTTCGCGCGTTTTGCAGGCGTCAAGCGCTACATGGACACCACCCGCGAACAAGCCAAAGTTCAAGGCTATGTCGAAACCGTTTTTGGCCGGCGCTTGTATTTGCCCGAGATCAACTCGCCTAATGGCCAGCGCCGAGCAGGCGCTGAGCGGGCTGCGATCAATGCGCCTATGCAAGGCACGGCGGCGGATCTGATTAAGCTTAGTATGGTGAAAGTTCAAAGCGTATTGGACACACAAGCGCGGGGTACCAAAATGATCATGCAAGTTCATGACGAGTTGGTGTTTGAAGTTCCCCAGGAAGAAGTGTCATGGGTAACCACAGAAATTCCTCGCATCATGGCCGAGGTTGCTTCACTGAAGGTGCCGCTACTGGCCGAAATTGGCGTGGGTCCCAACTGGGACAAAGCGCATTAAAAAAGGTTTTTGATGATTCTCTTGGCAATTTTTTTGGGTACCTTGTGCGCCGGCATTGGCAGCGTGTGGTTGGCTGCGGCTTTGAGTTTTGGGGTGCTGGCCCGGTATACGCAACACATGCTCAGTATGGCTGCAGGCGCTTTGTTGGCCACTGCGTTTATGCACTTGTTGCCGGAAGCCTTTGAGAGCCAATCCAGCGCCCACGACTTGTTCCTCACCCTATTGGTTGGTTTGGTTTTCTTCTTCTTGTTAGACAAGGCCGAGTTGTGGCACCACGGCCATGAGCATGGGATGCATTCCCATGAAGAACACGATAAACCGGACAGTTCGCATAACCATCCTCACACTCACTCGCATGGCCCTGATGCCATGGGCGGCGGCTGGGCTGTTTTGGCGGGGGACAGCGTGCATTGTTTTGGCGACGGTGTTTTGATTGCCTCCGCGTTTATGGCCGATGTGCGCTTGGGCGTGATTGCCTCTTTGGCAGTGTTAGCCCACGAGGTTCCGCATCACATGGGCGATTTAATTGTTTTGCGTATGGGCTCCCCCAACAAACGCATTGCCCTGGTCAAGGTGTCGATGGCTGGCTCAGTCACGGCATTGGGTGGTTTTCTGGGCTATTGGTTAGTCGAGCAACTCCAAGATTACTTGCCCTATTTTTTGGTTGTTGCCTCCAGCAGCTTTATTTACGTCGCTTTGGCCGACCTTATCCCGCAGTTGCAAAAACGCTTGGCTTTGCGACAAACGGCGGCGCAAATTGCTTGGCTTTTGGCGGGTATTTTCTTGGTAACAGTGGTTAGTGGCTTGGCGCACTGAAATGAAAGTAGGGGTCTAGCTCTCGCCCCCGCCCTGCTTTTTAGCCTTGGGCAACGGGTCTTGTCGGGTCGCTACACCACTCACTCCAACTGCCTGCAAAAAGGGCTGTGTTTCCAAGCCCAGCAATAGCCATCGCCAAAATATTGGGAATAGCTGTAACACCACTTCCGCAATGGTGTACGGTGTTTTCAGGACGTCTTGCGCCTAAGAGTTCTTCAAACTCATGCCGCAAAACGTCTTTCGATTTAAAGAAACCCTCAGCGGTTAAATTGTTTGTAAAGGGCCGATTCAAGGCACCAGGAATATGCCCTGCGACAGGGTCCAAGGGTTCGACTTCGCCACGAAAACGGGGCGCCGCCCGGGCATCTATTACCGTTTGATCCGCTTTCCCTAGATTGCCCAAGACAGTTTCGGCACTGACTAGCGCAACCAAGGGCTCAGTGATAGAAAACACAGTGTGGGAAAGCGTTTGACTCGGTCCGGGGACCACCGCGCCACCAGACGCTTGCCAGGCTTGTAGCCCACCATCAAGGACAGCAACCCGCTCGTGCCCCAACCATTTCAGCAGCCACCAAAGTCGCCCGCAGTAACTGGCTCCTTGGCGGTCGTAGACAACAGCCTGCATGTCGTTTCCAAATCCTATCTGGCCTAACCAGTTGGCAAAGTTTTCCCGAGAGGGAAGCGGATGGCGTCCGCCGCTCTCAGCGCCTGTGCGCAAGCGATCGCCTTTGGCGCTCAGGTCGATATTTAAATTCGCGTAGACCGCTCCAGGCAGATGAGACGCCTTAAACATTTGGATTCCTGCATCGGGTTGAGCAAGATCAAAACTGCAATCAAAAACCATGCAAGGAGCGCCACTTTGCAGTAGCTCTTGGAGCTCAGATGTTGAGATGAGGGTGGAATACATCGTTAGTGTTCCTCTGGGGGGGTATTGGGCATGGCACGGGTTCGCAAAATCGTAGCCAAAATACCGCTTGCGACAATGACTGCGATTCCGGCCCAGCCCATGGGCGCGATCACATCTCCAAAAACAACCAAACTGTAGAAGCAGGCAAACACGATGCCGAAATATTGCATGGTGGCAACCACCAAGGTCGAGCCCTTGCGGTAAGCCCGTGTCATGCACCATTGACCGAGTGAGGCCAAAATGCCAATAGGAATGACCCAAGCAGCGTCTTCCCAGGAAACTGCCTGCCAAGGCGTCATGCCCGAAAATCCAATACCTACCAACCCCACAAAGGCTGTTCCCAACGAGAAGTAAAACACGGTTCGTACTTCCGGTTCGCCGACCTTGCCCAGC
>SXGU01298441.1_pt1 | contig 21668 bp, 21 predicted proteins | sample 3174531 | NCBI WGS metagenome assembly SXGU01 (sample SAMN11356863, study PRJNA531348) | freshwater metagenome | isolation source: freshwater sample F1-140 | place: China: Fuxian Lake, Yuxi | collected 2017-12-25 | reverse complement strand
GTATTTTTTGAAGGCATTAACTCTTCACATTGGTATCATACAGAAGGAATGAAACTAGAACATCCTTGTGTTGGATTATTACAAGATGCAAATTGGTGGGGAAAAACAAAAGAGATGTTAGTCTTAAAAAAAGTATTAGAAAAAATGCCTGAAGTTACTTTCTATTGGGCTGGAGATGGACCTTACAGAGATCACATTATTACAGAGTTAAATAAATTTAGTAATTTCAAGTGGTTAGGTAGATTAGATTATCCAGATAAGGTTCGTGAGTACCTAAGTGAAATTGATGTTTATGCTTTAATCAGTGGGATGGATTTAGCTCCACTTACTTTGAAAGAGGCTCAACTCATGGAAAAACCAGTAGTGGCAACAAATGTAGGCGGAATACCAGAGATGATGCAAGATAAAAAAACAGGATTCTTGGTTAATGAGGGAGATTCTCAAGACTTGATCGACAAGTTATCAGTCTTGATATCAGATAAAATTATGGCAGATAAGATGGGTAAGGAAGGTCGCAAATTTGTTGAAGAGACGTTTGCTTGGGATAAAATTGCGAGAAATTTTCTTGATGTGATGAGATCGAATGTAGCTAAAGCGTGAAAATTACCAAATCAACAAAATATCTCTAAATAAAACAAAAAGTGTAATAATGGCACTTGTAGTTTTATTTTTAAGATAAATTAATGAGTTCAATAGTTATGAAATGTATTGTATGTGGCAATACTGAGTCGGTAAAGTATACAGATAATTCCGGATTAGATTTGTCCGTTTATCAGTGTAAACAATGTAAATTGTATTTTACTGGAAATTTGGAATCTACAATTAAAGAAAAAATATCCACGCTATATCAAGGACAGTATTGGGATGAGCGAAAATCTGAATTTTCGTTAAAGTCTAATTACATAGATCCCGATTCTCAGAGTAAAAAAAGAAATTGGGTCTCACAATATAGTTATTGTAAATCACACTTCAATGAAGATAAAAAAACTATTTTGGAAATAGGTGCAGGTGCAGGTCAAGCATCATTTTGGTTTGAAGAAAAAGGTTTTTTCGTTACCGCTATTGAACCAGATGAAAGGAATGTAAGATTAATTAATGAAAAATTGACGAAGGGGCATTGTGCTCAAGGATTTATAGAAGACGTAGAAATTGAAGGAAAATTTGATGTCATATGGATGTCACATGTACTAGAACATTTGGTGAGACCAGATTTGTTTTTAAAAAAGATAAGAGAAAACTTGCAAGAAAATGGGATGTTCTTTATCGAGGTTCCAAATTGTGAAAATGTAGTAATGCTAAAAGCATCCATTAATGAACCTCATACTTTTCACTTTTCTAAAAATACTTTACTTAATCTTGTAAAGAATTCAGATTACAAAATAGAATCTTGTGATTTTTTTCGACCTGCAACTATCATTGAAGGCGGTTTAAATAGGATTACAAAAAATATTGGAATTAAAATTGATCATTTTATGTACTATCCTCGCATTAAAACTAGTAATAAAAAAGGACGTGATTTACGATTAATAATACGTAAATGAAGGAAAATAAAACTCGTTCATACTTATATTAACTATGAAAATATTTAGAAAATCTTATATTTTTTAACATAGGTATTTTTTGATTAATCTTTTGACGTAATATCCATCTTTTTTCAAATTTTCTATATTTCTTTAGAACATCATTAATTTTGTGAACTGGATATGCTTGTTGCAGTGATTTTTTTAAGGAATTTTGCTGAAACCAGCACATTGCATGATACACACCAAATTTAGAATTCAAATTAAATCCAAGTTCTTTGTAAGGATGTTTGGTATTTGTCTTAATTAGGACTCCATCAAAATTCTCAGATATATCATTATCAATTAATTTTGTGACACCATCTGATAATGCATAATCATCAAATAGAATACGAAAATCATTAGAAGATACATTCAGAAAGGCGTAAAAATCATGTTCTACAGCTTCATAAACATGATGGCCATCTATGTAAGCAAAATTCATCTTAGGAAAATTGTATTTGCTCATAATTTCTCCAGAGTAACCTACAAGTGGTTTTATTTTTGATATCCATTCATAAGGTGCAATTTTTTTCCAAAGTTGAGTTGTAGTTAAAACATTAATTTTATCATCAATTTTAATTTCAAATTTTGTGTCTAGTGTTGGATCTATCGTGTAAATAGTTCCAGGAATATTGTGATCATGCATTGCCCAAGCCATGCATAATGTTGAATATCCTTTTGCTGTGCCAATTTCTAGAACATTTTGAGGTTTGTATTTTGCAATAAGAGCGTAAAGCAAAATGCCTCGTTCATAATTAATGCTGTGTAATTCTTCGTTTTCTGGATACATAGGCGTCGATTTGCTTAATTTCAAGAATTCTTTATCGTCAGGTACAGTAATTTCTAAAGATTTTATAAAAGATCGGATATCAGTTGTTTGCATTATTAAGATACTGGATAACCCTTATTTTTGTGCTTATCATGATGTGCAATCTCATAAAAATTCTAATCTAATGTGACTGTATCTTTGATTTCGTTAGTTATAAAGAGTCTATACCAAATCTCAAAAGCCAATAATCCTAAAAACTTATTGACATACTTAACATCCAGATCAGTTTTGTTCAGATGTTGATCAATCCATTCTTGATTTATCCAGCCATCTTGCACTATACGCGAATTTAGTAAATACTGTTCACATAAACGTCGACCATGAGAATGCCACAAGTTAATGGTATTAACGTTAAATCCAAGTTTTTCTTCAGATATCAATGAACTTGCTTTATGTTTTTGTAGTAACTCACGAAGTAATAATTTTCCTACATTGGTTTGTAAATCATATTTGAATTTATTTGATAATGGTATTACGTAAGAAATTAATTGTGAAGAAAGTAGTGGTGTTATTGGCTCCATACCAAAATAATTATGAAGTGCTGTATTTGTCGGACTAAAGTTATACAATAGCTTGCCATTATAGTCAGCCAAAAGAACTTGAGTTATTCGAGGTAGACTGTTGTCAAAATATGGAATTAAAATATCATATATGGATTCCCATTTGAAATTACATTTACTACCAAATAATTTTTCTTGATCTGGTACTCTATCTCTCTCGTGACATTCCAGATATGCTTTGACTTTCTCTAATACAGTTGAATTATCTGTTGTTAATGATAAAAATTTTTTATATCTAAAGGTATAGCCACCAAATATTTCATCTCCTCCATCTCCAGATGCTAAATATTTTGAAAATGTTTGTGCCTTTTTTACAACATAATACCAATGTATGTCCCAAAATGGAAGTTTTACTATACTGATTGCTTTTGGTAATTCTCGAAGATAGTTATCTAATTCTACAATGTGATGATTTGCACTAAAATGTTCCGCAATTTTTGCTGCAGATTTTGTTTCATCTACGCTATTTGCAAACTTTATGGATATGGCATCTATTTTAATCTCAGGAAATGTTTTACGCAAGAATGCAAGAATTAATGTGGAATCGACGCCTCCACTTAGAGCAATAGATATGTTTTTAATATTTTTAGTTTCCAGTGGATTTTTTATTGTATTTCTAATTGACTTTTCTATAAAATCAATGGAGGGCATTGTGTCATTTTCAACAAAATTTTTCCATGTCATTTTTGGTAAAAGTGGTTTTTGGTAAGAATCATATCTTAATGTAAGAATATTTTTGACAGTATCTGGATTCAGAGTCAATTAGATTTTTCCGCGTCCTAGACCTCTAAAAATTAAATTTGTGTTTCTTATTTTGTTAGGATCTATTACACCTCGAGTATCAATTAAAATTTTTGATTTAATTTTTGTAAAAGAACTAATTTCTATTTGTTTAAATTCATCATGACCAGTTACAATGACTACTGCATCCATTTTGGGTAAAATATTTTCAAAATTATCTTCTACATTAATTCCAAAAATTTTTGTTGATTTGAAAAACGGATCATAGATATGTACAATACTGCCAAGATTTTGAAATTTTTTAATTACGTCTTTAGCAGGAGAAAGTTGAATATCTTTTACATTTGGTTTATACGAAATTCCCATAATCAAAATTTTACTTTTTTCTATCGTTATTTGAGATTCTTTAAACGCATCAAGAGTAAGTTTGATAACATGATCTGGCATTGCTTCATTGATTCTTCTACCAGATTCAACAATAGATAATTTAGTTCCTGTACGCCTAGCAGTGTTAAGAAGTTGATATGAATTTATTGGTAAACATGGACCACCTACTCCAGCACCAGGATAATGAACTTGAAAATTATATTTTGCTTTAGCAGCTTCTAAAACTTGCATTGTATCAATTCCCAATTTTTCAAACATTAATGCAAGTTCACTTACAAAAGCAATATTGATATCTCTAAATACATTAGTTGTTAGTTTTACTGCATTTGCTGTTTTACAATTTTTCATTTCAATTAAATTAACTGAAAAAACATATTTGTAAATCATAGTAATTATGTTTGTAATATTTTGATTAATTCCTCCTACTAATCTTGGAAGATTTGTAAAATCATGTAAAATTTCACCAGGATTTGCATTTTCAGGGCAAACACCAATAGAAAAATTTTCTTCAATTTTTAATCTTCCAGATTTTGATATTATAGAAATCATTTCATTTTCAATAAAACCGGGTTCAATAGTGCTTTCAACTATTACTAGTGAATTTGGAATTAAAATTTCTGAAAGTTGTGAACCAACAGTAGTTAATGCATAATAATTGGGTATATTATTTTCATCCATAGGTGTTGGTAATGATAATAATATTAAATCAGAATTACTAACAGCATTTTGAATATTTGTAGTAGCAGAAAAAAGTTTTTTTTCTAAAACATCATAAAAAATATCCTCATACCCAGGTTCATCTTTTAAAGGGAATTTTTTTGAATTAATATCTTCAACTAGTTTTTCGTTAATATCAACACCTATAGTTTGTAATCCAGATTTTGCAAATGATAATGCTGTGGGCAATCCAATTCTACCTATACCAATTACACATACTCGTAAAGATTTTGAATTTAATGATTTTTTTACTTCCTCAAAATTATTCATATTTATTTTTAAATTAGACATAATATCACGAATATATTTTGAACCTATTATCACCTTATTTTAATTTGTTATAGTATATTCAATACAAAATTTTAAAAGCACAATTTTTAGTATAAAGATGAGTTTTTGTGACTAAAATTGTAATTACTGCAGCAGGAAGAGGTACAAGATTATTACCGTTCACTAAAGAAATACCTAAAGAAATGATGCCAATATTTTCAAATAAATTTACTAAAGAAAAAATAGTTTTACCTTTATTACAATATGTCTATGAGCAATTTTATTCAATGAATTTTAGAGATTATTGTTTTATTGTGGGTAGAGAGAAACGATCTATTGAAGATCATTTTACACCAGACGAAACATACTTGAAAGATTTAACTGGAAATAATAAAAGAATCATAAAAAAATTTTATGAAAAATTAGAAAAATCACATTTAGTTTGGATTAATCAAAATAAACCATTAGGTTTTGGTGATGCAGTTAAACAAGCAGAAAAGTATGTGGGAAATAGTGATTTTATTTTGCATGCAGGAGATGTGACAATTTTAAGTAAATCCAATCATTCGATATTGCGATTAATTCAAACAGCAAAAAAAAATCCAGATGTAAAAGCAATATTACTTTGTAAAAAAGTTGTAGATTTTAAAAGATATGGAGTTCCAAATATAGAGAAAATATCAAATAAATTATTTAATGTACTTGAAGTTGAAGAAAAACCAAATAAACCTAAATCAGAATTTGGGATATTACCAATATATTATTTTAAATCAGATATTTTTTCAAGTCTCAAAAAAATTAAACCTGGAAAAAATAAAGAATATCAATTAACAGATGCCATACAAAAATTAATTCAAGAAAAACATAAAGTACTTGCAATTACATTAAACAAAAATGAGGAAGAAGTTGATGTTGGAACAGTTCTATCTTATAGGGAAGCACAAGATATTACATTTAGAAAAGCATGATTTTTAAGAAAAGAAAGATGACAACCTAAATATGAAAATTGCAGTTATAGGTTTAGGATTTGTAGGATTATCATTATCTAGCGTATTAGCATCTAAAGGATTAGATATAATTGGAATAGATATAGATGAAGAAAAATGTAAAAAAATTATCAATGGGATTTCTCCATTCTTTGAACCAGAATTAGATAAAGTATTACAAAATGGATTGAAAAAGAAATTAAAAGTTAGTAGTGATTTTTCATTAATTAAAAATTGTGATTTTATTTTTGTCACAGTAAGTACACCACAAAATACAAATGGTTCAATTGATCTAACTATAATCAAAAAAGCTGTTACATCTTTAGGTGAAAACCTATTAAAAAATAAGAAAAAACCAATAATTTTTATTAAAAGTACGGTTATCCCAGGAACTATTGAAAAAATTATCATCCCAATTTTAGAAAAAAAATCAAACAAAAAAGATGGAAAAGGTTTTGGATTAATATCAAATCCTGAATTTTTGCAAGAAAGTAGTGCAATAAGAGATACAAAATTCCCCCATGTAATTATTCTAGGAAGCAATCAAAGTGAATTTATGAGAAAAGCAAAAAAAATATTTATAAAATTACATCCTAATGTACCAATAATTACTACTAATCATCAAACAGCTGAAATGATAAAATATACAAATAATTCATTTTTGGCTACAAAAATTAGTTTTATCAATCAAATTTCAAATATATGCCAATCTATTCCTGGTGCAAATGTTGAAGACATAGCAAGAGCAATTGGTTTAGATCCTAGAATAGGATCATTGTTTCTAAATGCAGGTCCAGGCTATGGAGGATCATGTTTACCCAAAGATGTTAAAGCGATAATTAATTTTTCTAATAAAATTGGTGTAAAACCTGTTCTTCTTGATGCAGTAGAAACTGTCAATGATTATCAATTAGAGAATCTTGTTTTAACTATCAAAAATGCATTAGGTAAAATCAGAGATAAAAAGATCACAGTTCTAGGACTTGCATTTAAGGCTAGTACTGATGATATTAGGGATTCAGTTTCAATCAAACTAATTCACTTACTACTAAAAAGTGGAGTAAAAATTACAGTACATGATCCTAAAGCAATTGATAATACAAAAAGAATTTTTGGAGACAAGATTTCATATTCGGATTCTATATACAGTGCGCTTAAGGGCAGTGAATGTGGCGTAATAGTTACACCTTGGAAGGAATATTCTAAACTTAATGAAAAACATCTCAAAATAATGAAGAAAAGAATAATTGTAGATAGCAGAAGAATGCTGAATCCTGATCTGAATATGTATTATTACCCTATTGGCATAGGAAGAATTAAGTCATAATACAAATACTAGCGATATTTGCAGTTATTTTTTCTATATTATTATTTCATATATAAAATAGATTGTTGTAAATAGGGATTCCTAGAATAGATCTTCCTTAGTTTTTGGTTAATTTTGTTCATGTAATAATTAATATGTAATCAAATAAATTTTCAGTGATTTATGAAAAACTTAGTAAAAAAAATAATTAAAAAATTAGGTTATGAAATCCATAGAGCAAGTACATATAGAGAATTTCCAATTGATTTTAATGAAACTGATATAGAGATTATAAAATCGGTTAAACCATTTACCTTAACTAGTATAGAGCGACGTTTTGCTCTTATTCAAGCAGTAAATTATATAATAAAAAACAAGATTGCAGGGGATATTGTAGAGTGTGGTGTATGGAAAGGTGGCTCAATAATGGCAATAGCAAAAACTCTTTTAACATTAAAAAGTTACGATAAAGAACTGTATCTTTTTGATACTTTTGAGGGAATGCCAAAACCTACAGAATTTGATATTTCGTATAATGATAAACTAGCAATAAAAGACTTTGAAGAACGAAAAATAGATAATAACAGTTCAGATTGGGCAAGAATAGAATTAGATGAGGTAAGGAATAATGTATTTAGTACTGGATATAATAAAGAAAAATTTCACTTTATAAAAGGAAAAGTGGAAGATACAATACCAGAATTTTCTCCTGAAACAATTTGTATTCTACGACTAAATACTGATTGGTACGAGTCCACACGACATGAATTAATTCATTTATTTCCACGTCTAGTTAAAGGTGGAGTTATAATTATTGATGATTATGGTTTTTGGAAAGGAGCAAAAAAAGCTGTCGATCAATATTTTGAAGAAAATAACATATCAATTTTATTAAATAGAATTGATACGACTGGTGTTATTGGAATTAAAATTTAATATTTACATTTTATAATTATGTATTTACAATTTAAAATAAACGAGTATGGAAACATGTTAATAGTTACTTTAAGATTGAGTTAACAAATTATGAAATTTGTAGTAACTGGAGGAGCAGGGTTTATTGGAAGCAATATAGTAAAAAAATTAGTTGCTAGAGGAGATAATGTAACAGTAATTGATAATCTAAAGACAGGTAAGAAAGAAAACTTAATTTCAGTTAAAGATAAAATAATTTTTTATAATGATAGTATTTTAAATTTAGATTTATTAGAAAACAAAACACAAGATATTGACGGTGTATTTCATCAAGCTGCATTAGCATCAGTTCAAGAATCATTCATTAAACCAGAAGAATATCAAAGCGTTAATGTTAATGGAACAGAAAATATTTTAAAGCTAGCAAAAAAAAATAATTTTAAAGTTGTTTATGCAAGTTCATCAAGTGTTTATGGTAATCCAGAAAAAATTCCAATTAAAGAATCAGATAGTAAAAATCCAATTAATCCATATGCTAAAACAAAATTAGAAAAAGAAAAATTAGCAAAAAAATACTCACAAATAGGAGTTAAAGTAATTGGATTAAGATATTTCAACGTATTTGGAAAAGGTCAATCAAAAGAATATGCAGGAGTTTTAAAATTATTTTTAGAGAGAATTAGGGATGAATTACCACCTAAAATTAATGGTGATGGTTTACAGTTTAGAGATTTTGTATATGTAGAAGATGTTGCAGATGCAAATATTATGACAATGGATAGTAAAGTAAGCCATGAATTTTTTAATGTTGGAACAAATACATCAATAACAATACTAGATTTAGCAAAAACTATTATAAAATTATCAGGATTAGATATAGAACCAATTTTTGGTCCAGCTCTAAAAGGAGATGTACAAGGAACAGTAGCAGATATCAATTTAATTAAACATAAAATAGGATGGAAACCAACAGTGTTTCTTGAAGAATGGATTAATCAAATTATTTCTATGAAAAAATTTGACGAAATTTAGTTATAATTTATACAAACAGATATTATATTTATAAAATCATAAGAAGTTAAGTTGAAATTATTAATTGGTGCATCTAGTTCAAAAATATTTCATCTAAATGAATTTGCAAATGAATTAATTAATCATGGAATTGAAACAAAAGTAGTTTTTGATGCAGATTTTTCTGACGGATTCCCTAGCAGAAAAATTAAACATTGGATAAAACCAAAAAATACATTTAAAAAGTTAATTATAGAATTTAGACCAGATATTATTTTAGTAGACAGACAAAGACATTTTGGATTAGATGCAATTAAAGAAAAAATTCCATTGATTATTCATTTAAGAGGGAACTACTGGGAAGAAATCAAAACAGCTCGTAAAACAATTTATAAATCATTACCAAAAAAAATAGCACTAAATGCATGGGAAAAAATTGCTGAACAATGTTTTCAGAGTGCAGAAATAATTGTTCCGATTTGTAATTATTTAAACGAAATAACAAAGCAAAAAATTCCAAATAAAAAAACATTTGTTATGTATCAAGGAATAGACCCAGCAAACTGGTATAATGTTGAAGGTATGAAATTGGAACATCCATGTATAGGATTACTTCAAGGTGCAGTAATTTGGGATAAAGCAAAAGAATTATTAATTTTAGAAAAAGTTCTTAAAAAATTACCTAATGTAAAATTTTATTGGGTAGGAGATGGACCTTTTAGAAAAGAAATTATGGTTAAATTGAAAAAATATAAAAATTTTGAGTGGTTAGGACCATTAGAATATCCAAATAAAGTTAGAGAATATTTATCTGAAATCGATATTTACGCATTAATTTCAGGGTTAGATATGTCACCTCTAACTCTAATGGAAGCCCAATTAATGAAAAAACCAGTTATTGCAACAAATGTTGGGGGAGTTTCAGAAATAATGGAAGATAAAAAAACAGGATTTTTAGTAGAGAAAGGAAACTCTGACGAATTAATAAAAAAAATTGAAGAATTTTTGAATGATCCAAAAAAATGTCAAGAAATGGGAATTCAAGGAAGAAAATTTGTAGAAGATAACTTTAGTTGGAAAGTAATTACTCAAAAATTTATTGATGATTTAAAAAATATCAGATAATTAAATAATTTATTTTTGACCAGTTACACTTATCCCACTTTCAATTTCTTTAAAATTTGTAATTTTTAATTTAGATTCTTTAAACCAAATTTTTACTTCTTTTGGAGTATGCCTAAATGCGAATTTTGGCGAATACCAATCAAAATTTACACCAACACTTCTTTCAAAATTATCAGATTCATCCCAAAAACACTTTAAAAAATGCCAATAAATGAATCTCTGTACATCATATTCTCCTGCTTTTACACCTAAAAGTGGAATGTCATGAGGAATTTTAATTTTCTTTTTTAATTGTGATAGACTTTTTCCTAAATACGCCATATCTGTAGAAAATTCAGTACATTCTTCAACAGACATTTTTACAGTTTTATTACGAATGAAATCATCTACATATTCTCTTACAGGCGCTTTTTTGTTGTAAACGTAAATAGAAATATGACCTAATTTTGTCAAAAAATTTACTAGGTATTTGAAAGAAGTTCCAGTATTTTTTGTGTGATGAAGAACTTGATCTGAATAAATATAATCAAAAAAACTTTTTTTGAAAGGTAATTGACGAAGATCAGCTTGGAGAAAATGAACATTAGGCAATTTTCCATATTTGTCATATGCAAAATCTACACTATCACTTGCATCTAAAGCAAATACTTGCGCTTTCTTATTGGTAGAAAGAAATTTTGCGCTATTTCCAATTCCAGTTCCTGCATCAAGTATAGTATTTTTTGAATTTAGAAATCTATTAAAATTATCTATAGTTTTCCAACCATATCGATCTAAAAACCATTTTCTTTGAAAATCAACCCAATCTTTTGCTTGATGATTTTTATGATGTTTTTTCCATTTAGAACTAAATGCTGCTTCGGTTTTAACAAAATCCTTTGTTTGATCTACTACAAATCTTGGAATTCCACTAGTAATTTTAAAATTATCTTTACAATGATCACAAATTATTATTCCTTCAATAATTTCTTCATGGATTTTTTTCTTTATCTTTACATTAATTGAATGTCTACAAGTTGGACATACTAAAAAATCAATTAATTTTTGCTTCAATAAAATTAATTTTAAAATCAGGAATAAAAACTATGTAATTTGAAAAATCACTTATTTTTCATATAATTCAATATATTTAGGAAGTAATTCATCCCAGGAATAGAATTTATTTATAAAATCAAATGCATTTTTAGTTATTATTTTTATAAGCGAATTACTTTTAATTAAATTATTAATTGCATTAATCATTTCTTGTTCATTTTCAGATGGAATAAGAATTCCAGTTTTCTCATGTTGAATTAATTCAGGAATTCCACCTACATTTGTTGCAATAACAGGTATTTTTAGATAAAATGCTTCTTTGATTGATTGCGGTAGGCTTTCCATTCTTGAAGGAACTACAAGAACAGAAGATGCTTTAAGATTTTTCATAGCCTCAATCCAAGACATGTTTGTACAGTAAACTATTTTGCCTTTGATTTGTGGCTCTATTTTTCTTAGAATGTCTGTTCCCTTTTCAAAACTATCTCGCCCAACATATGCAATTTGGTTATCAATTTTATTTACATCTGGAACTTCATTAAATTTTTTAATATCTAGCGGTGCTGGAAGATACACAAAGTCAAGATTTAGTTTTTCTTTGTATATTTTTTGAACTGATTTTGAATCAGTTGTAAGAACATCTGCAAATTTCAAAACTTTAGACTCTGAATTACTAACCATACTACTTGTAGTAGTAGTGTGTAATGCATCAACTTGTTCTGAATAAATCCCATGAACTGAGAGAACTTTCTTTTTTGCCTTGACAAACTTCATCACAAATGCAGATGGGACATTCCACGCATGTACAACGTCGTATTTTTCTCTATCAAATATTGCTTTTATTATACCAAAAATTGCAAAGCTTGGATTCTTTAAATTTTTTATCGGTATATGTGGAATATGCATTAGTTTAACATCATAACCTTGTTCTCTCAGCTTCTCTGCAACTCTAAATGCATGACCTCCAATGCCTCCCTCATATCTAGGAGAAATATATAGAATTTTCACAATAAAAAATTAAATCTATTACTTTTAACCTATTGGATTAAAAAATACTATTACTTTTGAATTTCAGGAGAATAATTTTTATTAATTTGATAAATTAATACGCTAGTCAAGCTTCCAAGATTATCATCATTGAAACTAGATGATGAATAGACTAATTTTACTGGATCAGTATCATCAGCAAATTTAATTTCTTTAGTACTAATTGCAATAAATCCAGGCATGTAAGATGCTGATTCTTTTTTGAGTTGATCATTATAGTATGAAATAGGTGTGTATGGGATCATGTTGCCTAACATTGTTTCATTCCAAAAATAATCAGTAGGTGTAAAACCATCTATTTCTACATAATTATTAAATGGCATTTCTGAAATTCTAACAAACCATGATAATTTAGATTCATCTCCACCAGCATTTAAAACATATACTGGTTGACCGTCTGCAGTATCACCTACTTTGTTAGCTGCAACAAATATAACTACATAATCAGCATCCATTTCTTTAAGTATATTCCAACTATCATCAGGAGAACTAAGAAACATTTTAGCAGTATTTTTGATAATAGTATCAATTAATGTTGAATTATCAGATAACGTTGCTCTTTCACCCATTGTTTGAATCCAATATCCATAATCCCACCATGCTGCAACAACTGCATTTTCAGGAGTATTCATTTTTATCCATTCTAATGTTTCTAACCAATCATTAGTGGGAGGATTAAAAGTTCCTCCATTTAGTATTGTTGCAGGAAAATTAGCTGAAGTAATCCAATTACCAGCTGGAAAACAAAGTGGAATAATAAAAAGTGATAAAATAATTAAAACAAAACAAGTTTTTATAAAATAAGATCTTTTTCCAGATAAATTAATTTTAAAAATTTCTTTACCTAAAATGGACAAGCCAATAGAAGTTAGAATAATTAATGAAATAGATGCAAATACTTCTAATCTTATAAATGCTGAACTAACATACACACCAGTAATTCCGATAATAATGATAAATGCCTTAAATTCATTTTTTATAATAGTTTCAGAGGATTTTTTAGATAAAATTAACCAGACACCTAGTCCAGAAAAAATCATCAAAATTGAATGAAAGAAAAAAGATTGTGATAAAGTTGTAGTAGCATGTTCTGCAACAGAGTCAGTTAAAGGATCTGTAGTAATTAAAAATGGATTAATTGCATTTAGATATCTAAAAGAAGGTAAAGGTAAAGTGTTTGATTCGCTGTTTAGAATTAATAGAAATGAACCAATTATAATAATACAAATTAATAAAATCAGAGTATTTCTGAGTTTTTGCTCATTTTTACTTATTTTTTGAATAAATATACTGCTAATAATAAATATAGTTGGAATTATTAGTGAAAGACCAACTAATCCATATACAAAACTTGGTCCAGGTCTTTCAAATGAACTTGAAATTAAAAGAAATATTGTAACAAATAATGGAATACTCCATAGTAAAATTTTGTGATCCTTTTTAAAAAATGGTAAAACTAGGATGAATAATCCTAAAGGAATTATGAAAAATTGATTTCCTCCCCATGATGCCATTGCAAAACTCAGTATTATTCCTCCAAAAATAATTTTTGAAAATATTATTTTTTTATTACTGGAATTTATTGCACTTAAAAATAAATACACACCTAAAAGTCCATAAAAAATTCCTAACGGTTCTGATTTAAACCAACCAATAGAACCTCTCATAACAATAGGTAAAGATACTGCAAAAAGCATAGATGCAAAAAGACCTGCAGATGTACCTGCAAATAATCTCACTAAAAGAAAAACTACAACTACAGTAAGAGAACCAATTATTGCAGGAAATAGTATAGTAAAATCATACAGGCTTAAATTTCCTCCAAATATTTGGTAAGTAATAGCTGCTGTAACATGCAGCATCACTTGAGAAGTAGCAGATACATCTCTTCCATGAGGATACCAACTTTTATCATCATTCCATTGTAGATATTCTGAAAAACCGTTTTCTACAATATACTCAGTAGCTCGAAAATTAAAAAATGGATCAAACTCATTTAATTCAAATCCAAATTGACTGCTTTGAGATCTTATTAGAAATGATGTTGAAAAAGCCAAAATCAAAACTCCGATTATAACAAGATGATTTAATTGAAAATTAAAACTTCCAGCTTGAAATAATTTGGTTTGCTTATTCATCAGACAAATTATAATATTAACTGTTATTACTCTTTTGAATATGAAATTCTATTACATTGTTGCTTGTGCTGCGTCATGGAACATTTGACTTTTTGCACAACCAGCAGCAAGTTCATCACCGGCACCACGTCTCATAAGACCTCTGTATAGACCGTCTTCGAGTTTTACACCTTCACGTTCTTCCCATTCCTCTACAGTGATAGAGTATTTCTTTTGAATTCTGTCTCTATACCATTCTGGAATTACATTAAATGCACAAAATGGTACAATTCTAAGATCTGGAGTTACATAGTGAATATCACATCTTTGTAATCTTTCAAGATCTTCGTTGTATTTGTCTTGAAAGTGCATCATGCCAAGGAATAATCCTTTGACGTGCCATGAACCAATTGAATCAAATGATCTCTTCATGAGAATATTACCAAACATTCTTGCTAAATCTAATCCTGCTGGTTGCTTTTTACTATCAACAAAACCTTTGAGTTTTCTTACAACTTCAAGCATTGTAAAGTATTTATTTTTACCAGAACGAATTTCTTCTGCTTTATCTTCAAAGAGTTCCAACATTCCTTGAATATCACAGAATTTAGTTAATGGGACAAACTTTTTTGTATTTGCATCTTCAAAAATGTATGTTCCTGCACCACAAGCAAAGTGGATAGATAATTCGTATTTTGGTTTACTTGAGAATGCTTCTATTACGTTTGTTAATGGCATGCAACTTGGAACTGGGAACCAATCATCAACAGTTACTTGACCGTCGGTTTGTTCTTCAATTCTTTGAACACAATCAGGAACTGTAATTCTATATTTTTCACGTTCAGATTTACCCATTCTACCAGTTAATGATACTGGTTGAAAGTTAACAGCATGAACTACGTCCATGTTCTTTTGTGCATATCTGATAATACCACCTAATTCATGATCGTTAATTGATTTGATAACAGTTGGAACAAATACTACAGTTGTTCCGGTTTTTCTGCAGCTGTCAAGTGCATATGGAATTTCCCAGTGATTTTTAGGATTTGTTCTTGCAGTTACACCATCAAAAGAAAGATACAAGTTGTTACATCCAGCAAGTCTTACTTCTCTTGCTGCTTCAGGATCCATTGCATGTCTGATACCATTAGTATTCATTTGAATATGGTCAACACCTTCTTCTTTCATAATTTTAATAACATCAGCAATGTCTTCTCTGAGCATTGGTTCACCACCAGTAATTTGCATAGAGTTTCCTGGAATTGGTCTTTCTGCTCTTAGAGTTTTCATCATACCTCTAACTTGAGTATGATCTGGTTCGTACATGTAAGCACCTTCAAGACCTTTTTTTACATAAAAGAAACAGTACCAACATGTTAAATCACATCTATTAGTTACAATCATGTTTGCTAATCCACTATGAGATAAGTGGTTTGAACACAAGCCACAGTTATTTGGACAAGAACATTTGTCAATCATTACGTTTGGAGAATGTGCGCCCTTGCCATCCATCCAGTATGTACTGAATTTTTTGTACATTTCATAAGAACCAAAGTATAATTCCTCACATTCGCCGTGAGTTGGGCAAATTTTTGACATGAATACTTGACTATCTCTTTCAAAGACTTCGGCATCTAAAATCATGTTACAATCAGGACAGATACTTTGAGTAAATCTGATAGTAGATTTTTTACCCAAGTTTTTACTTGATTGATTGGAAATCTGAATTAGTGCCATTGCTGTATCTTGAGTTCTCAAAAAACAGTATATAATCTGTTACACACCAAGCCCCGTGTGAAATTTAGTAGATATTCATGGGTGGTTTAAATATCAAAACTGATCGATTAGATCGCATGAGTATATCTGATAAAACAAAAAAATCGTTAGAAAAAATTGGGCTCACTAGTTATGAAATCAAAACATTTTCTGTATTACTAAAATCAGGAGAAGTAGTGGCATCTGATCTTAGCCAAAAATCAGGCGTGCCATATTCAAAAATTTATGAAGTGTTAGGATCATTAGAAGAAAAAGGATGGATTGGTTCAGATGATTCAAGACCAACAAAATATTTTGCAAAATCACCATCTACGGGAATAGAAAGTATAAAACAAAAGATGCAAAGTGATTTTTTAGAAAATCAAAATATTATTTTAAATGAACTAATTCCATTATATGAAAAAAGTGGAACAAGTGAAAGACCAGACATATGGGTACTTTCTGGAGCAATTAACATTACAGTTAAAATTTTAGAGATGGTAGATAGTTGTAGAGAGGAAGTAATGATTACATTACCTGAAGCTGGTGTCGAATTAGTAAAGCAGGCATTACCAAAATTAAGAGCACTGCACGATAAAGGAGTTAAAATTACAATTCTTACATCAGATAAAATAGATAAAGAATCCATTACTGCAATTAAAAGAGTTGCAGAGGTAAAAATCAAAAAAGACTTGTTTGCAGGTGGAATAATTTCTGATAAAAGATATGTTGTGATATTATTAGGTCCAGAAATTGCAAGTGAAAATTCATCAGAAATCATTGCAATTTGGGCAGATCATATTGGTCTAGCAGGATTTGCACGTCAATATTTTGAATATTTATTAAAAGATTCAAAGACTGTATAGATATGGATATACTCGCCGAAGAAACACTATTTGTTGGAACTGCAGAAGCAGAGCATGTTGAAATGTATCTTAAAGCAATTTGGCACATTAGAGAAAGAGGAGAGGATGTTAAAATTAGCATAATTGCAAAAATGCTCAATATCAGACAACCAAGTGTAGTTCAAATGTTAAAAAAATTAAATTCGAGAAATCTTGTTGAATACAACAAATTTGGAGTAAATCTTACAGAAGAAGGAGAAAAAATTGGTTCTAGTATGATGCGAAATAGTAGATTACTAGAAGTTTTAATGGAAAGATCATTAAAAATAGAAATTGACGAAGAAATGGTATGTGGAATTGAACATCACATGAACAAACAATTCACAGATGCATTATGTGTAATGTTAGGACATCCTAGAAAATGTCCACATGATCATGATATTCCAATGGGCCAATGTTGTAAATCAAATTAAGATATCCCAAAAGATATATCATATTAATAATTAGATCCAACATGACATGTTTCTGTGGTTGTGAAACTTATGTGAAAAATGAGGACGGATTTAGAATTGCATGTGTAAAATGTGAACATGGACCTCAAAATCATGATGATTCATTTAGACATGCTGCAAGAAAGAATGAATCACAAAGTCAAAAACGTGATGTGGATTTTGGATAGAAAATTATTCTCCAATAATTTTAACTAAAACTCTTTTTGATCTTTTACCATCAAATTCTCCATAGAAAATTTGTTCCCATGGACCAAAATCTAATTTACCATTTGTAATTGCAACTACAACTTCTCTGCCCATAATTTGTCTTTTTAGATGAGCATCTGCATTATCTTCTCCAGTATCATTGTGTTTGTATTGATTAATTGGATTATGAGGTGCTAATTCTTCTAACCATTTTTCATAATCATGATGAAGTCCAGATTCATCGTCATTTATGAAAACACTAGCAGTGATATGCATTGCATTAACAAGACAAAGACCTTCCTGGATTTTACTTTTTAAAACTAATTTTGATACATCAGAAGTAATATTTACAAATTCTCTTCTTTTTTTCACTTGAAAAGTTAGATATTCAGTCAAGAATTTCATATGATAACAATATAGATCAAGCATTAAAATCATAAGACAGGTTCAGTTCTCAAGATCCTCATCATTAGTCAGAGGGATAGAATCATCACAGCCTGCAAGCCAAATTTTAGAGATATTCCTATTGAGTCTTTCAAAAAGCTTGATAAATAGCTAAAAGTTAGTCAAACAAAATGGTTACAATTAGCACTCCAGCAACACTAGAAAGTTTTAGAAGATTTATCATTTCTAGTACTTGTAAGTCGTATGCTCCAAGAAATTATTTAGAAGATTCAGAAGTATTTGCAGAAAGAGAAGATAATTTGGGTGCAATCTACGTTGAGGCTGCAGATAAAGTAACTTTAAAAAAAATTAGAGATATTACATTTATGAACGCAAGAGATGTTCTTGGAATTATTTATAATTCAAAAAGTGGAAACACGGCTCTAAAATGGCGTCAAATAAGAAGAATGGAAGGCAAAGTAACAGGTGAAGCTTCTCCAAATTCTTTAACAAACTTGTCAGAATCTGGAGTTCTTACTTTTGATTGGGTTGAAAATTATCTAAAGAAAAAATCACAAGAACAAAAAGCGACTGAAACAATAAAGTAAACACTTTACTTTTTGTAAATTATAACAATATCATGATAACAAAGACAATAGACGAAAATTTAATTTCAGTAATTCCAGAAGATTCTGAGGATTTATTGAATTTACGACGTATAATTAAAGAAAATGATAAAGTGATTGGTGATACAACAAGAGTTCTAAAACAAGACAAAGAATATGCTAGACCAGATAAAGGTGAAAGAATTAAAATTAGAATTGCATTAACTGTAGAAAAAATTTCTCTTGATGAAGTTCTTGACAAATTACGAATCGGAGGAATAATTTCTGAATCAAGTAATGAGTCAGTACCACATGGTTCACATCATTCATTTATCTTACAACTTAATGATGGAATAACAATTTCAAAAAAAAAGTGGTCACCATTTGAAAAAAAACTTTTGAAATCAAGTAATAATCAAGTAAGTTTTGTTTTAATTGCAATTGATACTGCTGATTGTGGAATTGCAAGATTGAGAGGCACACATTTAGAATTTATGCCAAATATTTATTCTGGATCTGGTGGAAAGATGTACAAAACTAGTTTCAATATAGAAAAATTTTTTGAGCATGTAAATCAGGCAATGACTTCTATTTTTAAAGAAGGTGATATGATAATAATTTTTGGTCCTGGTGAAACAAAAAAAAGATTCGCAAATCACTTACAAAAATCACAAAAATATAAAATTCAAGTTGTTGAGGGAATTGACTCAGGAGGGGAAGATGGAATTTACACATTTACAAAATCTCAAACAATGCATGAGATTATGTCTGATAGTAAATTAGCAAAAGCTGCAGCAATAATTGATGAGATAATGATTCTTGCAAATAAAAAAAGTAAAAAATTCACAATGGGATACAGAGAAACTTTGAATGCAAATCAATTGGGAGCAGTAGAATCAATAGTATTTTCAGATAAAATAATTCAAGATAATAATGAGCAAGAAATAATGAATTTTCTAAATGATGTTGAGGATAAAGGAGTTAAAATATACAGTGTTGACTCATCTACAGATATCGGATTAAGAGTTACAGGTTTAGGTGGAATAGTTTCGTTATTACGATATTCTCTAGAAACTTAATTTGTTGATTTTATTAACCAATTCAAATAAGATTTATTGATTGAAGTAACATCAATTTCTACTATTTCTGGAACATCATAGGGATGAGTTTCTGCAATAATAGTTTTGAGTTTAGTTTTATTTTTTGTTGTAGTTTTGAATATCGCAATATATTCAGATGAATTTTGAATTTTACCATTCCATGAATATACTGAATCAATTTTTGAAATATTAACACATGCTATTATCTTATTTTTTACTAGATTATTACCGATTTTCAAAATTGATTTTTTATTAGGATATGTAGAGATAATAAATGCCGGTTTCATAGTAACTCATAAATGCCCGTACTTAAAAAAATTAATAATTAGTTTGGAACTTGATTTTATTACAGAAAATTCGATAATCTATGTTTTAATGGCATGGGTAGTAATTTTCATATCTGCAAAAGCCCTAAAATTACAAAAATATGGTTTTGAAATCAAGGCATATAGTCTTGTATACAAAAATAAAAGTGTAAATGAACTTTTAATTAGAATTTTAGGAAGGACTAGAGCAGCAGTATCAGTATTTGCAAATGTTAGTGTTATTGCAGGTTTTATAATGATGGGTTTTGCATTTTGGTTTTTATTAAATAATGTTTCAAACTTTTTTGTTGCACAATCAGAATTTAATGAATTAACTGTTCTAATTCCAGGTGTAACATTAACATCAGCACCAGCTATTATGTACTTTTTACTTTCAATTCCAATTGTATTAGTAATGCATGAAGGTGGACATGGAATTGTAGCAGCACTTGAAAAAATTAAAATTAAAACTGGAGGTTTTGCAATTTTTATCGCAATGTTTGCAGGGTTTGTAGAACCAGATGAAGAAGAATTTGAAAAAGCTAAAAAGATTTCCAAATTAAGAGTAATTGGAGCAGGTGCAACTTCAAATGTTTTATTTTCATTATTGTTAGGTGTCATACTTTTAACAAATCCATTTTTTGCAATGGTAGTTCCTGAGCCACTATTGAGTATATTTTATGAATTACCTGAAGGAGTTTTGATACTTTCAATTATAGAAAATTCAGGAGCAGAACAAGCAGGATTACTTGCAAATGATATTGTCACTTCAATTAATGGTATGCCGATTCTTAGTCCAGCAGATTTCCCTAGTTTGAAGCCAGGAGAAACAGCTACTGTGTCTGTACTTAGAGACAGTCAACCATTAAACTTTGAATTAAAAGTAATGCCATCACCAGACGATCCTGAAAGAGGATTGATTGGAATTATCAGAGATAATTCTTTTGCATATACCCCTGTTATGAATTTCATTGAATGGAATGATCCAACTGTTTCAATGTTCTTGTTATGGTTATGGATGATTTCATTTTTCATAGGTATTATCAACATGCTCCCATTACCAATTCTAGATGGTGGAAAATTTATTCATATTATTATCGATAAAAAAATTTCAGAAAAGGCTGTCAAAATGACAATGTATGTAATATACGCATTCACATTTACATTATTTGGGCTCAATATTGCCTTATCATATATGAAATCTGGATGGTTTACAATCTAAAATTACCTAAAGAATCATTAATGAAAAATAATAATAAATTTTATGACATGTGATAGGTGTGAAAATCCTGCAGCATATACAAGAAAATATTCTGGTGAAAAGCTATGCTCCGAATGTTTTTCAAAATCCATTGTGAAAAAAACTGC
>SXGU01097795.1_pt1 | contig 21670 bp, 18 predicted proteins | sample 3174531 | NCBI WGS metagenome assembly SXGU01 (sample SAMN11356863, study PRJNA531348) | freshwater metagenome | isolation source: freshwater sample F1-140 | place: China: Fuxian Lake, Yuxi | collected 2017-12-25 | reverse complement strand
GTGCATGTTGCAGGTGTTCCCCTCCCACCACACCGAGGAGATGCCGACCTGGGCCTTGTTCATGTCCTCTTCGGTCAGGCCAGTGCCGTAGAGCATCGCCTGCGAGGCTCCTTGCGACCGAGGTTGAGTGATCCGGGAGCTGTACTTGTTGAGCTGGGTCATGGTGGTCCTTCAAGGTCGAGTGTTGAAAATCGAGAGAGAGTTTTGCGTTCGTTGCGACCGACTTCCAGCCACACCAAGCGGCTAGAAGTCGGAAACAGTACCGCGACCGTCAGGGAGCGGCCCCGATGGACGGTCGATACAGGCCGCTCCCAGACGGTCGCGGTACTGTGGTTATTGCGGCTTCACCGTCAGCAGCACCGTCGTTTCCGAAATGACCGGGTAGCCGTTTCTCAGCGTGGCGGCTCGCACGATGAGCGATTGTTCGCCGACGAGCTTGGCGTCGTTGGCGATGCGAACGATCAGCGGCGTTTCCTTTTGGCCGGGAGACAATTGGATCGGCTCGGCGGTCAGCAGGTTGGTTTGATCTTCGGACGGCATCACCGTGATCTTGATCGGTTCGCGCAGTTCCGATGCCAGCGACAGTGCCAGCGGGATGCGGAGTTCGCTGCCAAGCGTCACGGTCGGTTCACCGGCGGAGTGGCTGAGCTTCATCAACGCTCCTTCGGGGAGGATGCCGACTCGGAGTTCTTGCTTTTGCAGCAGCGTGCGGACGTTGCCTTTCGGGTCGGCGACCTTCACGGCTCCGTTGACGATCATGCGGCTGGTCTTCGTGGTCTCCATCCATTCGGGAACGAAGATCGGGTACTCGACCCGCTTCGCTTCGGCCGGAACGACGAACTCATCGCTGGCGAGTCCTTGTCGATGCCGCTGTTGCTTTGCGGTCATCTCCAGCGTGATCGGTCCGGCGAATCCTTCCAGCCGATCGATGTTGAACGGGAATAGGTGCGTGCTGCCGCGATGAACCTTGCTGACGTCGTCGAGTCCTTCCGGGGTCAGCTTGATCCGCGGCTTCATCGTGATCGCGAGCAGCACCGTCCCTCCCTTGCGGGTCGCCGGTTGACCGTTGAGCGTCGGCGTGGCGGTGATCGTGCAAAGGCTGGCGGTCGTCGCGGCATCGGCGGCGCAGGTCAGGTCGATCACGAGATCGTTCTTCTTTTCCGGGATCGCCAAGTCGGCGGGCGCGGTCACGCCAGCCGGGAGTCCTTCGAGCTTCAGCGGGATCGGACCGGCGAAACCGCCGTCGCGAACGACTTTGACCGCCAACTTCGCTGCCGTGCCAACGACAATCGGAAGCTGCGTCGGAAACGAGACCGTGATCTCCTCGCGCGGCGGCTCGATGCTCAGACGATAGTTGGCCGTGCGCGAGCCGCTCTTGCCGGAACGATCGGAGACGATCACGCGATGCGCTCCGTCTGCGGCGACGGCAAGCGACAGGGATGCATCGGTTGTCCCCTTCTCGTCATCGTTGGTCGCAACCTGCTTGCCGTCGGGACCGAGCACTTGCAGTTCGAGATCGAGCGGCGAACCAATCGCGCGGGCGACCGCGTTGAGTTCCCATTTGTCCCCCTTCTTCAGATCGAGCGTGAACTGATCGGACCCGAATCGCGTTTCGAGTGACCCCGTGACCGCGACTGGCGCGGTCAGCGGTGTTGCAGCACCGGCGACTTCGACTTGCTCGGCGACATCCGAAACAAGCAACGTGTACGGCTTCGCGCTTCCGAACGGCGTTTCCAGCGAGTACGCAAAGGAGGCAACGCCCGCCGTCGCTGGAATCGCAACATCGCGTGTGACGGATTCGAGTTGCGGGCCGCCCGTCGCAACGCCGATGCCGACGAACTCCACTTTGCGAGTCTCGCCTCGCTTGCCGGCAGCCGGATACGCCGCGACGACACTTGGCCCAGCGGTCAGTGTCAGTCGATAGACGTAGGACCGATCCCCCGCGAAGTCGAGATCGTGCAGGCTCAGTTCGTACTTCGCCTCTGCTTGAGCAATGAACGTCGTCACGATGTCACGCCCTTCGGAATCGGAGACGTCCAGCAGCAGCGCACCGTTCACATCGCGCACTTGCAGCATCCCGTGCAGCATCGAGCCGAACGGCCGCGCGAGCAATTCGATCGTCACTGGCCCCGCCTTTGGCACGCTGAATTGATAGCGGTCGATCTCTTCGATGCGACGAATCTGCCCCGACACTGTCACCGGCAACGCGGGGAGTGGCTGAGCCGCCTTGCGTTTTGCATCCTCGATCACCTCCGGAACGCCGCCGACATGGAATGTCCCGATGGGCGACGCACCGTTCGCGTTCGCGACTTGCCACTTCACCAGTCCCGGCGGGATGTCGGCGGGGATCGTCAGCTTGGCTTTGAACTCGCGAGCCAGCGGCCACGCAAATCCGCGCGCCTTGTAGCCGAACCAATACGGCGGCTCCGAAATCAGCACTGGCGACGGCGGGCCGACGATCTCCAACTTGATGCGCGGGTCATGCACGAAGAGCTGCATGTCCGGCGTCCAGTCGTAGCCGCCAAGCACGACATCAACCGTCGTGCCAACTCGGCCGCCGACGGGGTAGACGTAGCCGATCTCCGGGACGAGCTGAGCCTTTGCGGTCGTCGCCTGCAAATCAGCGACTCCGAGTGCCATCACAACAATCAAACTGAGACGGTTCATCGGGTGCCCCTCGCGGACAGAATCGGATTGTGGACGGCCAACAGACTAACCCGAAGCGTCAGCGAGGGCGAGCGCTCTGTCGGCTGGATTCGGGACGAAGTCGCTGGGACGTTCGCCCTCGCTGACGCTTCGGGTTAGTCTGCGGAGGCACAACATGCGTTTGTGACATCCAGTGACCATCAACCGCGATCCGTTCGTGACCCTTTGCCGGGAGCGCGTCCGATGACTGACCAAAGTTCGGAACACTCGTTGGACGCCTGCCCGCTGTCGTGGCCGGATCAACGACGCAATCTGGTGCTGTTCGCGAGTTGCACCGGGATGCAGTATCTCGCGGCTCCGGTGTTGTACGTCGGGATCACGCAGGCCTCGTTGTGCGACCGGCTGGAGGCGGATACTCGAACATCGAATCTGCCGGCGACGCTGTTCTTCGCGATGACGGCGATGCCGGCGATCATCGCTTGGGTGTCGCCGAAGGTGGCCTCGCTGAAGCGGAATTTGATGCTGTGCTATGCGACCTCAGCCGTAATGCTTGCCGCGTTGGCGGTCACGCTGATGCTGCCGTTGCCGAACTCGGTGAAGCTGGCGATGGTGATTCTGCAAGGTGGCGTTTCTGGCGCAGTGATGCCGGCGGCAATCGCGTTCTTGTGGGAAGTCATCGGTCGGGGATCGGCGGAATCGAAACGTGGACTCGCGCTGAGCTTGGCCTTCGGGTTGGGGCCGATCCTGGCGGTGGTTGGATCGTTTGCTCAGACGGCGTTGCTGGGAGGCACCTTGTTTGGCTGGAAGTTTTCCGGCGCGGCCTATCCGTGGAACTTCGTGGTGCTCTTCGGGGCGGGTGCTCCCGTAATGGCGGTGGCCGCGTACTTGTCGCGACTGTTTGTCGTGCTTCCCGTCGAACGCGAACTGGAACGCGAACCACTCTCCGACGTGCTGCCGTTGCTGATCGGTGTGCCGATGATGTTCGGCTCGGTCGCTTTGCTGCACTTCGCGTCCGTGCAATCGAACGAGCTGTTTCGGTTCGCTGGCTACGGAGCGGCGGCGGTCGCTGCGGTGGCGATCGTCTACTACTTCCGCTCATTGCTGAGCCAACGCGTCCTGCTGCTTGCGACGGTCGTCACGATCCTGGTTTACGCGGTCAACGGTTCGCCATCGAACATGAATTTGTATTCGCAGTCGGCTCTCGGCGATTCGCCGGAGAAATACGCGGGGCTGCAAAACATGCTGCGATTCGGCTTCAAAGCGGTTGCCGGTGGATTTCTCGGCTGGATGCTGACACGCACGAATCCGCGAGCCGGAATTCTCGCGACCGCGACGATTTGCCTTGTATCCCAGATCTGGGCGATGCTCGTCACCGGCCCGTGGTATCTCGCGGCGTTCGTGATCTTCGGAGCGGGTGAGCTGATCGGCGTGTACTCGCCGAACTACATGGTCTCCGCTTCGAAGACGAACGACCTGCGTCGCACGATGGCCTTCGCCACGATGTTGATGGTCCCGGCCGCTCCCGCCGGCTACTTGTACGGCGCGATCGTCGATTTCGTGAAAAGTCACAAGCTGACCGCGCTGGGACTGACTCCGGAATCGCTGGGATTCCGAGCCAGCTTTCTGGCGAGCAGCGTTTTGATTCTGTGCGGCATCGTCGTCGCAGTTTCGCTGCTTCCGAAGCGACCGGGAAAGGAGTCCGATTCAGACTCTTCCCGATGACCTAAGCGATAACTAAAGTCGTATCGTCGATACCGGACGTTCGTCGGTCATCTCTCCGTTGGAAAGTGTTTCTTGCCATGATCACGTCCACGAAACAAAAGGCTGCGAGGCGAGCGTCTGCCAAGCGTTCGAGCGGAACTCGATCGGCACGACTTGAGGCTCGATTAACTGACCACGAAAAGTCGCTGGTCGAACGAGCGGCTGCGTATCAGGGATGTACGGTGGCGGAGTTTGTCGTTCACGCGTTGACGACCGCATCGGAGTCGGTGATTCAGAATCACGAGATCCTTCAATTGAACGCCGTTCAAAGCCAAGCGTTCGTGGAATCTCTGCTGAAACCGCGCGAGCCGAATGCCGCATTGCGGAAGGCGGCTCGCGAGCATCGCCGAACGGTGACTTCCCGATGACCGAGTTTGTCTGCGAGCCATTGGCGAAGCGGCACGATCGAGCGTCTTTCCGTTGTGGCGTCGACGAACTCGATCATTGGTTTGAGCAGCGAGCCAGACAGGATCAGGATCGGCGTGTGGCCGCCGTCTATGTTTTGGTTCCCGCCGCAGCCCCGGTTCGAGTCGCTGGATTCTACACGCTGTCGGCAACGGCAATCGCGCTGCGCGAATTGCCGGAATCATTCGCGAAGAAACTGCCGCGATACCCACTCGTCCCCGCGATCTTGATTGGACGTCTGGCACGGGACGTGAATTATCCTGGAGTCGGTCGCAAACTGTTGGTTGATGCCCTGCAACGATCACTTCAACACGCCACTCCCATCGCGGCGGCCGTCGTGTTGGTCGATGCCAAGGACGACCGGGCAGCCAGATTTTATCAACAGTTTGGATTCCTTCCGGTCACCAACAATTCGCGACAACTTTTTCTCCCAATGTCGGTCATCGAGAAATTATTCGTGGCGTCATAACCTCACACGTTACGGCTCTCCAGCAATTCGTGGTAGATCGCTCACAAAGCAGGCACTTAACGATCGGGTAAGGCGAATGACCAGTCCTGACAGCTTTATTGAGCTCGTTGAAAACATCTGCCGTCGGAGGAACATGTATGTCTGCGGCGGCTCGTTCTACGAGGTCTGCGCATACTTGACTGGGTACGCCCAAGCCTCATCAGACTCACCGCTCAGCGGCGACGGCTGGGGACTTTTCAATGACATTGTCTGTGCCGCGTGCAAGTTCCCGAGCAACTATGTATGGCCCTATGTGCTAAAGGAGTGCTCTCGCGATGATGACGAAGCGACCGAGCGATTACGGAGTCTGCTAGTTGAATATACCGAGAGGTCGAAGACGGAGTCTCCGGGTGAAATCATGCAGGATGTGATGGCACGAGCGAGCAGCCAGGAGGAAGGTGAACCGGAAAAGGCTTGGCGACGTTTCTCGCGTGCTCTTTACCGTGGGCGAAGAGAAGAGATCGAACCACTCATCCTTGGGCATCCTGACGCGGAGATTCTTTGGGAGGGAGCCTATCCTGATGACGTGGTGCCGCTTCTCGACGAAATCGCAGAAGCCTACAGCGTGAGCCAAGTGTCGGGATCTGAAGAAGACGGAAACGTGATGATCATCACCCCTGACTTTGGTCCTATGCCGGTTCAACTTGTCGAGGGCAGTTGGAGGATCGACGCAAGAAAGATCATCAACTGCTGGAAAGCCAACCGTAACGGATTCATTCAACAAGCCGGAAACGCGGATGACCGCGCCGCACAGCCATGATGAGAAACTCGCAATGCCAAAAATCCAAATACTGACTACTGGCCGACTCGATGAGCGGGAGTCGGCGTTTCCGCAAGCGGTGCAGTTGCCGAGTGGCGACATCCTGTGTTCGTTCGGAGTGGAAGGTGGGCAGTTCGTTCATGGGGGGACCGATTGGGTTCGCTCGACGGACGGCGGATTGACCTGGATGCTGGAAGGGACGTTGTTGCCGAAGACGGTCGATCCGCCGTCGGCGAACTTTTTGAAGCTTAGCCTGTCACCGGATGGCCGGACGATTTACGCCTACGGGACTCGGTATTGGGGGCCGCTGGACGACAAGTTCGGCGAGCGGCGTGGCGAGGCGTTGTTCTGCGTCTCGACCGACGAGGGCCGCTCGTGGTCGCCGCCGCAAGTGATCCCGATGCCAGATGTCACGCTCGAAGTGTCGCATTCGATCCTGCCGCTCGCGTCGGGACGATTGCTGGCTCCGACAGGACTGCTCGTCAGCAAAGAACGGCTGGGCGAAGAGGTCATCGTCGCGGTCTCTGACGATGGCGGGCGGACTTGGCCAACGCATCGGATGGTCTTCAAAGACCCGGCGGGCAAGTTTGGCTTTTGGGAACAGAAGCTGGTTGAGTTCGCTCCGAACCAATTGATGGCGGTCGCGTGGACGGTGACACTCGGAGACTACCACGATCAGCCTGACAGTTTTTCGATTTCGCGTGACGGAGGTTGGACGTGGGGGCCGTTTCAATCGACGGGCATTCGTGGGCAGACGATGACTCCGCTGCCGCTCGGCGGTGATCGGCTGCTGGTGCTCTACAACCGCCGCTACGGGCAACAGGGGATCGTCGGGGTGCTCGCCACCTTCACCGACACCGCGTGGCAGGTGCATCACGAGCAACTGCTGTACGACGCACGCGCGCTTCGAGACGGCCCAGCATCTGGCAACACCGGCGTCGATGAACTTGCCAGTTTTCAATTTGGATTCCCGACCGCGATCCGTCTGCAGGACGGGACGTTCTTGGAGACTCACTGGTGCGTTGAGCAAGGGATCTCCGGCATCCGCTGGACGAAGTTTCGGATTGATTGGTGACCTTTGTAGCTTGGCCGCCCTCGGCCGAGCGCTCGGCCGAGGGCGGCCAAGCTACGAAACGAACAAGCCCGCTCGACCATCAAGGTAGAACGGGCTTGTGCTGTTTTATCGACGTCTTGCTCGTCGAACTACTTCTTAGCAGCCTTCGCGTCGTCGGCGACTTTCTTCTGCACGTCGATCGCTTCGGTCTTAACGGTCTTCGCCACTTCTTCAGAGACCTTTTTGGCGAGCAGTCCGCTCGGATCGCAGCCGGCGGCGACCTTGACGATCTTGCCACCCTTCTCGATCAGGAAGTTGGTGGGCATGGTCTTCGTCTCGAACGTGTTCCACGCTTCGCCCTTGGTATCGACGGCGTAGATCATGTTGAGCTTTTTCTCTTTGACGTAGGCGGCAACCTTCGAGTCCGGTTCGCGGAAGACGGCGACCGACGTCAGGCCGAGGTCTTTGTAGCCCTCGTGGATGGCCTGGAAGTACGCCAGCTCCTTGTCGCATCCAGAGCAGCCGCAGGTCAGCCGCACCAGCACCGGACCCTTTGCGGTCAAATCGGACAGCTTGATCTCTTTGCCGGTGGCATCTTTGAACTTGAAGTCGGGAGCTTGCGTCCCCTGATCGACCTTCTTCGGGGCGGGCTTCGCTTCGGCTTTCTCGGCCGGCTTCGCGGGCTTGGCGTCTTCGGCCAAAGCGAGGCTCGTGGTGAGAAGCAACGCGGACGCGATCGACAGCAAACGTTTCATGGGCGACTCCTGGGTAGGCGGGTGTGAGGAAGGTCAGAACGAAATTCCCAATCGCAGCGGGACGCAGGATAAAGAGCACTCCGCCAGAAAACCAAGCCAAATTCGTCAACTCTGGATCATCGGCAGGTGCCGCGTCAGACTTTCCGGTGAGATCGCCAAACCCATCCCGTCACGGAATCGCTCCCATGAAGTTCGTCCCGATCGCCGGTTTCATCGTGTCCCTGATGATGTCGATCGCTCACGCCGAAACGATTTGGATTGAGGGGGAGAAGCCCGCCAAGTCCACGATGAACCGGCATCCGTGGTGGTACGACCAAGTCAAAAAGGACCAGCTTTCTGGCGGCGATTGGATCAGCAACTTCGCCGAGAAGAAACCGGCGGGCGAGGCGGAGTACTCGGTCACAGCCAAGGACGGCGGCAAGTTCGAGTTCTGGGTCCGCGCGAATCCGACAGCGACGAAGCTCTCGTTCCGGCTCAACGACGCCGATTGGAAGCCGATTGAGTTCGAGAAGAACGCGCGCGATGCGGCGAACATCGCCGGCGACGGGAAGCTCGATCTGCGATTCATCGCCTGGGCCAAGGTCGGCAGCGTCGAGTTGAAGCGCGGAGCTAACACGATTCGTTTCCGCATGCACAGCGACAACAGCAATCACGGCGGTCTGGATTGCTTCGTCCTCTCGACCGAGCCGTTCACGCCACGCGGGATTCTCAAGCCGGGCGAGACTCCGAAAGCGAGCCCGTCGTTCGACAAGGATTGGTTCGCGTTCGATCCGTCGGCGGACAAGTTTGGATCGTCGTCGGCGATTGATCTGCGATTCCTCAACGAGAAGGTCGCGGGCGAGCAAGGCTTCATCGCCGCGAAGGATGGCCACTTCGTTCACAGCCAAACCGACGAGCCAGTGCGATTCTGGGCGGTCAACGGAGCGGCGGCGAAATCTCGCGACGAGTTGAAACGCGAGGCGCGGCAGTTGGCCAAGTACGGCGTCAATCTCGTGCGGCTGCATGGGCCGATGTTCGACAAGCGAGGCGAAGTTGATCCGGCGAAGATTCAACGGGCCTTCGGCTGTCGCAACGAGGGGGAGTTCTCCGAATGGTCGATGCGTGACGGGCACTCGTGGGTGGACCGCAGCGCATTGCGATTCGAGAGCGAAGAACCGGGCAAGCCGGCGTCGTTCGTGCATCCGGCGATGGACCCGAAGTACGACAACAAGCCGTCGATGATTTCCGAGACAACCTGGAACCGCCCGAACCGACATCGGAGCGAGGCTCCGCTGTATCTGGCCGCGTTCGGGGCGTTGCAGGACAGCGATTGCATCGTCCACTTCGCGAAGGACGGAGTCGATTGGTCGGTCAAGCCGGGCTACTTCATGCAGCCCTGGACGCTGACCGCTCCGACGCAGCTTGGCCAGTTCCCTGCCGCCGCGTTGATCTATCGCCGCGGCCTCGTGAAGACCGGCGACGTGATGGCCGACGTGACGCTCGACGTCGAAGATCTGTTGAAACTGGGCGGGACACCGCTGCCACAAGACGCTGCGTTCGATGAACTGAGGCTGAAAGATGTCTCGCAGGGGACGACGCTCAAGCCGGGGCAACGGACCGACCCGCTGGTCCATTATGTCGGCCGTACATGAGTCACGTTTGAGCGAAGTAGGACGGGCACTCCTGCCCGTCAATCGGATACACCCAGTGAAGGCAGGACGGGCAAGAGTGCCCATCCTACGGTGTCGCTGACTTCGCTCTCGCCGTTCATCGATCACACCAAAAGACTCGTCAGTAGTCAGACCGGCGAACTGAAACTCAATTGGGGCAAAGGGGTGCTGACGATCAACGCGCCGGCCGCTCAAGGGGCCACCGGCGATCTCAAGTCCGCCGGTGAGATCAAGCTCGCTGACGTGACGCTGTCGATCCCGCTCGATGTCGCACATGCGATCGTCGTCAGCATCGACGGCCAGCCGCTTGCCAAATCGAAGCGAATGCTGCTGCAAGTGATGACCGAAGAAAAGCCAACCAGTTTTCGTTCGGAGTCGCTCGGCGACCGCCGCCACCGCATCACGTCCATCGGCGAAAATCCGTGGCAGGTCCGCAAGCTTGACGGCGTTGTTCGATTACGGCGACCAGACGCCGGCAAACTCAAAGTCACCGCGCTTGACCAGTTCGGTCAGCTCACGAAGACGGCATTGCCGGGTGATGAGATCCGCCTGCAAGCCGAGACACTGTACTACTCGATCGAATCCCCTTGAGTTCTCAACGCAGCACGAACGTTGGCTGACATTGCCGTCAGCATCGTGAGGGTATCGCCGTTGGGCGTCTCAGTTGAGGTTTGCCGTCATCGTGACACCTTGTTTCCGAGGGGGACCACCGTCACGGCGATCGACTCAGCAACGTCGATTCCTGACAGCTTCACAATTGCATCACAGGTGTCGTCGGAGAGCGTCGATCAACCCATGAAATCGCGAATCGACAATACTAAACTCGGCCAGGTTTGCAACGCCTCGAGCAGCGCTTTCATCAGGCGTTTGATCCGATTCTCCGGAGTCGCTTACAATGCTGCCGATGACGTCGGAATGGTTCGAGTCCAGTTTCGGCCAATAGCTTCAGAGTGCGATCGCTTCGGTTGCTGAGCCGGCTTTGGCTCTGCTTGGATGACTGATGTCTTTCGAAAAGCAAACACCAAATGCGAGCCAGACGGCAGCGACCTCACGGCTGAGCCAGCGGCTCTTGGATGGTGTGGAATGGGTCGGAAACAAGTTGCCCGATCCGGCTTTTCTGTTCGTATTCGCGCTGCTCATGACCTGGGGCGTTTCGGCAGGCTTGGCATCGATTGAATTCTCAGAGATTGATCCGCGGACCAATGAGCCGATTCGCGTTCTGAGCCAACTGACAGCCCCTTCGCTGGTCAGTTTTCTGGCGAACATGGTCAAGACGTTCGTCGAGTTTCCTCCGTTGGGGCTGGTACTGGTGTCGATGTTGGGGGTGGGGGTCGCCGAGCACACCGGCTTCATTCCGGCGGCGTTGAAGAGCCTGTTGCGGCTGACGCCTCGGAAGCTTCTGACGCCGATGCTGCTGCTGGTCGGGATCGTGAGCCATAACGTCGGCGACCCTGGATTCGTGTTGGTGATTCCTCTGGGAGCCGTGATGTATGCGGCGGCCGGACGTCATCCGTTGTTGGGGATCACCACGGCATTTGCCGGAGTGGGTGGCGGCTTCAGCGCCAACTTTCTCCCGTCGGGACTCGATCCGCTGTTGCAGGGCTTCACGCAGACGGCCGCTCAGATCATTGATCCAGAGATCGTTGTCAATCCGTTGTGCAACTGGGGATTCATGAGCGCTTCGTGTCTCGTGATTATCAGTATCGGCTGGTATGTGAGCGACTGCGTCATCGAGCCACGACTGCAGCGCGTGCTTGTTGACGGAGAGTCCACCGAGGCGGCACCAATCATTCGTCTTGAGCCGCGCGAGCTGCGCGGACTGTTGGCCGGACTCTGCGTTCTGGCGGCTTGTCTGATCGGTCTGGCTTGCACCGTCTGGCCCGCCGATTCTCCCTGGAGAACACCCGAAGGAAGTCTCGTGGGACGTGATGTGCCACTGATGAGAGCGATCGTGCCGCTGATTTTCCTGCTGTTTCTGTTGCCGGGTGTCGTCTACGGCTATGTCGCTGGAACAGTTCGGAGCCATCGCGACATCGTCCAGGGAATGACCAAGTCGATGCACACCATCAGCTACTACCTGGTGATGGCGTTCTTCGCCTCGCAGTTCACAGCCGCATTCACACAGTCGAATGTGGGAGTGCTGCTGGCTGTCAAAGGAGCCAACACGCTCGCGGCCCTGAACCTGCCTCCTCAGGTGACGATCCTGGGTATCATCCTGTTGACGGCGGCAGTGGATCTGTTGATCGGTTCGGCGTCGGCCAAGTGGGCCTTGTTGAGCCCGATCTTCGTTCCGATGTTGATGTCGTTGGGACTGTCTCCCGACTTGACTCAAGCCGCGTATCGCATCGGTGATTCGACCTCGAATATCATCACCCCGTTGATGCCGTACTTTCCGTTGGTGGTCGTATACTCCCAACGCTACGTGAAGAACGTCGGCATCGGCACGTTGACGTCGTTGATGTTGCCGTATTCGCTGTCGTTTCTGGCTACCTGGAGTCTGCTGCTGATCGCATTTTGGTCGTTGAGCATCCCGCTCGGTTTGCAAGCCACGTATTCGTACCCCGGCATCCCCCATTGAAACCGGAGTCAGAAATGAATCGACCGACCCAACTCAATCGTCGCGAGATGCTGCTGGGAACGCTTGCCGCTGCGGCCGCAACCAATGTTTTGGCGGCACCGCAGCAACGGTTGCTCATTGACACGCACTTGGAGGTCTGGACGCTGGACCCGAAGTTTCCGTTCAATCACCCGGAGAGCGGGAAGAACCTGAAGGTGGAGATCGCCGCACCGATCGAGAACCAAGTGGAACAGATGCGCGACTTTGGCTTGCGCTACGCCGTGCTGATCAACCCGCGCTATTTCGGCTGGGACAACTCGTACATCGCACACAGCCTGAAGAGCTACCCGAAACTTTTTGTCGCGCATGGCCTGCTCAACCCGGAAGATCCCAAGGTGGCCGACAATCTTCGCTACTGGGTCAAGGAGCACGGATTTCAGGGAATGCGATTCAGTCCGATTTATCATCCCAAATCGACGTGGCTGAATTCCAAAGAGCATTACCCGCTGTGGCGCGAAGCGGAGAAGTTGGAGGCCGTGTTCAACTTCTACATCGCTCCCCATCAGATGCCGATGCTCGCCGACATGGCGGGGCGCTTCCCAGGCGTGAAGATCATCGTCGACCACGCCGGCAAACCCGACTTGAAGTCACCCGATTGCTGGCCCGAGTTTCGAAAGATGTTCGCGCTGAAACGATTTCCCCAAGTCTGGATCAGCAACTCCGAGCCTTACGAGATGTCGGAACTCAAACGCTACCCCTACGAAGACACGTGGCCGTTCTACAAGGCGATCTACGAAGAGTTCGGCGGCAAACAACTGGTCTGGGGCACCGGCTACCCGCGCCCGCGCTGGGAGTTGCCGATGGATAAGGAACTCGAATTCGTCGACAAGTTCTGCGATTTCTACAGCAACGCCGATCGCGAATTGATGCTGGGCAAGAACGCCCTGAGAATCTGGAAATTCCCAGCTTCGTAAATTCGTGCTGAAGCCGTAGGGTGGGTCAAGTCATCGAGACCCACCAGTTGGTTCTTTCAACCGCTGAACCACCGCGAGATGCAAAGATTCCAAAACATCTTGATGTCGAACGGCTGACGGATCGACCTTCGCAATCACACAAGCCATTGTGCGAGTCTTATCAAGTGAGACGTCAAACTGTTCCTCGAACCACGCTTCAACCTGTTTGCTGAATGCCCGCTGTCCCCCATTCCATTGATGAAATGAACCTCGGGAAGCCACTCCGAAACTCCCCGAAATCGTTCGGAATGAGTTTCAAGCTTCAAAAGTAGGTCTGGCAGACCGACACATTCCGTCAGCCCTTCAACGATGATTTCAACATCAGAGTAGAGAAGCGAATCAGAGGGCAACAATCCAAGGGAAGTCCGAACTTTGAGGAAGTTTCCGTCGCTCGGTGAGTTCTCAATCGTGGCTACTGCTGTTTCCGTGCTGTCCGTTATCAGCCCCACGAGTCGGACGGAGTCGGCTCGCAGCGGGTTGATCATCATGAGGGAGTGAGTGGCATATACGACCTATACGCCGTCACGTTCAGCCAATCCCTCAAAATCGCAATTGGAAGGCGAGGTTTCGTCGGCATGAGGGTGTCCTGGTCAATTGCGAAGATTGGGCAGAGCCGGAATGAGACGGCCATTTGAGGCATCGCGACAGATTCTTGTACGAAAGTTGCGTGAGATTGCCACTATTCGGGGTGAGTTTGGTTCGTGGAGCAGGTTTTCAACCTGCTTCGCTGGGCGGGCAGGTTGAAAACCTGCCCCACGAAAAGAGGCAACGATCATGCGACTGACTTTGCGAACGTTGATTGCGTATCTGGACGACGAATTGCAGCCGGATCAGGCCAAGGAAATCGGCCAGAAGCTGACCGAAAGCGACTCTGCGACCGCACTCGTGGAACGCATCAATGAGGTCATGCGTCGTCGTCGGCTGTCGGCTCCGGAGTTGTTCGGCAAGGGGGCGGGACTCGATCCGAACTTGGTCGCCGAGTACCTCGACAGCGAACTGACCCCGGCCGAGGTCGTCGATGTCGAAAAGATTTGTTTGGACTCGGACATGCACTTGGCGGAGGTCGCGGCGTGTCATCAGATCCTGACTCTGGTGCTGGCCGATCCGGTCGAGGTGCGTTCCGAAACTCGGTCGCGGATGTACGGCTTGGGACCGGTCGCCACCAGCGATGCCGTCCGCGCCAATGATTTCGCGGGGGTCTCGCGCGATCACGAGTCGCGGCAAATTCCGATGATCGCGTCGGCTTTGAATCCTTCGCACAACGGCTCGGCCGATCGCGAACTACCGGACTATCTGAAGCCGCAAACGTCGTGGAAGCAAACCGGGTTGATGGCGCTGATTGTGCTCGTTCTCATCGGTTGGTTCGCTTCTCTGCTGAGCGATCGGACGCTGAGAAGCGGATCTCGAACCGACAACGATGCGTCTCGTTCCGAGAAACTTTCCTCCGTAATGGTCAATCCGCCCGATAACGATGCCGGCAAGAAAAACGAAATCGCCCCAGCGCAGACCGGCGATCCGCAAATTGCTCAGGTCGATCCTTCGGTTCCAAGCAGGCCGCAAAACGTTCGAGTCGCTCCGTCCAAGGAGCTTCCGGAGGGCGATTCAGAGCCGGATGTTCCTCCGGCACTGGAGACGAAACCGGGACGCTCGAAGCCGGCCAACACGGTCCCAGCTCCGCCGCAACCGGCCGAGACTGCGAACCCGCCAGAACCAGAGACCGCGCCTATCAAATTGATGCCGTCGCTCAAACTGTCGCGCGGTTCCAAAGAGGGAATCGTGCTCCGCTTTGAACCCGACGCGGGAGACTTCCTGGTGCTGCCGCGCGTCGTGCAGTTGAGGGTCGGCGATCAGCTCGCGTGCCCGGAGCCGTTTCGCGCAGACTTCAAGATCGGCGACGACCTTTGCTCGTTCGCGCTGATCGGCGGCACGTCCGTGAAATACCTCGGACCGGATGAGCAGTCGTCCGTCGGTTTCGACATCCAGCAAGGCGCGTTGCTGTTCGAGGTGCATGGACTGCGTCCCGCCGACGACGATGCCGATGAGGCGAAGCCTCAAATGCCCTCGCTGCCAATCACGTTGATGTTTTACGGCCGGCAAGCACGGTTGGAACTGGCGAGCGACAACGCCGTCTGCGGCATCGAAGTCCATCGCGCCGAACCGAACAAATTCGAGGTCGAACCTGCGGCCCCTGGCTTCACGGCCTCACTGCATGTGGCGCAAGGCACGGTTCGCTTCTCAACTGCGGACGGCAAGACAGCCACGGTCGAGGGACCGGGCTTTCTACCGATCACCAGCGGAGTCACCGCCAACGAAAAAAAGAGCGAGATCGGTCGCACGAGCCAGCTCATCTTTCCCGACTGGCTGGAAGCGGACCCAAAGCGTGCCGCTACGAAAATCAAGCGTCCCTACAACACCGCGTTTGAAAAGGAATTCGACGCCGAGCAACTCTTGCAACTGAGCCTGCCGGCAGTGGTCAACAACCCTCGGCTAGCGATTTCCGAATTGGCTGTGAAGTGTCTCGCACTCACCGACAGCTACAACCCGCTGGTGAAGGCCTTGTCGCAAGGAGATCACCGCGAGGCTCGTTTGGCGGCAATCTCTGGATTGCGACAGTGGCTGCCGCTCGACCCACGCCATCGCGCGCTGCTGAAAGCGGAACTCGCGAAGTACTTCCTGCCCAGCGACGCCGAGGCGGTCTATCGCCTGCTGTGGGGCTTCGATGCCGATGATGCGAAGACCCCGGCGACCTCGCGCTCACTCGTCGGCTGGCTCGACAGCGATCAATTGGCGATTCGTGAACTCGCCTTCTTTCACGTCCAAAAGCTGACCGGCCTGAAGCACGAGTATTCCCCCATCAACCCCCCCGGCCAACGCCGAGCTGCCGTCGATCGCTGGTACAGCCATTTGGAAAAGAAGGGCGGGACGCTGGTGATGGAGTGATGCGTGGCGAAATCCCAAGATCCAAATCCCAATGTCCAAGGAAATCCCAAGCACCAAATCCCAAAGGTCATTCACAAAGGTCATTCACAGAGGCATTCTTGAAATCGTCGTGGCTGGTGGTCCTTGGAATTTGAGTTTTTGGACATTCCTTGGACATTGGGTTTTGGATCTTGGGATTTCACTCTTCAATTGCCTCCTCAACACCAGTCGATAACACTGCCAACCGCTTTTTCAGAACGCCTCGGTCGCGGGGAGCCTGCCCATGCTCGACATCGTCGGTCGCCCGGTTCGCTTGTGTGACGGCATCAGCCGCCGAGGCTTCCTGCGTGTCGGCTCGCTGGGTGCCGGACTGACGCTCCCCAACGTGTTGCAGTCGCGACAAGCTCAGGCAGCGACGGTCGATCGCAACGACACCGCAATCATTCTCCTCTTTCAAGCCGGCGGCGCGTCGCACATCGACATGTACGACATGAAGCCGATGATGCCCGCCGAGGTGCGTGGCCCGTTCAACCCGATCGCCACCAACCAACTCGGCCTCAATGTTTGCGAGTTGATGCCCGGACATGCCCGCATCGCCGACAAGCTGGCGATCATCCGGTCGATCAAACACAACCTCGCGGTTCACGACGATGGGACACACTGGCTGCAAACCGGTTGGCCGCTGCTGAATGCTCGGCAAATGGGGCAGCAGAATCCGTCGCAAGGCTCGGTGATCTCCGCGCTGGCCGGCCCGCGCAAAAGTGGGATGCCGGCCTACGTCGCAATCCCCGAAGACTATCGCCGTCACATGGGCTTTTACGAAGGCCCGTCCTTCTTGAGTTCTCGTCACGCCGCGCTCGATGCCGGTGGCGATCCGAGCCTCGGCAACTATCGGCCTCCCGAATTCAAACTGCCGGCTGATGTCGTGATGTCACGGCTCGACGAACGTCGCGGCCTGATGCGCGAGTTCGATTCCCTCTCGCGGCAACTCGACCGTGAGCCGGCGTTCCGCAATCTCGACGATGTGCAACGGCAAGCGCTCGAACTCGTCAGCGGTTCGACCGTGCGGCAAGCGTTCGATCTCTCGCAAGAATCCACCGAACTGCGCGACAAGTACGGCCGGCACGCTTATGGCCAATCGGCGTTGCTCGCGCGGCGGCTGGTCGAAGCAGGCGTGACGTTTGTCGTCATCAACCTCTATGAAAAGGATGTCGATTGGTGGGACGACCACTACGTCATCGAAAAGAACCTCCGCAAGCGGCTCCCCGTCTACGACCAAGCAATCACCGCGCTGATTGAAGACCTCACCCAGCGGGGCCAGATCGACCGAGTCCTCGTCGCCGCGTTTGGTGAGTTCGGCCGTGCCCCGCGCGTCGACCAACACGCCGGCCGAGGCCACTGGCCCGGAGCCGCGTCCGCCGTGCTCGTCGGCGGCGGCATTCGCGGTGGCCAAGTTATCGGCTCAACCACTTCCAACGGAGCCGAACCCAAAGACCGCCCGCTCGGCCCCGGCGATCTCCTCGCCAGCCTCTACCGCGCCATCGGCCTCGACCACCACGCCACCGTCCGCGACCGCCAAAAACGCCCTGTCCCAATCATCGAATCGGGCGAGCCAATCGCAGAATTGTTCTGAGTCCGAAGATTTTGGCTATTTCAATCTTTTTCCTTCGCCGGTCACTGGGGTGAGCGTCAGCTTGGAAATGACGAAACTACTTTGGCCCGTGGTGATTCCCAAAACGGTCTTGTTAGGGAATTCATATTCCGCAGGAAACGACAAACGTTTTGAATCTCCGTGCCAGTCAATGATCGTCTCGCCATCCGTATCAACCTGGATGGAATCCTGACGAACGCGACAAACCACGATCGCTTCACCCTTGTCTGGGAAGACTTGCTTTTTCCATAAAAATGCGTCCTTCCCATCAATTCTACGAAGGCCGCTTTCGATTCCAGAATATCCGTCGAGAAAAATCAGTGGGTGGCTCTTGCCAATAGGGACGCTGATTCCCGAAAACTTGTGCCACGAACTCGCTGCGCGACAATCTCCAGGTCGTATTCTTCGGGCGGCTGATACGGAATCATGAGTTTGCAGATGCCTTCAGAGTTTGAGATCAAACCCTGCTTCTGAATTAGCCATTTCCCTCCGGCCGCATGGCGAACCGGATCAACCATCTTCAGTAGATCAATCGGCTTGGCTTTCTTCTTGGAACTCGCTGGCTTGTCTTCTGCCCGACCGAGTTGAGCGATCACAAGCAACGTCAGGCCAGATAACACAGCCATCAGCAGCAAAAGACGAACGCGAAACATCATGGACTCTCCGACGAGCGAGGGCGGCAATCTCTGTTCGATTCCAGCCAGCCTTAAACTGAGCTAGATGATGGCCACCAATGTATCCAAGCCGAGTTCGACACGCCAAACAAGACTGTCGAGAGAGGATCATGGCGTCGGAGCGACCGGCTTGAACCAAAATAATGTTGAGACCGTCAAGCCACTCGAATCACATGCCACTCTTCAGCCGCGACGAAACGCGACAAATGTCCGACGTTGGTCGTGGCGATGACCACTTCGGTTCCGAGCGTGAGGGCTTGTCCTGCTAGCAAAACGTCGGCGTCCAAGGATTGATCGCTCGCGGTGGGGTGGCCTTGCTGGCGAGCTTCGGCCCAAAGTTCGGCGGCTTTACGGACGGCGGAGGTCGTGAGCGGCAGGTATCCCACGGAACCGGCCAGTGCGTCGAGCTTCGCGATGCCGCGCGACTTTTTGGCTCGCAACAATTCACGCCGTACTTCGTAGTCGGCGATCTCTGGAACGAGCACTCGGACGCCACCCGCGATGAGGTCTTGCAACCAGCGTGTGCAAGCGAGATTGGACGGAGACCGATTCGGATTGGTCGCCATTCCCAGCGGGCCGGCGTCGAGCAAGATCGTGCGGCTCACCACGTCACACCCTTCAATTCGGGCGGAAAGAGCTTGCGATTCGAGAGCCGATCCACGTCGAGCGCTTCAATCAGGAAATCGCCAGTCGCCTTCTGGTCGGCCACTTCCGTGTCATCCGCATCAATCCAGGATTGCAGCAGCGCGACGGCTTCGATCTTTCGATCCGCTGGCAAACACTCGCCGAGTACTTTGACCGCGAATTGTTCCACATCCAGTCCTCGTTTGGCCGCCTCAGCGGAGAGACGGCGTTCAAGGTCAGGCGGCAAGATCACATTCATGGAACAGCTCCGATCACGAATCGAATTCACGCACAGATCATAAGCCTGCAACCGAAAACTCTGCGAGACGAATTCACGAGAACCTGCCAGCCCCAGTCAGTCCTCAATCGCCAGCTTGATCTCGTCCGAGTTCGCTTTGAGTTCCGGTGCGTACATGGCGGAGGCTTTGGCCGGTAGCGCGCTGAACTTGCCGGGGATTTCGGCTCGCAGACGGTACGAGAGGCTGTGTTGGCCGCGGGCCAAGGCTCGGACGAAGAACGTGACGCGCTCGTCGCGGAATTCGACGTAGGCGTGCATCTCGTTGCCGTTGTCGCCACTGCGGACTTCGACCGGCTCGAAGCCGCTGGCCTTCGGGTCTTCAAACAGGAGGTACTCGCAGTCGTTCTTGCTATCGATCTCCAATTCGACCTCAACCAAGTCGCCGCTCTTGAGCCTTTCGAGGTTCGCCAGTTCGGCCCGATCACCATCCACTGGTCCGGCGAGCCACTGACCAGTTTGAGTTCGATGCTCTCGCTCATGCGTGGGACGGCATCCCCCTCGAGCAGATCGCTGCCATCAAAGCACTCAAGACCGCGAACAGCATCGTCGCCACACCCCAGCGAGTCCGGCAGAAACATTCTTCGGCCGAAGAACCGATCACCGCCCGCATCCGTCGGCGAACGGAAGCGCTTCCTGCTTCGACAACCTCGATTGAGTCTGATGAGACCTCAGCGCCGGAGTCACTGCCGTCTCCATCATCGGCTCGAAATCCATCCCTCAAGTCGCCGTTGACGTTTCAGGAACGCAATGCCATGGAACGGCAGCGCAAGAACCAGGACCCAACTCTCGTGTGAGTTCAGGTCGCAGAAGTTCTGAGTGATTGCCCCCCCCCCCGTCACACATGAAAGTAATCACATCCAGAATACCGACATGGCTCAAATTCACACGGAAAATAGGGTTGGAAACGCAAAGTAAGGTCGCCAGCTACCCTCCTGGCGGTAGCAACCTCGCATACGTCGGTGAGCAAATTTGACGCATCTCAATTGTGCTTGGAATCAACCAGAAACGCATTCGCTCCTCATCGACCGAGAGGCAGTCGTCTCGGTCCAAACGACTACCGATCGGCAATGTCGTCGCGACGAAGAATCATGGTTTGATCCATTCGAGGCAGGAGGTGTCGGAAAAGTTCTGCCTTTTTATGAATGCAGAACGTCCGATAGATCGCGCGAGCGTGGCTGTGGATGGTGTGCTGACTCAACCCCAATCGTTCCGCGACCTGTCGCTCCGTTAGACCCTCCAGCAGCAGCTTTAACACTGGCCGTTGTGCGGGGCTAAGCAGGTCGATTGGCAGGGACGGACATTGAAGTCCCGTGTTCCCCGAATTTCGAGGATCCGACGTCTTCTGTTCTTCCCCGGAGTCGCTGGGCAGTTCACTTTCAGGGAGGAGGACCAATCGGAGCTCCCCGAATCGAATCTGCTGTCCTGCGAGAAGCGGACTCGACTGAACTTGGCGGTCGTCGATGAACGTCCCGTTCTTACTGTTGAGATCGCGAATGGTGACGCAGCCTTTTGTGTTGTGAAGCTGGGCATGCTGGCGAGAAACCGACCAATCCGACAGCTGGATTTGTGAGCGCGCGGATCGCCCGACGCTGGTCGCGCCATCAACCACGACGTATTTGGCGATGATGACACCCTCGGAGAGATGGACCAAATACAGCCTGGATTGCATCGCATCACCATGAATTCACTGCGAGAGGCCGTCTCCCTTTTGACCTCGCGACGATCCGTAGACAGGTTGGAACTGCCAAACAAGGCATCCATGTCAGTTCTCAGAATTCCCGTCAGAATAGCCTGTTCAGGTCATGCGAACAACGTTTCGTCTTCTCAAAATCAAAAACAGTCGATCCTCGGCAACCACGTTCAACACGACGGGCGGAGTGAATCATGCTGTTGAAAAATTGGCTGACATCTCTTTTTCAAGTTGGTCGCCGCCTCCGCAAGGGCCATTCTTCGAATCGCCGGAAGCCAGCGCACTTCCCGGTTGATGTCCAGCAACTTGAAACTCGGACATTGCTTTCGTCTGTTGGGACCACTCTGTTTTCTGTGACCTCTGAGGCAAACATCTCGATTAATGCCAACGTCAGTGCATTTAACACCTCTACAACCAAGCAAATGACAGTTTCGTGGACGACCGTGCCTATGGGAGCAACGGAAGGCCAGGATTATTCCGTTGCAAATGGCTCCGGTTCGCACACGTTCGGTTTTGGTGCTTGGTCAAACAATGTGACGTTTACAGTGATTGACGACAACCTGATGGGGCGCTCGCTCATCTCAAACGCAACGGTTCTGAACAAAGCAGAAGTAGAGGAAAAGATCGCTGGGACGTTCTCATTGGGTGTGTTTTGGAAAGGCCCTTTGGGAATGGAGTCCCAGCGATGTGTGCGCAGATTAAGTTT
>SXGU01500260.1_pt1 | contig 21671 bp, 9 predicted proteins | sample 3174531 | NCBI WGS metagenome assembly SXGU01 (sample SAMN11356863, study PRJNA531348) | freshwater metagenome | isolation source: freshwater sample F1-140 | place: China: Fuxian Lake, Yuxi | collected 2017-12-25 | reverse complement strand
GGTAGACAATACAGCCGATGTCATTACGGAAAATGCAAATGAAGGCATTGATTGGGTCACTATCAGCGTAGGTTATACGCTTCCTGCTAATGTGGAAAATGTTTATGTGGGAGGCAATAAATCAAATATCAAGTGCAAGGGGAATGAACTTGATAATCTTTTCAAGACGGCAAATGCAGGCTCAAATATTACCTTGGTAGGTGGAGCAGGTAATGATATATATTCTATCGATGATAGAGTTGCAGCTGTCATTGAGGATGCCAATGGTGGCATTGATACCATATACGGTTTTGGCCCTAGTTTTGCCACTCGTACATTACCGGCCAATGTTGAAAATCTGACGTTAATGAATTCGGGTGACAATTCAGCCCTGGGTAATGCTCTCGACAATGTACTGACGGGGAATCCAGGCAAAAACCGGCTTAGTGGGCTGAATGGAGCAGATACACTGGATGGCGGCGCAGGTGTTGATACGCTCATCGGCGGTGCTGGAGACGATACCTATACGGTAGACTCGACTACAGATGTCATCACGGAAAATGCGAATGAAGGCACCGATCAGATCAATAGCAGCGTGAGTTATGTTTTGCCCACTAATGTGGAAAACTTGAGTTTGACCGGCACGGATTCCATCACTGCTACGGGTAATGTCTTGAATAATCTATTGATAGGTAATTCAGCTGCCAATAGCCTGACTGGTGGAGGTGGTACAGATACACTAAAGGGAGGTTTGGGGGATGATGCTTATATTATAGACGGCACCGATCTTATTAGCGAAGATGTCAATGGAGGTATGGATACCGTCTACAGCTCTATCAGCTATAGTTTGCCTGCTAATGTGGAAGGATTGACTCTGGGGGGAAAAGTGCCAAACATCAAGGGTGTAGGTAATAGCCTTGATAATGTCTTCAATATTGGTTCTGCAGGTTCCAATCTCACATTGGTAGGTGGAGCAGGTAATGACGGTTATTATATTGATGACCGCGTTACATCCCTTATTGAAGATGCCAATGGTGGCATTGATACCATATACGGCTTTGGCCCTAGTTTTGCCACTCGTACATTACCGGCCAATGTTGAAAATCTGACGTTAATGAATTCGGGTGACAACTCAGTTCTAGGTAATGATATGGCCAATGTGTTGACGGGTAACCCAGGCAAAAACCAGCTTAGTGGGCTGAATGGAGCAGATACCCTGGATGGCGCAGCAGGTGTCGATACTCTCATTGGCGGCGCTGGGAAAGATCAATTTAATTTTTCCAATATTGATCAGCGTGACACCATTCAAGATTTCTCGGTATTGGATGACACCATAGGTTTGTCAAGCGATGTCTTTACAAAGATTACCTCTTGGACTTCTGACAACTTCGTTAATGGTACCGTGGCGAAAGATTCAAACGACTACATCATTTACGACAAAGCCACCGGTATCTTGTCTTACGATGCTGATGGTAATGGTGCAACAACTGCAATACAGATTGCGCTGATAGGCAACAAAGTGGCTCTCGATGCTACTGACTTCATCCTCGTGTAATAGATTCCACCACATCAAGAGACTCAAACATGAAAAAACAAATCTTAACCCTGTTCCTGAGCGCATTATTACCCTTAGGTGTTTATGCGGCTGATCAATCCAATGCCGATTTCCCGGTGGGTTTATGGCACACCGCACATTACAAAATACTGGATGACAAGGACACTGTTAGCAAAAAGCCGGTAAAACTGGATGTGTGCCTAAAGAAAGATGGTACTTGGCAAACGCTTGGCAGTGCCGATGGCATGAGGGGGCGCTGGAGTCGGGAAAGCAATGATGTGCATTTGACGGGTAATGGATCACAGTTTGCCGGTACGGGTGATATTACGCTGGTCATTCCTTATCAAAAAATGACAGGCAATTGGCAATCGTGGTCTATCAAGGATGACAAAACAGCTCATTTGTCCTATCTGAGTGAGTGGAAATTGGCTAAAGCCAATACGTGCACGCCTTGAGAGGTTAAGGCTCTTAAAAGGAATCAACGGGTAATATCCCTTCAAGGGATGTTATCCGTCCAGGCCCACTTGTAACAATTACCCTTCAACATGTATTCGATTGAACAGGAATATCTCACCATGAAAAACATTAAACTTGTCCTGACCGCACTCGTTCTGACACCCGCTTTGAGCCATGCCGATATACCTACGGGCCTTTGGGAAGTTATTGGCTATCCCAAGAACGTACAAGTCACCGCAAAACCCAAAAGTGGAACCATCGATTTTTCAAAAGATGAAAATACGGTGGATTATGCTGATAACACGATGGTCATGAATGTTTGCATCGTTGCCGACGGAACCTGGTATGAAGTCAATTATGGAACCCAGCGCGGCGGCTGGAGTATTACCGGCAGCAATCTCACTTTCAGTGGTAATGACGATAGCATTGGTTCTTCCGGGGTATTATCGGTGGTTGATCCCAATGGGAGCATGGCCGGTGATTGGCAACAATGGCCTTTCAGCGCCCCTACGACTCAGCAGGATATTTTTTCATCTTCATGGACGTTCAAAAACGCTAGTTGCTCCTGAGTTCCGCTTTTATGATACGGACGGCAATGGCACTACGGCTTCCGTCCAGATTGCAGTATTGCCCACCGGTTTGGTGCTCACCAATCAGGATTTCGTCATTTACTAATAATGCCTTTCCCCCGTTTTAGGGACGGCTAAAAAACGCCCCATATCCCTGCCAGGATGTGGGGCGTTTTGTTGTTCTGATGATCAGATGGTATCTACGCGGGTTGAGTATTGGACCAATCGCATCAAGCGACTACCCGTTCAATTCCAAGGATTTTCTAGCGGTATTGTCCATCCCATCCAGCCAGTAATCTTGCGGGGATGGCCGTGATCTCATAAGATTTCTGGCTTGTTTTCACCTGCCCCAACGTAACCCCCCAGTTTGTTCGCGTAGGCCGACACCAGATGCAGTGCCTTTCCACCAGCGGATTTCGATCGTCGTACCGTCTTGCCGTCGATCGCAATCTGGTTCCGCCCTGTTGTCAAGGATTTCCTTCAGGCGATTGCCCTGGGCTGTCCGATGATCGGGGCCCAAACAAACGATCCAGCGTTTCGATGAGTGGCAAAGGCGGTTTGTGGTGGTAGATACCCCGGGTTTTTTCGTTATCCAGTCCGCGCAGGAAGATATACACCGCACCGCCAATGTCGCGGTCGTAGTCGTAGTTTTCCCTCAGACGGGAGCGCAGGTAGCGGTGCAGGGCGAGCAGGTAGAGGCTGTATTGCAGGTCGTAGCGGTGCTGGAGCATGGCCTGGTTCAGCTTCGGCGTGGCGTAGTCGGCGTCGGTGGCCCCAAGACGGTTGGATTTGTAGTCCACCACGTAATAGCGTCCCTGATGCTGGAATACCAGATCGATAAACCCTTTCAGCAGGCCGTTCAGGGTATTGGCTTGCAGTTCTGGTCGGGTCTGTTGAGGGAGAATGTGGGTTTTGACCACGGTATCCAGTATAAGGGTATCGACAGCCGATGCCTGAAACCAGAATTCCATTTCGGCGACACAATCGGCGGCCATCAGTTCGGACAGGCTCAGGGTTTGGTTGCCCAGGGTAAACCGGGTAGTGAGGAAGCGTTCCAGCCAGGTTTCCAGCCGGGTTTGCCAGTCGCTGTAGTGCTTGCGTTGCATGATTCTCCCGATCAATTTGGTGCGTAGGGCCGCATCGCCTGCCACCCGGTTGAAGCCGTAGAAGGGGCTGGCGGCAGTTTCCAGCAGGCTGTGCAGTAAAACCCCGGGTTCCGTGCCGGCCGGAAATCCATGCAGGGTGTCGTTGGCGGGAGCCGGTGACGGGAGCACCTCGGCGGCCTGAAGGGCTTCTTCGTTACCCTGATCGAAGCGGGCGGTTTCAGCGGCTTCGGGCGTATCGGTTGCCGTGGTGTGGCGGGCGAAGCTCAGGGCACTGTAACTGGCCACCCACCAGCGGCTGAACAACCGCTTCTGAATCCGTAAGGCTTCACCTTTTTCCATTACGTTATTTTTGGGCGGGTAATGAACCGGCTGTTCCGGTTCGACATCGACAATCACGGCGGCCTTTGGATGGTGCAGCAGTTCCTCCAGTTTGGCTCTGACCGCCTCGTTGGCAATGGCTTCGCCGCCCGACAAGAGATAACCCAGGGCACCCTGTTGCAGTTGGTTGGCTGCGCCATTGCCTCTTTTGAGCGGCGCCGTGCCCAGCCACAAGGCATGGCGGGCGCGGGTCAGGGCCACGTACAACAGCCGGAGTTCTTCCTGCAGGCGTTCATTGTCCATCTTCGTTTGAGCCGAGTCATCCTCACAGCCTTTCGCCATCGTCAACGTTACCTGGCCCCGGTCATCGTGGTATTTGAAATGGCTGGTTTTGCTTTTTTCGATGGGTTTGAAACCACAGATGAACGGCAAAAACACCAGCGGGTATTCGAGCCCCTTGGATTTGTGGATGGTAACGACCCGGATCAGCCCCTGATCGCTTTCCAGGCGCAGGATGTTTTCGTCAGTGTTTTCTCCTTCGTTGCCCAGCACGTCTTCCAGATAGCGCAGCAGTCCGGCCGGGCCGTCGCGGTGGATGCCCTCGGCCTGCAACCGTTCGGAGAGATGCAGCAGGTTGGTCAGGATACGTTCGCCGTCGGGCCGGGCCAACAGGCGGGATGGCAGGGCTTGATCCATGATGAATTGTCTCATGGCGGCCAGCACGCCCTGGGTATTCCACAGTTCGCGGTAGCGGATGAAGTGCTGGATGTATTCATCCAGCCGCGTCTCGTCGGTATTCAGGCGTTCGATGTCGGGGTAGGTGAGCGTCAGGGTGGCAGTGGCGAGCGCGGCCCGGATCAGTCGACCATCCTGCGGTGACAGAAAGGCGCGAAGACAGTGGAGCAGATCGCGGGCTTCCCGGGCGTCATACACCGAATCCCGGTTGGAGAGGTACACGCTGCGGATGCCCCGCTGCAAGAGTGCCTGGCGGATCGCCTGGGCCTCTTTGCGATCCCTGATCAGTATGGCGATGTCGGCTTCCTTGAGGGCTTCGATGCCGGTGTTGCTCCTGAATCCGGTTTCGCTTTCCTGGAGTAACCGGGCGATTGCGTTGGCGCAGTGGTGGGCCAATGTGCGTTGATACTCTCCCACACCCACCGCCTGGACGTCGTTATCGGTTTTGGGGGCGTAATACCAGCAGGTCAGAACGGGAGCCGGCTGGCCATTTCTGACCCACTGTTCCTTGCGCCCTTTAGCTTTGACGGCCTCGAAGGGGATGGGATCGTGTCCGTCTTTTTTGAACAGAAAAGCACCGCCTTTGTGGTTGTTGGCGTAAGCAAAACACTGGTTGACGACCCTGACCAGATCATCGGTCGAGCGGTAGTTGGTGTCCAGGGTGTGATGGGTGACGCCATCGCGCTGTCGGGCGCGGAGGTAGGTGTGGATGTCGGCCCCGCGAAAGCTGTAGATCGCCTGTTTGGGATCGCCGATCATGAACCAGGCGGTAGACGATTCAGCCGGGCCGTAGATACGCTCGAAGATGTCGTACTGGGCGGCGTCGGTATCCTGAAACTCATCGATCAGGGCAACCGGATACTGGCTGCGGATGATACCGGCCAGCCGTTCGCCTGCCGATTCCCGATGCAGGGCGGCATGGAGTTTGTGGATCAGATCGTCATAGTCCAGCGTGGCTTTCCGGGTTTTGGTGGCGGCGAAATGATCCCTGACCCAGAAGGTGGCCAGCGTCAGGACGGCGTTGTGGAGAACGGTGCCGGATTCTTCGGTATCTTTCCGGGCCTTTATCCATTCGGCCAGTTTGTCGAATGCGGCATGGCGGGGTTCCTGGCCTTGGGCGGCATTGTTCAATTTGAAGCCGTCTTTGGAAAAAAGCTTGAACCAGTTTTCCTTGGCCAGCGGTTCTCCGCGTTCGGCCCAGGCCCGAAATGCAGCCAGTCGGTCGGGAAAATTTTGATAGCTGCCTCCATTCAAGTGACCTGCATTTTGGGCCTTATTAAGAATCTGCTCGATGACGCTCCGCTCGCGTACCCACAGTTCGCGGGCTGCCCGCTCTTTTGCTGCATACCGTCGTTGCTGTTCCGTGTGCTTCTCCAGAGCTTGCCTGAATCCCGCCGTATCAAACACGGCATTCGTCTTGAACCGCTCCAGCGTTTCCGGCGGAGCCTTGAGCAGATCCTTGATTTTCAGAGCCAGCGCATCCGGTGATGCCACCACGGCCTGTATCAGACGGCATTCTTCTTCGTTCAAGGGATAAAACACCACCCGCCAGAAGTCGCGGATGGATTCCTTGCGCAAGGTCGAGCTTTCACCTTCGATCTCGATGAGGAAAGGCGCACCGCTGTCGAAGGCGTGTTGCTTGAGCATCCGGCTACACCAGCCGTGGATGGTGAAGATGGACGCCTCGTCCATGCCATCGGCAGCCACTGCCAGCCGGTGCGCCAGTCCGGGCCAGGCACTTTCACGGTAGCTGGCGCGGAGTGTCTTCAGAAAAGCATCGTCGGGGCTTTTGGGGTCGCGGAAAAAACGGGCGGCTTCGGTCAGGCGTTTGCGGATGCGTTCGCGCAGTTCTGCCGTGGCTGCATCGGTAAAGGTGACGACCAGAATGTCGCGGGGCAGCAGGGGTTTAGCGAAGCGGGTGTGATCATCGCCATGGCCGAGAATCAGGCGGACGTAGAGGGCGGCAATCGTCCAGGTCTTGCCGGTGCCGGCGCTGGCTTCGATCAACTGGATGTTTTTGAGCGGCAGGGTTTCGGGTGTCATGAATGATCTCCGGTATAGCGGCGGGCGTTTACAAACAGGGGCCAGTAAAGCAGGGCAATCCAGTCAACAAAGGTCTTGCCATCCACCACCGCTGACAGCAAGGCATCAGCCGTCGGATAGGCGCGGTAGAGATAGGCATCCTGTTCGACTTCGCCGGGTCGCTCGTATCCACCTTCGTAGGCTTCGCGGGCCTTGCTGTCCGGGTCATCGTTTGCCTTGAGCCAGGCAAAGGCCGTTTTGCAGGCCAGCGGCAAGGGGGCTTGTATGCCGGCGTACCAGGCGGTGACCAGCGCGTCCAGTGTCTCCCGGGCTGCCTTGGCATCATCCAGCGGATTGAGGGTGATGATGCCGTCTTCACCGACCAGAAAGGAGGTCAGCGTCAATCCCGCCGCATGAGCGACGATGTGTTGTACCCACAGGCGGGTCAGATAATGGTGTTTGGGTTGTCTCTTTTCATCCAGAACTTCGGCCGGACGGGTGGCGATAAAGGCGTAGTGATCGGGATCATCCCGGGCGTATCTCAAACCGGTGAGCCAGTCTTCCAGCCGGATCGTGTCGCCCTTGGGCAGGGCGCAGGTGATAGCCCCTGTCGCTTTGGGCTTCTCGACCGCCACGGGCCATTTTTCCAGCAGCGTTTGATACTGTGCCGCCACCTGTTCGGCTTGTTCCTGGTGTGCCTGCTGGGTCAGCACCCCGAACCCCCCCAGCGGCAACTCGCCTTGCAGGGCCTGTTTTTTCAGGTAAGCCTCAAAGCCTGCCTCCTGGCCATCATCCCGTGTCAGGTCACGCAGTTTCATGCGAACGAACGCGCTGCCAAGCTGGTATTTCTCCAGATGATCGAGCGTGAAGCGTTCATCGTCCGACGTGGTGTTGCCGCCCCCCTCGAAAAACACCCCTAGCCGCTGGTTGAAAAAGTACCTGACCGGCTTGTCGAAAAAGGCCTGGAGGTCAGACAGTTTCAGTTGCTCCGGCAAGGTCGGTGCGTTGGGTGTGGCTGGTGTCGGCGTTTCCGTGACACAGGCCTGCCATTCGCGGGCATAGGTAAAGAGACGAGGCCGGTTTTTCGGGTCGAAATAAGCCGGGCTGAAGGGTTGCAGCGGATGTTCTACCGTCAGGGAGGCAAGAGCGGGCAGTGCCCAGCCCGCTTCGAGGTAATCACGCAGTTGTTGCACCAGCACCGAAGGCGGGAGGGAGGTATCGTCGCGGATGCTGCGACCGACCCAACTGATATAGAGCCGTTGCCGCGCCGCGAGCAGGGCTTCCAGAAACATGTAACGGTCATCTTCACGCCGAGCCCTGTCGCCAGGACGGTAAGCTCCGGGGCGGCTCATCAGGTCGAAACTGCGCTGCGGCTGGCTGCGCGGAAAGTCACCGTCGTTCATGCCGAGTAGACAGATGACCTTGAACGGAAGCGAGCGCATGGGCATCAGGGTACAGAAATTCACCCGCCCGGCGAGGAAGCGTTGGGTCAGTTGCGGTTCGTCGATACGGGTCAGCCAGGCCTCACGCAACACCTGAATGGGGAGGGCTTCTACCAGACCGGCGGCGGCACAATGGGCCAGCCACACGTCCAGTGCGTCGTGCAAGCGTTCCAGGCTCTGGCGTTCGTTCGCCTCGGTCACGCGGAAAAAATCTGCCAGCAGGGCGCGAAGACGCTCACCCCAGACTTCAGGCGCAACCGGTTCAGACAAGAGCTTGCGGTAGTGATGCAGCCGTTCCAGCAACTGACACAAAGGCCCCAGCCGGTCGCTCTCGATGCCGCCGATACCCGCATAAGGGGTGATGCGATCATCGTATACCTCGCCATCGCCCATGCTGTAACCCAAAAGCAGCCGGTCGAGTCCGAATTGCCAGGTGTTCTGGCTGACATCGACCTCATCCAGCAGTGTCTGGCGGTGTTCACCGTCCAGCCCCCAGCGGATGCCGGATTCCTCGATCCAGCGCCGTAGCAGGGGGATGTCGCCGGCGTCCAGTTCCAGACGCTGACGAATGGCCGCCAGGTCGAGCAGGTTCAGCACTTCGCTGGCGGTCAGGCGGGCTTCGGGCAGATTCAGCAGGTATTCCAGGGCGACATGCAGCGGGTTGTGGCCGCGATCATGCCGGTCGGCCAGGCTGTAGGGAATCTGGCGATGGTCATCGTGGGCCTGTTGCCCGAACACGGCTTCGATATGCGGGGCGTAGCGGTCGATGTCCGGCACCATCACGATCACATCCCTGGGTTGACAGCGATCCGTCCCCTCAACCGCTTGGTCGAACAGCCTCAGTAACTGATCGTGCAGAATCTCCACTTCCCGCTGCGGGCTGTGGGCGACATGGAAGACGATGGACGCATCATCGGGGGCGATGGTGTCACGTTGCCCGGGTGAGGAGGGCAGGGGGGTGAGATCGAGGATGGCGTTCTGTACCTGCGCCAGCAGGGTGGGGCAGTCGTTGGCGACGTAATGGTCGATGGTCTGAAACCAGTCACGGTAGGTGTCGGGCTGATCCCATTCTTCCAGCAGGCGCACGAAATCCCGCCCCTGCTTGCCCCAGGCGGCCAACAGCGGATTGCCGTGCAGATGCAGGTCTTCTTCGGACAGCGGTTGGGGAAACCCCGGCTTTCTGGCCTGACGGCGGGCGGCATGCGCCAGCAATTCGCCGCCTTCGATGAGGTCGGCCCAATAGTGCTGACAGGGGTTCTGCACGAAGAACAACACCTGGCTGACCTGCCCCAGTGCGGTGATGGCGCGGAGGGTTTCCCGGGGGAGTGATGAAATGCCGAACACGATCAGGCGGCGGGGCAGGCGTGCGGGGGATGGCAAAGCCCCCAAGGCAGACTGTTCCAGCCTCTTGATCAAACGTTGATTCAAAACCGCCCGGCTGCAGGTTTGCTCCGTTTCGGGTAACGTCCCGGTCAAGGCCCGCCACAGAGGCGACTGCCAGCCCTGATCTTGCGGCAGCGGCTCAGGCGTTCCGTCCAGTGCCTTGAGAACCAGGGTATCATGCCCCGCCTGCCAGTTTTGCAGCCAGTCAGGACGATGCACCTGATACTGGTCATAGAGTGCCGCCAGTTGTTCGGCCAGTTGATAGCGTTTGTGCTGATGAGGATCGTGCGCCAGAAAGCGTTGCAGCGGGGCGTAGCGTTCAGGTTCATGTTCAATCAACCCGGGTAAAAGCCGGTAGAGTCGCCAGGTCAGCGGTTCACGGTCGAGGGGAGAGGTTTCGGGGATACGGCTGTCGGTCAGCACGGTTCGATAAATCTGCCACAGAAAACGGGCGGGCAAATCGAACGTCACCCCGGCACAGATGCCCAAGCCGTCATCGCCGGCCAGACCGTGCTTGAGCCATTGGGCAATCCCGTTGCTCTGCGCCAGAATCGTCTCCTGCTCAAACGGCGGCAGGGGGTGTCGCCGACACCAGTCGATCAGCAGGTCACGCAAATCTTCCATGCGGTTGGAATGGATCATCGCCAGTCCGGGCGTGATCTCGAAGGCTTGAGGAGGTGTTTTCATGGGGATGGCATCCTGAAATCGCCGAAATTTTCGTGTATTGCGTGGTTAAAACAGGCCGCAGGGGATAGCGCGTCGGCTACCCTTGAGGTGGTGCAGCCTCCAGGGCTGACTTCAGGGCAGCGATCAATCGTTTGCCGCTTTGCTCGAAGGCAGGGAGGTGGGTTTTGATGGCGTCAAAATCACCCCGGCGAAACAGGAATTCGAGGTGTTCGGCCTGTTCCTTCAGGGGATGGGCGCACAGATAACTGGTATTCCCCTTGAGGGTATGGGCGGCTTCCTGACCCGTGCGGCCATTATTTTCGCGGGTGGCTGTCAGAATCCTGTCCAGTAACAAGGGATACTGTTCGATGAATTGACTCATGATATCCTGCAGGAGGGTCTTATCCCCATCGAACATATCCAGGGCCATTTGTTCATGGAAATCCTGCCCGGATACCTCGATAACCTCCGCCACCGTCGCCGTTGCAGGTAACCCGGAATACACGGCAGCAATGCCCTCGAGTAGTCGATCCAGGGTGAACGGCTTGGGAATATGGCCGTCCATACCCGCCTCAAGACACGTCCGGATGTCGTCATCATGGGCATTGGCAGTCAAGGCAATGATGGGGGTGCGTGCCTGGCCGCTTTCGGCTTCGCGCAAACGGTATAGGCGGGTCGCTGAAGGGCCATCCAGCACGGGCATCCGCATATCCATCAAAATCAGGTCAACCTGTTCACGGGCCAGTACATCGAGAGCCTTCTGGCCGTCTTCTGCCGATATGACCTGGCAGTCCATTTTTTGCAAACGGGCCAGAGCCAGTTCCCGGTTTATTTTATTATCTTCGACCAGCAATATCTTTTTACCGGCCATGGAAATGGCAGACGCTGTAGCAGGTAACAAGCGGCCGTCTACGCCAGCCCCCAGCGGCAAATTCAGATCAAAATAAAAGGTGCTTCCCTGCCCCGGCGTACTGTCAAGTTTCAGTTGCCCCCCCATGAGATAAACCAGACTGGAGCTGATCGCCAGGCCCAGACCGGTGCCTTCGATACCGTTTGCCTGAATTTGCTCAAACGCCTTGAAAATACGCTCCTGATGCTCCGGCGCAATCCCCACACCGGTATCGCTCACCGCAAAATGCAGGCTCATTTTCCCACTATCATTTTCGTACCCACCCCCGCTCGTGGGCTGCACGGACACGATAACCCCACCGGTTGCAGTAAACTTGATGGCATTACCGACCAGGTTGGTCAGAATCTGGCTGAGTCTGAGCGGGCTGCCTATGAACACCTCGGGTATTTTATCGGACAAAACCAACTCCAGGCTCAAGCCCTTGTTGAGGGCCAGCCGGGTTAAACCTTTCACGACCCCCTTGACCATATTGGGCAAGCTGAAAGCACTCTGATCCATACTCCACTGCCCTGATTCTATGCGGGAAAGTTCCAGCATGTCATTGATCAGGCAGAGTACATGCTGGCAGGAAAAGTGGAGAATATCCAGATACCCGGACTGTTTTTCGGTAAGGGGGTCGTCCCTGAGTAATTCAGCCACGCTGAGTACGCTGTTCATGGGGGTGCGAATCTCATGGCTGATATTGGCCATAAACTCGGTCTTGACCCGAATCGTTTTTTCGGCGTATTCAATGCGGGAATCTTCCAGACGCTTCATTTCCGTCATATCGGTGGAGATGCCCAGCAGATCATAACGGGAGTCGTCTTCCTGTTTTAGCGGAATTCTTATGTTCCAGAAATGCTGTTCCTCCGCCGGGTTATCTACCCGCTGAATGGATTCCATGCCTTCCGTTTTATGACCCGCTGCAAAGAATTTTTCATCCAGCTCGTCCTGCCCGGGGATACCCAGTTCGACTGCCAATGCCTGATGGGTATGTCCCAGCATTTGCGAGGGTTTTAACCCGTAGCGACTGGCGTACTGGGTATTGACATAGAGATACTTCATGTCCGGTGATTTCATATACACGGCCGAACCGATATTCTCTACTATGGTGGCCAACAGCAACTGCTTTTCCAGTAGCTTCGTTTCGGCCTTGGCCTTGCCCTGTACCAGCATCATGCGATTCTCCACATCCTGGGTAATCTCACGCCGTACACTGACATAATAGTCAGGGGTATTGCCTGTCCTGCAGGCCGGTCTAATAACCGAATCCACCCAATAATAACTGCCATCCTTGCGCCGGTTACGCAGTTCACCTCGCCATATTTTTCCCTGGCTGATGGTCTGCCAGAGATCCCTGAAAAAATCGGCATCATGGTAGTGTGAATTTACGATGCTGTGATCTTGTCCGACTAGCTCGTCTTGGGTAAAACCGGATACCTTGCAAAACCTTGCATTGGCATAAATGATAGTACCTTTGGTATCAGTCATGCTGACCAGGGCAAATTCATTGAGTGTGGTTTCCAGCAGCTCGGTAAACCAGCGTTGTTCCAGACGTTGCTGATCGGCCAGGTCGCGTTCAGTGATAGCCTCTTGCAGTTCGCCAAGCACTCGCTGGGTCTCGGCCAGGTTGAATCCCAAAAGAATCTGTACCGACTTGATGGCATCCAGTATTTCCCCCTCCGTATCACCCGCTTTCTCATCCACACGGCCAACCGGGCATCTGAAATTGCCCTGAGCCAGGGATTGCAGGGCGTTGAGGGCTTCCCGCCGTGTCAATGACGCGGGATGGTAAAAACTGATACGGTAGTTCAGCAGTACACCGGCCAGGAGGGCAGCAAGAAAAGCCGGCAGATGATGCTGCCAGGCTGCGAGACCGGCGATGCCCAACAGGGAGGAGAGGGCAAGCCAGGACAGTACCCGGGATGATCGGCGCAAAGCGGTTTTGGTGGGGAGCAGTAAAAACGAGAGGAAAGTGCCGGGAAATGTTGCTGGCTGGCTGAGCGTACGATAATAGCGCAGGGCCGATGTCACTTGCCAAGGCTCCGGTTTGTACCGAACCGACAGGTAGCCTACCAGCACCTCGCCTTGGTAGATGGGGCTGACATTGGCTTCCACCCAGTAAAAATCGCCGTTTTTGCAGCGGTTTTTGACGATACCCACCCAGGGACGTCCAGCCTTGAGGGTCTGCCACAAATGGGTGAAAACGGCTGGTGGCATATCGGGATGCCTGACGATATTGTGGGGGGCTCCTATCAGTTCTTCAGCGGAATAGCCGCTGACTTCGATGAATGCCGGGTTGGCGTAGTTGATGATTCCGTGGATGTTCGTTTTGGTCACGATCATCTGATCGTCTGTCAGTACAACTTCCCGGTCGGTTACAGTGGAATTTTTTTTCAAGTGAAGGTTCTCGACTCAGGTGGGTAGGATGCCGTAAGCAACCCGGGATCAGGCGCGTCCTTGTCTGAACGGGTAACGAAGCTGCATTTTATATCGTATTTTTGTCGCTGACTCCCATCGAGGCTACGATGGGTTTCATGGTGCAACGCAGTGTGATAATGTCTGTTATCCTCCAACACTTCGATTTGCAAGGAATTTCATCATGCGATTCATTCATTGTGCCGATCTTCATCTGGACAGCCCTCTGCGTGGATTAAACCATTACGAGGGCGCACCCGTGGAGCAGATGCGGGCAGCGACCCGACACGCTTTCATCAATGTGATCAACCTGACACTGGAACGGGAAGCCGATTGCCTCTTGATTGCCGGTGATGTTTTTGATGGTGACTGGAAGGACTTCAACACCGGTCTTTTTTTTGCCAATCAGTTACGCCGGCTCACGGAGGTTGGCATCAAAATCTTCATCGTGCTGGGCAACCATGATGCCTTGGGCAATATGACCCGGCGGGTTCCCTGGCCGAAGGGTACTCACTTGTTCCGGGCGGATAAAGTCGAAACGGTGGTGGATGAAAAACTCGGATTGGCCGTGCATGGACAGAGTTTTGCGGAAAGTGCCGTGATGGTGGATCTGGCACAACACTACCCGGTTAATCGTCCCGGCTTTCTTAACGTCGGTCTGTTACACACAGCCTTATCCGGTCGGGAAGGACACGCACCCTACGCACCGACTACGGTAAACGTATTGAGTGAAAAGGGGTATGACTACTGGGCTTTGGGGCATGTGCATACCCGTGAAATCATCAGCGAAAAACCGTGGATCGTATTTCCCGGCAACACCCAGGGACGCCACGCCCGGGAAACCGGGGCAAAAGGTTGCCTGGTGGTGGAGGGCGATGCCGAAGACGGTATCCGGTCAGTAGAATTTGTAGCGACCGATGTAGCCCGCTGGTTTGATGTGCAGCTTGATGTGACCGCACTCAGCCACCTCGATGAGCTGCAACTCGCCGTTCAAACCGTTGTACGCGAGGCGGTGAGGGAAACCGATGAACGTCTACTGGCGTTACGATTGACGCTCAGGGGGCGCACGGCCTTACACAGCCAGTTGGTGAATCGTACCGACAGCCTCAGGGCAGACCTTTGCGCCTGGCTGAATGAAGCCTCCGCCGGACTGGCCTGGCTGGAAAAAATCAGTTTGCGGGTGGATGCTCCACTGGATTTGGCGGTATTGGCCCGTCGGGATGACCCCTTTGGTTTGCTGGTGAGAATGCTGGATGAGTTGAGCCACAATCCGGATCAACTGAATCGACTGGCCCATACGGCAACGGAAGAACTCGAACAGCGAATCCCGCCTGAATTGCGTGACGACCCGGGCCTGAACGGTTTGTCCCGGGACGAAGTTCATCAGGAAGCCTTGATCCTGGCCCGTGAGCGGCTACTGGCCCATCTGTCTCTGGAGGGTACACCATGAGAATCGCACAAATAGACCTCAAGGCATTCGGACATTTCTCGGATCGTCGCCTGCAACTGGGCGATTCTCCCGATTTTCATATCACTTACGGTGCGAATGAGGCCGGTAAAACCACATTGTCCCGCGCCCTCAAATCAGCCTTGTTTGGCATTCCGGAACGCACGACCGATAACTTTCGTCATGCCAACGACCGGCTTCGGGTGGGGCTGGTGCTGGAGAATACCAAGGGTGAACGGTTTGCTTTCATGCGGCGCAAAGCCAGGAAAAACAGCCTGTCGGCTTATGATTGCGCAACCGGCCACGAAACCGGCGAACCCATTTCGGACGATTGTCTGGCCGCGTGGCTGGGTGGCTTGACCCAGGGGCTGTATGGTTCCATGTTCGGTTTGAATCACGATGAACTGGTCGCCGGTGGCAAGGCACTGAGCGAAGGCAAGGGCGAAGTCGGCGAAAGCCTGTTTGAGGCCGGAGCCGGGTTATCCACCATACGTTCCCTCAGGGAACATCTGGAAAAAGAGGCAGATCGTCTCTTCAGACCCCGGGCGTATACCACTGAAATTCCGGTTGTGCTGAATCAATATGACGAAGCCCGGCAGGCGATCAAACACAATCAGGCCAGGCAGGCGACCTGGACATCGTTACGTCAGGCCGTTGAGACTGCAAAGCAGGAATATGATCAGGCCCGCACCCGTCAGGATCAATGGCAACGGGAAATCCGCAGACTGGATCGGTTGGCCGCGGTATTACCCGATGTGGCCGCATTGCTGTTCACTCGGGAAAGACTGGCGGGTTTAACCGGAATCAAACGCCTGCCGGAGGATGCCCGGGATCAACGCATCGCCGCCGAAACCGCCTTGCAACAAGCCGGGATGGCACACGATGAAGCCCAGGCCAACATTGCCCGTCTGTATACCGAGCAGGCAGGCATTCAGCTACCGGAAACCCTGCTGGGTGAAGAAACCACCCTCGAAAGCCTTTACCACACGCTGACGGTTTACCGTGAAGCCCGCGATACCCTGGTCGTGACCCGTAGTCGAATCACCACGGCACAACAATCGCTCGAGTCACTGCTACACGCCATCGATGCCGATATGAGCCTGCCGCCACGAACCCTGATTCCGGCTGGCCCCCTGCGTGCGCGGGTCACCAATCTGGCTGCCGAGGGGGTGGGTTTGCGTACAATGAGTGAAGCGGCCAAACAACAACTGCGAGATGCCCGGGCCGAGCTAAACGGGGTGATCAACGAATTGCAGGAGACGGGGCTACTTACCCTTCCCCCAGCCCTGGCTCAAGTGATCGAACTGGCCGAAATAGAGGGAAATCCGGAAACCCGGGCCGATGACGCAGTGCGGCAAGCGGCACAACTGAGGGACAGTCTGCTGACCGAGGCCCGGTCACTCGGGGAGCTTCCGCTGGAAACCCTGGCTGACCTCAGCACGCCACTACCGGCTGAACTTCAGCATTTACGTGACGATTGGGAAAAACTGGAATCCCGCAAAAAGAGCCTGCGGGACGGCATAGAAAAAAATGAAAATGACCTGGCGGCAGTGACCGGAGAACTGGAAGGGCTGTTGTCACAAAGCGGGATACCGACTGCCGAGCAACTGGCAGAACAACGCGAACAACGGGACGGACTGTGGCGCAGCATCCGCAGTTACCTCTATCCGGAGCCCGACCTGAATCCGTCGCCGGAGGAATCCCTGCCGAATCGAGCCGATTATGAAAATGCAGTCAGGGCGGCTGACTGGATCGCGGATACCCGTTTTACTGATGCCGCCCGGGTGACGCAGCATGCCGAACTGGTCAAACGGTCAGCCCAGATGCGCCGGGTCATTGAACTCGACCGGCAAAGACGGATTGAACTGGGACAGGAGGCCGTAGCCTGGGAAGCACGGTGGCAGGCACTATTGGTGCGACACACCCTGCCGACCTTGACCCTCAACGAACTGCCGGACTGGCTGGCCCGGCGGGATTTGTTTTTACAGCGTTACAGAAATTGGCAGGTATTGCAGGATCAGGCAGTACTGCTGAGGCAACAGGCCAACGAATTGAGGGCAAGACTTGATGGTGGTTTGCTTGCCGCCGGTTTGCCGCCCTGTGGCGAAGACGAACGTATGGTTTCCGCCTTGAGTCGTGCTCGCGACCATGCCCGATGTGTAGCCGAAGCCCGTACCCGTCATCAGGTACTGATGGATAATAAGGTTCGGGCAGACAGTCGCTTGCAGGATGCCACGGCGCAAAACAGTGATGGCCAGGCGGCATTGACGACGTGGCAACAGGCCTGGGGAGAAGCCATGGCGGCTATCCGCCTGGCCCGGGATGCCCGTCCCGAGGAGGCCAGTGCCCGCCTGAGTCAGTTTGAAGCCCTGGAAAACCTCCTTAACGGGCTGGAGCTGGCGCGAGCCGAACGGGCAGAGGCCGAAGCCCGGGTAACACCGGTGGAACAGGAAACCCAACGCTTGTGCAGGGTATTTGCCTGTGACCCCGCCGGACGCCTCCCTGATGCCCTGATCGGTGCCTGGTATGGGCAACTGCGGGACGCGAAAGACAAGGCTCATCGCCTGCAGGTACTGCGGGAACGACTGGAAGAAGCGGTCAGGGCAAAGGATCAGGCAGAGTACGCCATGAATCAGGCCCGGCAGGTACTGGAGGCACTGAAATCCGCAGCCGCCTGCAATACCCTGGCCGAATTGGTCGAGGCAGAACAGGCCAGTACCCTGGTCAATCAACTCGAACAGGAAATCATCGCCATCGAGAAACGGCTGGTCGAAAGTGCCGCAATGCCGCTGGATGAGCTGTTGGCTCAGGCACAGGGCCAGGATCTGACACTGGTCAAAATGGATATGGAACGGGTGGGACAAGACCTCGAGCAAGGCAATGCCCTGCTGGAATCCCTGCACGGAAAACTGATGGAGGCCCGGACAGCCTTTGATGGCATAGACGGCACGGCCCGGGCAGCGGAGGCCGAACAACTGCGAATGCAGTCAGTGGCCCGCCTGTCACAAAAGGTGGTCGACTATACTGCGGCCCGACTGGCTTCAGGCATTTTGGCGCAGGTGATAGAAACCTACCAACAACAGCACCAGGGACCGTTGTTGTCGCGTGCCTCGGAATTATTTCAAACCCTCACCGGAGGTCGGTTTGACAAGGTGGCGACAGATTTTGATGACGAACTGGCCATTCTTGTTGGTGTCCGACCGGATGGCCGCCGGGAGCGGGTAGGTCATTTGAGTACCGGTACCCGTGATCAGCTTTTTCTGGCACTTCGGCTGGCTGCGATCGAAAGTCATCTGGCTCACCAGGAACCCATGCCCATCGTGGTGGACGATATCGTCATCAACTTTGATGACGCGGCGGCAGATGCGACCTTTCGGGTTCTGGCAGACTTATCGGCAAAGACTCAGGTCCTGTTCTTCACTCACCATGAACATCTGCTCGAAAAAGCCACCCAGGCCATCGGCGCGGGTGGCTTTATTGCTCATCGTTTGTGACGCTTCATTCTGCGTCGCGATTCAGGTGTGTCCTCCGAAAACGCTGACCCGGGTGAACAGGCAGGGGGGAGCCGCGTGACCGACCCGGATCATCTGATTGGGCTCGCCCTTGCCACAGTAAGGCGTACCGAAAACCTGCCTTTCATCCGCACGGCCTACGGCCTTCAGGCTGTGCCAGAACGGTACGGTAATGCCCCGGGAATTGGGGTTTTTCACCACACGGGTCAGTTGACCCTCCTCAATCAGACGGCCGTATTCGCAGCCAAACTGAAACTTGTTGCGGTAATCGTCGATCGACCATGAACGGTTGGAGGCCATGTAAAGACCGCGTTCGGTTTGGGCGATCATGGTTTGCAGCGAGTCCTGGCCGGGTTCGAGATTGATATTGGCCATGCGGTCTATGGGGGCACGGTTCCAGCCGGATGAACGAAAATTAGCCACACCCGGTATGCCCAGACGGTGCTGGCTTTCCAGACTACCCAGTCCCCGCACCAGCAAGCCGTCACGGATCAGGTATTCCCGTGTGGCAACATGGCCGCAATCATCAAAACCGTAAGCGGCAAACTGATGGTCGAGGGTGGGATCGAAAGTGACATTCATCAGCGGTGAACCGTACTGGAGGGTTCCAAAATCACGGGGCTGAACGAAACTCCAGCCGGCGTAGTTGCGCTCATCGCCCAGGATGCGATCCAGTTCCAGTGGATGGCCGATGGATTCATGAATTTGCAGCAACATCTGATCGGGTGCCAGAATCAGGTCTAGCGTGGTATCCGGGCAGTTTTCGGCCACCAGCAGGGTTAACACTTCTTCACCCACCCGTTCACAGTCGGCATACAGGCTGTCCCAGTCGATTCGTTCCAGTCCGCCCTGGCTACAGCGGGCTACCGGGCCGTTCAGCGAGCGGTGCTGTATGTCGTTGTGTCCGCGGGCCGTGGCCCCACAATGATGGGAAACCAGACTGAAGGTTTGCTGGATGTCGGTTCCGCTGCTGGACACGAGATGTTGTCGGGTTTCGGTCAGGGTGGCTTCGGCTACGGTGTTGATGATGGCAGCACTCACCTGGAGTCTGCCGCAGGCTTGCAGCAGGTGATCGGTAAAACCGGCCAGGGTCATTTGATCGAAGGATTTTGTCACCGGGCTGGCATAGTGACCGGTCACTACAGGACGCAGAGGCGCGGGCATGGCGAATACCGGATACCGGGCACCAATACGTGCCAGTTCGACCGCCCGGTTAAAGGCGGCCTCCACACCGGCGGTCGATAAATCGCTGGTTGCCGCGTAAGCGATGTGGTCATCGATGCGAACTTCGACCATTACGCCCTGATCATGACTGACAGCGTTTCCATCGGGTTTGCCATTGCGTACACTGCGATGATGGCGGCTTTCGCTGACGTAGCGCAATCCTGTCCAGTCGGCCCGGGATTGCAGACGGGACAGTGCCTTGTCGATATCAAAAACCGGTCTGGCCGGTTTGGCGTTGAGGGGATGAGTCATGGTGATCCGATGGGGTTGTGGTTATCAATTCATGTCCCGGTTTGACCGGGGTCGTTCGGATTATCATACCGGTCAGGTGGTTGGTGTGGAATCGCAATGAGACTGGCATAATTTGTTGAGATTCATTACCATCCTGCCCTGATTTTCAGTTTGATGAATTGACCCTCATGATCGCTGGTTTGCGCTGCCTGTCCCGTTGCCTTTGGACACTCATCCTGTTTACAGGCCATCTTCAGGCCAGTACTACCCGTACCTACTACCTGGCCGCAGAGGATGTCCTCTGGGATTACGCTCCCTCCTATCCGGTCAATCCCATGCACGGGAAGGCCTTCAGCGAAGATGAGCAAGTATTCGTGGAGGGTAACAAAAAAGACCGGATAGGCCATCAATATTACAAGGCCCGTTACGTGGAGTACACGGATGCCAGTTTCACCCGGATCAAACCAAGAGGCCTGGAGTGGGAACATCTGGGGCTGTTGGGCCCGGTCATTCGGGCCGAAGTGGGTGACACCCTCAAGGTGACGCTAAAAAACAAAACCCGCGATATGCCGGTTTCGTTGCACCCTCACGGCTTGTTTTACCTCAAGAATAGCGAGGGAACCCATTATGAGGATGGCACTTCCGGCAAGGACAAGGCCGATGATGCCATCGCACCGGGGGAGTCCCATACCTATACCTGGCAAGTACCTGAACGCTCAGGCCCAGGCCCCCGCGATACCGATTCCATTGTCTGGCTGTATCACTCTCATGTCGATGAGGTCAGGGATACCAACGCCGGTCTGATAGGACCGATATTGATATCACGCAAGGGCCAACTGGCCCGTAACGGCAAACCCCGGGGGGTCGACAAGGAATTCGTTGTGCTGTTCAGTGTTTTTGATGAAAACGAAAGTCACTACCTCGAAAAAAATATCAATGCCTTTGCCCCCGAGGCCCTCAGCCAGCAGCAGGACGACGAATTCAGGGAAAGTAACCTGATGCACACCATGAACGGTTACGTGTACCACAATCTGAAGGGGCTCACCATGACGGTCGGAGAGCGGGTGCGCTGGTATCAACTGGCCCTGGGCACCGAGGTTGATCTGCATACGCCTCACTGGCACGGCAATACCCTGGAGGAAAGCGGTCGACGGGTTGATGTCCTGAATTTGTTGCCCGGCACCCATGTTACCGTTGACATGCAGCCGGATAATCCGGGTCAGTGGATGTATCATTGTCATGTCAATGATCACATCAGGGCTGGCATGATGGCTAATTACACCGTATTGCCGCAAAAATCCCGCTGATCGTGTCCGATGCGGATTGAAAGTTGAACTTTACGACCGTTATACTACCCAACCTATGCCGGGGGTGACTTGGCTTCGACGTGGATTACAAACCCTGAGGCGCATGTCGAGGTGCAGATGACCTCGTAAAACCATCTGCAAAAAAATAGACGCACACGACGACGTTTACGCCCTGGCTGCTTAAGTCAGCCAGCCTCTGATAGAAGCCTGCTTTTGGACTTCGACCCAGGGGTAACCCAAGCAAAAGCTCGCGATGAGGCCTGTCCGGAGCCGATTCGCCAAAACTCACGGAATCGCGTCTGATTGTTCCTGCCGTTCGGGTAATCAAGCGTTAAACACCAATAGAGTCGGATAAGCATGTAGGGCCAAAGGCGGAGGATTTGCGGACGCGGGTTCAATTCCCGCCACCTCC
>SXGU01171607.1_pt1 | contig 21680 bp, 23 predicted proteins | sample 3174531 | NCBI WGS metagenome assembly SXGU01 (sample SAMN11356863, study PRJNA531348) | freshwater metagenome | isolation source: freshwater sample F1-140 | place: China: Fuxian Lake, Yuxi | collected 2017-12-25 | reverse complement strand
GTCGGGACCGGGCAGGTAGTTGTAATCGGGGGCACGCAGGAAGCCGAAGCCGTCAGACAGTAACTCGAGCACGCCTTCCGAGAAGATGAAACCACTGAGCTCGGTTTGCGCCCTGAGAATCTGGAAGATCAACTCCTGCTTGCGCATGCCGGTCGCGCCGGCGACCTCCAGGTCTTTGGCGACCTGGGTGAGATGCTGAATGCTCATCTCCTTCAGTTCGGTGATGTTGAGGCCGGGACGCTTGCCTTCCTGGATGGCATGTTCCGCCGATTCGGCGGCGACATCAGGCTGGGGCGGTGGTTGGTGGCCGCCACCGCCGCGGCGCGGACCATGACGCTTGTGACTGGGCATGCAGGTTATTCCAAGAGACGTCTGGCTCGGGTTGTCAGGTTCTGGAAAGGCTCGGGGAACGAAACGGCGGCAAAACCGGAAGAAACTTGCTTTAGCATACCAGAAGTGCATCGCATCACCCTCCCCCTTCTTCTACTGGCGGCGGTCACGTTCTTCGCCGGCTTGGGGCGGGGGGCCATTACCGATTCAGACGAGGCTTTCTACGCCGACTCAGCCCGTGAAATGGTGGCGTCGGGGGACTGGGTCACGCCGTATTACAACTACGAACCTCGCTTCCAGAAGCCGGTGCTGTATTACTGGCTGACGGCGGCGGCATCCCTGGTGCTTGGCGACAGCGAAATGGCGGCCCGGCTGTGGGCGGCCATGGCCGGGTTGGGCCTGGTGCTGGTCACGGCCGCGGCCGGCCGGCGCTGGTATGACGAGTCAACCGGGCTACTGGCCGGCGCCATTGTCGCCACCAACTTCGGCTACTTCTCGATCGGGCGCATGGCCTTGCCCGACCTGCCGCTGGCGTTCTGCATTACGCTAGCGATCTGGGCGGCGCTCGTCGCGACGCTCGAGCAGGAACGCTCGCCGCGCAAGTTCGTCGTGCTGGCTGCGCTGGCGCTGGGGCTCGGCTTTCTGACTAAAGGTCCGGTCGGCCTGATCATCCCGGTCATCGTGATCGTCCCGGTACTCATGATTGAGCGCCGCTCCATTGCGCTCACGCCGAGCGATCTCCTGCTCGGCTTCGTCGTGATGATCGCGGTGGCCGTGCCGTGGTACGTCGTGATGTGGTTCCGTCACGGCAACGAGTACTTACAGGGCTTCTTCATCGGCGACAACTTTGACCGGTTCGCGACCGACCGCTTCAACGATCCGCGCCCGTGGTGGTTCTACTTCCCGATCGTGGCCGGTGGATTGCTGCCGTGGACCCCATTGGTGCTGGTCTGGATGGGGCCGCTCACGCAGTGGGTGCGGCGCCGGCGCGACCTCAGCACGATCGACCTGCGGTTGCTGCTGTGGGCCGCGCTGCCGCTGGCGTTCTACTCGTCGTCGATCGGCAAGCAGCCTCGCTATATCCTGCCGGTGTTGCCGCCTCTTGCGCTGCTGCTCGCCTCGTCGATCGTCGAGCGCACGCAGGAATGGCGCGGGTTCGACGGGGCCCGCTCGCGTCCGCGCCGAGCGACCGGCATCGTCGTGGGGTCGATCTTGAGCGGGGCGTTCTTTGTCGCGCTGGGCGGCCTGCTCTACCGGGTGCAACCGCTGCTGATCAATGTGGCGCCGATCTTCACGCAGGTTGCCGCCGGCATCATCGCCGCATCGGGGCTGTTGATCGGGCTGTTCGCGATCTCGAGCCATTGGCGCACGGCGCCGGTCGTCATCGCGCTCGCCGCGGCGGTGTCGCTGCCGGCTCTGCAGTACGGCGGGTGGTCGAGCGGTGGTGACGATACCATCCGACAAATGGCGCGACTGGTCCAACAACAGCGGACCGCCCACGAAGCCGTCGCTACCTACCAGGTGTTTGTCCGCAACCTGGTGTTCTACGCGCACACCAAGACCACCGATATCATCACCGACGAGCAGGCCGCGCAATTTCTGGCGCAAGCCGGACGAGCGTTAATGGTGGCGCCGGCCGACGTGGTCGACCGGCTCGAGCGCGAGCGGGGATTAACCCTGGTGCGGATTGCCGAACTGCCCTACTTCAACGAAGCGGGCGTCCGCGTGCGCACGTTGCTGTGGCCAGACGCGGCACGCGACTTGACCCGCGTCGTGCTGGTCGCGAACCGCTAGCGTCCTTCCCAAGCCTCAAGCCCCTGTGACCCACGCGTGGAGCGTGTTTCGCACCGACAAGAGGTCTTGTCCCGTTCCCGGCATAATCAGCCAGCCCCCCTCGCGTCGCTTCAAGACCACCACGCCCTGATCCAGTTGCGCTGACACAAACTCCGCCCGCGGGAACGACCGGCGGCGCATTAGGCTGACCACGTGCATGGTGTCGGGCTCGAGGACGATCTTCGAGGCGATGGCGTCGGCCGCGGCGGCAATGGCAAAGGCCGCGACGACCATGCCGGCATACCGCAACAGGTACGAGTCGCCGTAAAAGAAGAAATACGACGACATCCCGAGGAACGCCAGCGCAGCGGCGCCGATGGCGGCCAGCACCCATGACGCCATGCGGATCGTGATGGGGGCCATAATCAGCAAACCTGAACGGTTTGTCGCCACCTATCGGTTGGCGGGGGTCGGAATCTTGCCGCTCTTTTCGAGCGCGGCGATGAACGCAAACATGCGGTCGACTCCCTCGCGCAGACGCTCGATCGAGGTTGCGTACGACAACCGGAAGAACCCCGGTGCGTCAAAGCCCTCACCTGGCGTGATCGCCACCGCGACCTCTTTCAGCATGACCTCGGCCAGCTCGCTGGTGGTCTTGATGCCCGTCGGCGACAGCAGGTCGGCTACGTACGGAAACAGGTAAAACGCGCCCGAGGGCTTGACGCAGACGATGCGCGGATCCGCGGTCAGCCAGCCATGCACGGCATCACGCCGCCTGCGGTAGTCGTCAAGCATCACCGTGACCTCGTCCTGGGGACCCGTCAAGGCGGCGATCCCCGCCTTCTGCGTGATCGAGTTGATGTTCGAGGTCGAGTGACCCTGCAGGACGTTGCAGTGGGCGATCAGCGCCTTCGGGCCGATGGCCCAGCCGCACCGCCAGCCGGTCATGGCATAGCTTTTTGAAGCGGAACTGCAGATGACGGTCCGGTCAGGCATCCGGTCGAGCAGAATCTTGACCAGGTTGTGCGGGACCGGGTCATAGATCAGGTGCTCGTAGGTCACGTCGGCGATCACCCAGATGCCGCGGGCGGCGGCCGCATCAGCGATGGCGATCATGTCGGCCTCCGCAATCAAGGCGCCGGTCGGGTTGCAGGGCGAGTTGACGATGATCGCCTTCGTCTTTGGCGTGAAGGCATCGATCATGGCGCCGGCCTTGATCGCAAACCCGTCCTCGCGATGCGTCTGCACCACCACCGGTGTCGCGTCGGCCAGTTTGATCTGATCGACGATGGTCGGCCAGAACGGGCCGTGCGTGATCACCTCATCACGCCGGTCGAATAGCACCATGGCGGCGTTGTAGAGCGCCTGCTTGGCGCCGGCAGAGATGATCACCTGGTCGGCCTTGATCGAGACGCGGTAACGCGAGCTGTAATCGTGAGCGACGGCATCGCGGAACTCCACCACGCCGGCCGCAGGGGTGTATTTCGTAAAGTTGGCATTGAGCGCCGCGTGTGCCGCGTCCTTGACATGCTTCGGCGTGCCGAAGTCGGGCTCGCCCGCGCCCAGGTCAACCACGTCCACGCCAGCGCGGCGCAGGCGGTCGGCTTCTGCCGACACCTTCAAGGTGGGTGACACGCTGACGCGGCTCATGCGGCTTGCGAAGGTCATCGATCTGGTCCTTGTCTAATCCTGAATCTTAGGTCGTCCGGTTCGCTTGGCCCGCAGTCGCTCTTCGACGACTGGCGGTACCAGCCCGTCAATCTGACCATTCAGCATGAACACTTCTTTGATCAGCCGCGAGCTGATGTAAGTGTACTGTTCGGCGGGCATCATGAACACGGTCTCGATGCCGGGCGCCAGATGGCGATTCATCAGCGCCATCTGGAACTCGTATTCGAAGTCCGAGATCGCGCGCAGGCCGCGCACCAGAACCGAGGCACCCTTACGCTGCGCGTACTCGACCAGCAGGCCATCAAACGTCTCGACCTGCACGTTGGGCCGGCCCTTGAACACTTCCTGGATCAAGGCGACGCGCTCGGCCTCCGAGAACAGCGGCGTCTTCTCGACATTGACCAGAATCGCGACGATGATCTTGTCGAAAATCTTCGCGCCGCGGTCGATGATGTCGACGTGGCCGTTGGTCAGTGGATCAAACGATCCGGGATAGATGGCGATGCGAGTCGGTGGCGGCTGGCTCATTGGTAGAAACTCAGGGCACTATCGCCCGACTTGACGGTGCGCGTCACGGTCAGGCCCGCAGGGGCCGGGGGTGTCACGCGTGACGCGTGCTCGAGGACGAGCACCGCACCGGGATTGCGCTGGCTGGCGGCGTCGCGAACGGCCGCGGCCACCGCGCGGTAGTCGTATGGTGGATCCAACACGATGATATCGAACGGACCGCCCTGAATGGGCCGCGCCAGTGCGCGCTCCACGTTGTCGCGGATGATCTGACAGCGATTGTCCTCACCGCACAGCGCGCGGTTGTCCTCGATCAGCGCCACCGCCCGTCGGTCCTGTTCCACGCAGGTGGCCGCCGCCGCGCCGCGGCTCAACGCCTCAAGCGCAATGGCGCCAGTGCCGGCAAAGACATCAAGGACGCGGGCGTCCATGACATGGGGCGCGAGGATATTAAACAAGGTCTCTCGCAGCTTATCCGAAGTCGGGCGCAGGCCGTCCCACTTTGGCGCCTTCAACCCCCTGCCCTTGTTCGTGCCGGCGATGATCCTCATGGCGCGCTAACCAACGGTGATGAGGCCGAACTGGCGCTGCCACACGCTGCGCACGTAGGCCTGTTGTTCGAGGCTGAGCGTCCCTGCGTCGACGCGCACTCGCGCTTCCTCGTGGGCGCGCTCCAGCAGGTCGAGGTCGCGCGTGAGGTCGCCGGCGCGCAAGGTCGGCAGGCCCGACTGCCGCGTGCCGAAGAAGTCGCCGGGGCCACGCAGTTGCAGGTCCCGCTCCGCGATCACAAAGCCGTCGGAAGTCTCCGCCATGGTCTTCAACCGCTCCCGCGCATCGTCGGTCCACGGTGCCTGGTACAGCAACACGCAGGTCGAGGCATGCTCGCCGCGCCCGATGCGCCCGCGCAACTGGTGCAACTGCGACAGCCCGAACCGCTCGGCGTGCTCGACGACCATCAGCGTGGCGTTGGCCACGTCGACACCCACTTCAACCACGGTCGTCGAGACCAGCAATTGGAGGGCGCCGCTGGCGAAGGCGCGCATCACCTGCTCCTTCTCGTCCCCCTTCATTCGCCCATGCAGCAGTGCGACGGTGAACTCGGGGAACACAGCCGTCAGTTCTGCCGCCATCGCCGCGGCGGCCTTCAGATCGATCTTCTCGGACTCTTCGACCAGCGGGTAGATCGCGTAGACCTGGCGGCCGCGCTTGATCTCGTCGCGGATCATCGAATAAACCTCGTCGCGGCGTGAGTCGGCCTTGAGCAGCGTGCGGATCGGCTTGCGGCCGGGAGGCAGGCCGCGAATCACCGACACTTCCATGTCGCCACACTCGGTCAGCGCCAGGGTTCGCGGAATAGGCGTGGCCGTCATCACCAGCACGTCGGGGTTCAGTCCCTTGGCAGCCAGCGTGCCGCGCTGCACGACGCCGAAGCGATGCTGCTCGTCGATCACGGCGAGTGCCAGCGACTTGAACGTGACGTGCGCCTGCACCAAGGCCTGGGTGCCAACCACGAGGTTGATCTCACCGCGCTGGATCGCGGGCAGCAGATCGCGGCGGGTGGCTGCCGTCACCCGTCCCGTCAGCAGCGCCGTTCGATACGGCCGGTCGGCCAGCACCTTCACGATCGTGCGGTAGTGCTGCTCGGCAAGAATCTCGGTCGGCGCCATCACCGCGACCTGGAAGCCGTTGTCCATGGCCACCACCGCCGCGAGCAGCGCGACAATAGTCTTGCCGGCGCCGACGTCGCCCTGCAGCAGTCGCTGCATGGGCCAGGGCTGTTGCAGGTCCGTGACAATCTCGGCCAGCGCTGCGCGCTGGCCTGGCGTCAGCTTGAAGGGCAACACTTTCCGTGCGCTCTCGCGAATGCGGTCGTCGACCGCGCAGACGAGTCCCTTCTTGACCTGGGCATTCTCGTGGCGACGCAGCGCAAGGCCGGTCTGGAAAACGAAGAAGTCTTCAAAGATCAATCGACGCTGCGCCGGCGTGGCAAACGCGTTGAGGGCGTCAATCGAGGTGCTGGCGTCGGGAAAGTGCGCCTGCCACAGCGCATCACGCCGGGTGGGCCACTGCTCCTTCGCCAGGATGTCGGCCGGGACCGGATCGAATCCGTCCGGCGGCACCTGCGCCAGCGCCTGCCAGACAAAGCGTCGCTGCATGTTTGGCGTCACACTACCGGCGCGTTCGTAGACGGGCACAATGCGACCGGTGTGCAGGGTGTCGAGTTCTTTGCTCCCGGATCCCGGTTCCCCGATCCCGTCTGGGCCTTCCTTGATGATCTCGAATTCCGGATCGGTGACCTGCAGTCCGCGCGAGCCCCAGAGTTCCACCTTGCCGAACAACACCATGCGCTGGTGCGCACGAATAACGTCCTTCAGAAACGCCTGGTTGGGCCACACCACCTGAATCTGGCCGCTGGCATCCTGCACGAGGGCCTGAAACAGCCGGAACCCGGGACGGCGCGTGTGCGCCAGCCCCGCGTTCAGCACTTCCCCGCTGATCGCCGCGGTCATGCCCGGGCGCAACGAGATGATCGTTTGCAGGCGGCTGCGGTCTTCGTAGCGGCACGGAAAGCGGAACAGGAGATCTTCGACTGTGTTCAGGCCGGCCTTCTTCAGGTCGGCGGCCTTGCGCGGACCGACGCCCTTGAGGAACTGCAAGGGCAGTTGGAGGACGTCCTCGGCCACGGCTGCTACTGCACGACGGTGAAACGACCGCTGGTGACGTCGATACGTCGAATCTCGGCGGGCAGCTCGAACGTATCGTCGATGGACGAGCCGCCGGGATTGTCGGCAGTACGGGTGAAGTAGTTCACCATCTGGGCCAGCAGCGACTTGGGTACTGGAAGGCCACCGACGTCGGCGCGCTCCAGTTCGAAGCGGCCCTTGCCCTCGGCCGTCACGATTCGGCCGACGGCGCTCACCGGCAGCTTGCCGATCAGGTAGCTGGTGGGCTCGAACCAGCCGCCGCGACTCTGCTTCTGCCGCACGACGTCCAGGTCCACCACCGCACGGCCCGTGACGCGCCCTTCGCCGTGAAGTGTGATCACGGGTTCGGTCAAGCCGGTAGGCAACAGCGGGCCGGATTTGTACTTCAGGTACGAGTTGGTCTCATCCTCGTTGAACGGCGTCGGGCGTGGCGCCTTCGCCTTGGTCGCCGCGTTCGCCTGGACGGCGACGATCTTCTTCGCGAATGACTCAGCGAGCTCGGACGTGAGCGGCATGACGGCCACGGCCGTGGCGGGAACGATCACGCTGAGAAGCAGCACCGTTCGTGCGCACAACATGGTGCCATTCTACCCGCCTTCGCGACCAATGGTCGCTCCGGCGCGGCGGGCACTGTCGTCAGGGACGGGAGTCTCGCCGTAGCTCATCCCAGTCATTCGAGCGGAGGCGGACGACGCACCCGCGGCTGTTGGCCGGGCAGTTGCTGATTGGGACGGTTCTGCTGACGCGCCCGCATCAGCAACTCGAGCTTGCGCCGCTCGATCTGCTCTTCAAAAATCCGAAAGCGGGCCTGTTGCCGCAGGTCGAGCACCTCATCCACCGAGGTGTAGGCGTTGCGCAGCTCGGCGGCGGTGCGCAAGTCCAGTTCCTGCAACGCCGCGAGCCGCTCCTTCAGAGCCGCGTCTGCGACCACTTTGAGCCGCGGGGCGCTCAGGCGCTGCAACTCGCCCAGCAAGCGAAACCGCTCCTGCTGATTCCGGCGTCGCGTCTCCTGCAACCCGCGCAGGCGCGTCAGGAACGGCGCGTACTGGTCGTCGGTCAGCTCGAGCGCCTGCTGCGCCTCTATCACGAGATAGGCGTCGAACAGCTTCTGGATCTCGGCGGGGCTCATGTCATCGTTGTCGAGACCTCGCAGCGGCTGGCGCGGCCCCTGTGGCTGGGCCTGGAAGTCCTGTGCCGAAGCGGCGCCCGCGAGTGCGCCGGCCAGGAGGGTCGCCGTCAGAACCGTGCGAACAGTCATCATGATTTGGCCCGCGTGAGCTCTGCCTGCAGCAGACGCGTTAACTCTTGTTGTTCCAAAGCAGTCAGTTCGAGCACCGCCCGATCGGCGGCGCCCGGCGCGACGATCAGGCCGGCCGAGACCGCCGTCTCCCAATCGAAGTCGCCGACCAGGTCAGCAACGACGGCAAAGCCATCGTCAAGCGTGCTGGCCGCGGCCTCGCTGTTCGCCACGGCTGATTCCATCGGCACCTCCCGTGGGAGGGACACGGCCAGCGCCACGACGATTAGCGCGAGCGCGGCGATGGGGGCGAGTACCGGCCAGCGCAGCCAACGGCTCCACCCACCCGCCGCCAGGGGTTCGGTGTCGATCGCGGTGCGAACCCTTTGCGACAACTGCCCCCAGAACAACGGTGACGGTTCGGGCATCGCGACGGCGAGCGCTTCACTCAGCACGCCGGCAAGGTCGGCCACCTGTTGGCGGCATTCCGAGCAGGCGTCGAGATGCTGTTGAGGCGCGGCGTCGAGCGTCCCTTCAACGCTGTCGATCAGTTGGTCGGATGTCAGGTGCGTCATGGTTCACGACCGAGAAGCTTCTTCAAGTTGGCCAGCGCGTGAAAAAAATTAGCCTTGGTCGCCCCCACGGAGCTGCCGAGGATGTCGGCAATCTGCTGGTGCGACAGGTCGTGATAAGTCCGCAGGACAAGCGTCGCACGTTGTTTCTTGGGCAACGAGGCGATGGCCTTTCGCACGGTGGCGGCCCGCTCTGCTCGCAGCAGCGCCGCCTGCGCGCCCTCGACGCGGGTGTCTTCGAAGTGGTCCGTCGACTTGATCGAATCAGTCGGCAGCGTCTTGAGGCTCACTCGGTTGAGGCACACGTTCACGGCAATTCGGTAGAGCCAGGTCGAGAGTGTCGAGTGCCCCTTGAAAGTCCTGAGGCCGCGCCAGGCCCGCACGAACGACTCCTGTGACAGGTCGCTGGCGTCCTCATGATTGCCGACGAAGCGATAGCAGAGCTGATACACGATGCGGCGATGACGCTCGACAATTACGTCGAATGCTTCGCGCCGGCCGTCAATCGACGCCGCAACCAGGGCCGCATCGTCCATGCCGAAGCACCCAGTCGCGGTGGCGTCAGGAGCGTCGGGCGTCACGACGGTGACCGTCCACCCGGCTGTGACTGCCGGGGCCCACGCAGTGCGAACTGCCGTTCCATGTGTCATGACCGCGTGCCTCTGCTGTGGGTGTTAGACCAACAGGGGCACGGAAGGTTAAACAAAGTATGGGGCAAGTCGGGTTGGTCAATCTGGCCGCGGTTGACTTTCGCCTCTTGTTTGCTTACGCTTCTTGTTCAGGGCGAAGAAACGGAGCAACCTCAGTCACTCCGGGGGCCACCAGATGCAACCACTGACCAAGCGTCAACGCGAGATTCTCGACTACTTGAACGAATTCATCCAGCTGCATGGGTATGCCCCGAGCCTGGAGGAGATTGGCGAACGGTTCAGCCTGTCGTCCCTGGCGACGGTGCACAAGCACCTGACCAACCTGCAGGAGAAAGGCTTCATCCGCCGCGCCTGGAACCGCAGCCGCTCAGTGGAACTGCTCCCCAGCCGGTCTGGCGGCCGAGCCGTCGAGTTGCCGATGTTGGGCTATGTGGCGGCCGGCATGCCGATCGAAGCGGTCGCCGGTACCGAGACCATCAGCGTCCCTGACTCGCTCATCGCCGGCAAGCGCGACACCTACGTGCTGCGCGTGCGCGGCGAGTCGATGATCGACGAGCAGATCCGCGACGGCGACTGGGTGGTCGTCGAAGACCGCAAGACCGCGGACAACGGCGACATGGTGATCGCGCTGGTCGGTGGCCAGGATGTGACCCTGAAGAAGTTCTACAAAGAGGCCAACCGCATTCGCCTGCAGCCTGCCAATCCGAGCATGCTCCCGATTTATGTCGAGCCAGATGGTGTGCAGATTCAAGGCGTGGTGGTCGGCGTCATGCGCAAGTACTAGGGGACTGACCCCGAGCAGGCGGTTCCGAGGGGTCGGTCCCCGTCGCAGGGGTGATAGCCTAGGGTCAGCAGGCCCCAGACCATGAGCGACCGCAAACAGATCAACTTCTCCATCGTCCCTGAGGACGGCGGACCCGAACCGCGCACCTACGCTAATTTCTGCGCGGTCAACCACACCCCATTCGACTTCACACTCACCTTCTGCGAGGTGCAGCCGCTCTCGGAGAAAGAGATCCGCGAGGCCGAGGCGGAGCACGTCGTTCGGGCGCCCGTTCGCGCCAGGATCGTGCTCCCGGTGCAGTTCATCCCGACGCTGATCACCGCGCTGCAGGAGAACATGCGCGTCTATTCGGAATCGCACCAGCCGCCGGCGCCCGTGCCTCCCGGTAAGGGTCCCATTCATTAGCGTGAAGACCCCGGCCGCGGTGACGCGCATCTTCGACGGACTCGATCGGCACTACCCCGACGCCGACACGGAGTTGGCGCATCGCAACGCCTTCGAGCTGCTGTCGGCGACGATGTTGTCGGCGCAGTCCACCGACGCGCGCGTGAACCTCGTCACGCCGGCGCTGTTCGCGCGTTTTCCGGACGCCAAGTCCGTAGCTGGTGCGGAGGTCGCGGAGCTTGAGACGCTCATTCACGCGACGGGCTTCTTTCGCCAGAAAGCTAAATCATTGATCGGCATGGCGACGATCCTGGTCAAGGAACACCAAGGCAAGGTCCCATCGTCGATGGCGGCGCTGGTCGCGTTGCCTGGCGTGGGGCGCAAGACCGCCAACGTCGTTCTGGGACACGCGCTCGGCGTCCCCGGCTTGCCGGTGGATCGGCATGTCCTGCGGGTCGCGGGTCGCATTGGTCTCGTCCACGGCGACGATCCGGTGAAGGTCGAGCAGCAACTGTGCGACCTGCTTCCACCCAAGCGCTGGACGCGGGCGTCCGATGACCTGATTCTTCACGGCCGCCGCATCTGCAAGCCAAAGCCGAACTGCCCGGTCTGCAACGTCCGCAAGGACTGCGACTTCCTGGCAAAGGGTTTCACCACCAAGCCGGTGAAGCAGGCTCGACGATGACGCGCGGGCAGTTCGACGACCTCGTCCGTGAGGCGATCGACCGCATCCCAAGCCGTTTCGCGCGCGCGATCCAGAACGTCGCCATCATCGTCGAGGATGAACCGTCGGATGACCTGCTCGATGACATGGCGATCGAGGACGGTGAGACGTTGTTTGGGCTCTACGAGGGTACGCCGCTCACGCAACGGTCGGGGTATGGCAACGCGCTGCCGGATCGGATCACGCTGTTCAGGGGCCCTATCGAAGACGACTGCGAGGACGACGAGGATGAAATCTTGGTCGAGATTGGCCTGACTCTCATCCACGAACTCGGACACTACTTCGGGATGGAGGAGCACGAGATTGCTCCACACGAAGAGCGCTGGATCCGCGGCGAGGAAGACCCGGCTGATGTTGATGCTGTCGGCGACCGGGAGCCAGACCGGTGAGGGTCCGCAAGCGATTCGGCCAGCACTTCCTGGAACCGGCGTGGGTCGCGAAGGTCGTCAAAGCCGTCGATGCCAAGCCTGAGGAGAGCATTGTCGAGATTGGACCGGGCCGCGCGGCCATCACGCGGCCGCTCGCCGAGCAATGCGGACGGATGCTGGCGGTCGAAATAGATCGGGACCTCGCTGCTGAACTTGAGGCCACCAAGCCCGCGAACCTGACGGTGGTGGTCGGCGACGTGCTCGAAGTCGACCTGGCGGTCGTGCTGTCGGACTGGCTCGGGGCGCCGCTGGGGCCTGGCCACTCCGTGCGCATTGTCGGTAATTTACCCTACAACATCTCGTCGCCCATCCTGTTCGCCCTGCTCAACCTGGCGGCGACCACGGGCGGTGTGCGCGACGCCATCCTGATGTTGCAGAAGGAGGTCGCTGACCGGCTCGTGGCCAAGGTGGGCACGGGCGACTATGGGGTGCTGACGGTGCTGACCGCGGTCCATGCCGATGTCACCCGGGTCTTATCGTTGCCACCGGGTGCGTTTCGGCCCGCGCCACAGGTTCACTCCGCCGTGGTTCGCCTCGCCTTCCGGCCACCTGACGTGGGCATTCCTGACATGGCCGGCTTCGTCCGGATGGTCCGGACGACCTTCACGCAACGCCGCAAGACCCTGTCGAATGCCTTGAAGCCGTTTGGCCTGGAACGGTCGGTCGCGCCGGTGCAGGCGCTGGCCGCCGCGGGGGTGGACGGACAACGGCGTCCAGAGGCCCTGAACCTGGCCGAGATGGCCGCCATCTTCCGCGCCTTCCATGGCCACAGATTAAACACAGATTAGGCACACACCGGGCGAGCCGGAAGTTGAAGCTGTGCTATAGTTTCCGACGAAACCCGCCCGTTTTACAGGCGCTCCCAGCGGCCTGGAACAGGTGACCTTGCCGGCTCGCCAGAGTCCACGGTTGCCTCGCAGATTTGTCTAGGCGTGTTCGTTACGCCTGGCTGGGATATTTATCGCATGAGTGTGTCCGTGCCGGCGGCTCTGGCCGCGGCGCTTGCAGTCGACGTGGTGCCGCTCGGCGGCCTTGGCGAGTTTGGCCTCAACATGATGGCCATCTCGTGTGGGGATACCACCATCGTTGTCGACGCCGGTGCGATGTTCCCTGAAGCCGATCAACCAGGCGTGGACCTGATTGTGCCAGACCTGGCCTATCTCGAGAGCCGCAAGGGCCAGGTCAAGGCGCTGGTTCTCACCCACGGTCACGAAGATCACATCGGCGCGGTGCCGTACGTGCTGCCACACATCGACGGCCCGATCTACGGCACGCCGCTGGCGCTGGCGTTTGCGGGCAAGAAGCTGGAGGAGCACGAGCTCGATCCCAAGACCGTGGCGGTGCGGCCCGGTGACGTCATTACCATCGGCCCGTTTACGCTGGAGTTCATCCGCGTGACGCACAGCATGCCCGACTGTGTCGCCATCGTCATCCGAACGCCACAGGGCATTCTCCTGCACACCGGTGATTTCAAGGTCGACCAGACGCCGATGGATGGCGAGGCCTTTGACCTGCACCGCTTCGCCCAGCTCGGTGCTGAGGGCGTGCTGGCGATGTTCTGCGACAGCACCAACATCGATCGACGCGGCTACACCGGTTCGGAGAAGGAAGTCGAAGACGGCTTCGAGGAAATCTTCACCAGCACCGAAGGCAAAATTGTCGTCGCGACGTTTTCGTCGAGCCTCTATCGCTTGCAAATCGTCGCCGACCTGGCCGCGCAGTTCGATCGCAAACTGGCGTTTGTCGGCCGTGGCATGAATGAGAACTCGGTAATTGCGCAGCGGCTCGGTCACCTGCATCTGCAGTCAGGCGTGACGATCAAGGACAGCGACGTGCCGATCTTTCCGGCGCAAGACGTGGTGTGCCTGGTCACCGGTTCGCAGGGCGAAGCCAATGCCGCCCTCTCACGGATCGCGATTAACGACCACCGGCACGTCAAGCTGGTCGAAGGCGACCGCGTGGTGATCTCGGCCCGCGCGATCCCGGGTAACGAAAAGTCCATCGGCCGCGTGCTGAACCACATTGCCCGCCGTGGCGTCGACGTGGTGACCGAGTCGAGCAGACACGTGCACGTCTCCGGTCATGGTTCCGAAGAAGAGCTCAAGCTGGTGCTGTCGCTCGTGCGGCCAAGGTACTTCGTGCCCATCCACGGCGAGTTTCGGCAGCTCGCCCGGCACGCCAAGGTGGCGGGGTTCGTCACTCGTGGACTGCCGTCCCCGGTCGAGGTGCTGACCGCCGAGAACGGCGATGTGATCCGATTTAACGCCGAGGGTGGCGGCATCGTCGACAAGGCGCCGTCCGGTCGCATCCTAATTGATGGCACGCGCACTGGCGAGGTCGACGACGAAGTGCTGCGCGACCGTCGGCAGATCTCCATCGACGGGATCATTATGCCGGTGGTGGCGATCAACGGGCGCACTGGCATCATCGAAGGCGTGCCGGAGCTGGTGGCGCGCGGATTTGTGAGCGACGAGAGTACGGTCGACATGCTGATCGAGGGCGCTCGGGTCGTCAGCAGCGCGATTGCGGAATGCAGCGTTGAAGAACGAACCGACCCAGGTTTGATGAAGGAACGCATTCGCACGGAAGTGCGGCGATTCCTGAAGAAACGCACGGGCCGGCGGCCAATGGTGCTGCCGGTGGTGATTGAAATTTGAGGAGAGACTGAAGTGGCAGCATCTGGTTCCGCCCTCTCGCGCCGGGTCAATGAGGTAGTTGGCGTCGCGCTGTTTGCGACCACGCTGATCTGGCTGGTCGCCCTGGCGACCTATGATCCGAACGACCCGGTGTGGTTCTTCAGCACCGGGACGCACGACGTGCCGGCGAACTTTGCCGGCCGCGTCGGGGCGTTCCTCGGCGAGCTGTCGTTCCAGTTGCTGGGCTACGCCTCGTACCTGCTGCCGGTCATGGTCGCGGTCGCCGGGTGGCACTACTTCTGGTGCACCAAGATCGACGCCGCGTATACCAAGATGACTGGCGCCGCGATGCTGCTGTCGTGCGGCAGTGCCTTCCTGGGACTGACCCTGGGTCGCGTCGACTTCGGCCCGCGTCCGTTCCGTGCCGGCGGCTACCTCGGTGAATGGCTCGGCGGCTTCATGGCGGAGTATCTGAGCCGCACCGGATCGGTGATCGTCATTCTCGCGTTGCTCGTGGCCGCGGTGATTATTTCGACCCAGGTCTCGTTCGGCCGAGTGTTCAGCGCGTTGTTTACCGCCATGCAGGGGCTGGGTTCGCAGGGCGTCGAGTCGTTGCGCCTATGGCACGAAGAGCGTCGCAAAGCGAAGCAGCGTCGCGAAGTCCTGGTGAAGTACGGCAAGAAAGACAGTGGCAGTGCGGCGAAGGCTGACAAGGTCGAGAAGAAGCCGGCGAGAGTCGAGCGCCCTGAAGCCGTGTCCGCGGCAAGGGAACGTATTGCTGCACGAGACCTCGACGACGAAGAGCCGGTGGCTACTGCCATGCGGACTCCCCCGGTTGTCAAGAAGGCGCCGTCCAAGACACCGATGGCGACGTCGCTGCCCTTGCCGGAACCCGATCGCACCGTTGAACGGCGACTCGGATCGTACTCGTTGCCACCGGTGTCGCTGCTTGATGCCCCGAAGACCGAGCAGAAGATCGACGAGCGCGAACTGATGGAGTCGGCGCGTCTGCTCGAGGAGAAGTGCCGCGAGTTCTCGGTCGAAGGCTCGGTCGTCCAGATTCATCCCGGTCCGGTCGTCACTACGTTCGAGTTCAAGCCCGACGCCGGCGTGAAGTATTCGAAGGTGACCGGCTTGTCTGACGACCTCTGCCTGGCGATGCAGGCCGAGTCAGTGCTGATCGATCGCATTCCCGGCAAGGCCACCGTCGGCATCCAGATTCCGAATCCGAATCGGGAAGCCATCTCGCTGCGCGAGCTGCTCGAATCAGACACCTACAAACGGTCGGCGTCGAAGCTGACTTTTGCGCTCGGCAAGACCATTCACGGTGAACCTTACATGGCCGACCTGGCCACCATGCCCCACTTGCTGGTCGCCGGTTCGACGGGTTCAGGCAAGTCGGTCGGGCTCAACGCGATTCTCACCAGCATCCTCTACCGCGCGACGCCGGATGATGTGCGGATGATCATGGTGGATCCGAAGCGCCTCGAGCTGGGCATGTACGAAGACATTCCGCACTTGATGACGCCGGTTGTGGTCGAACCAAAGAAGGCCGCCAACGCGCTGCGCTGGGCCGTGCGCGAAATGGAAGAACGCTACAAGACGCTGGCGGCGTATGGCGTGCGCAATATCGAACAATTCAACCGCAACGTGCGCGCGGTGCTCGAGTCGGGTGAAGTCCCCGAGGAGGGCAAGCCCGACCGTCCACTGCCCTTCATCGTGGTCGTCGTTGATGAACTCGCCGACCTGATGATGGTGGCGGGTAACGAGGTCGAAGAGTCGATTTGCCGTCTCGCGCAGATGGCCCGTGCCGTTGGCATTCACTTGATTCTCGCCACGCAGCGGCCATCGGTCGATGTCATCACCGGCCTGATCAAGGCAAACTTGCCGGCTCGGATCTCGTTCCGCGTCTCCTCGAAGATCGACTCACGCACCATCCTGGACAGCAACGGCGCCGAACAACTGCTCGGCAAAGGCGACATGTTGTTCCTGCCGCCCGCGTCCTCACGCCACATCCGGCTGCACGGCCCGTACATCTCCGAGCAGGAGTCAGCGCGGGTGGCCAGCTTCCTGCGCAAGCAGGGCAAGCCGGTGTATGACGAAACCATTACCGAGGAAGCCAAGACCAACAACCAGGAGCTGATCTACGAGAAGGACGACCTCTACGACGAGGCGGCGCGCATCGTCGTGCAGGCCGGCCAGGTGTCCATTTCATATCTGCAGCGCAAGATGCGGATTGGCTTCAGCCGCGCGGCTCGCCTGGTCGATATGATGGAAGCCGAAGGCCTGGTCTCGCCCGCGACCGGTGGCAAACCGCGTGAGGTCCTGGTGGGCCGCGAGTACTTCGAGGAGGTCGATGCCCAGCTTCGCTAGTCCGGGTCCGGTCGTCGCGGCGCTGGCGCTCGCGATGGCGCTCGTGGCATCGGCGCCGGCCCAAGCGCAGACGGCGCAGGAACGCTACGAATCGGCGATCGAGCGCGACGAGAAGGTTCGGGCCCTCCTGGCGACCGGCGGGGCGTCCCCAGCCGAGGTCATCTCGCAGGCGAGCAGGGTAATGACCTCGTTCGAAGCGCTGGTGCGACGCTTCCCGACCAGCGGCTATGCCGACAACGCGTTGTGGCAGGCGGCGAGCCTGGCGGATGCCGCCTTCCAGAAGTTCAGCCGCCCGGAGGAGCAAGAGCGGGCCGTCTCGTTCTATCGCTGGCTCGTGACCGAGTATCCCACCAGCTCGCTGGTGAAACGCGCCAACCAGCAACTGACTGCCCTGGCCAAGCCTGGACCCGCGACGGCGCTGCCAGCACCTGCCCCGGCCATGCCGGCGCCGGCCGTGGCGGTGGCGGCACCTGCGCCGCCAGCGGCAACGTTGACCGGCATTCAGCGCACGGTGCTACCCGACACGGTCCGGATCACGCTCGAACTCGACCGCGAAGTTGCGTACCGCGAGGAACGAATTACCGGACCGGCCCGGCTCTTCTTCGACCTCAAAGGTGTGCAACTGACACCAGCGCTTACCGACAAGGTGCTGACCTATCCCGGTGATATCGTCAGCAAGATTCGAGTGGGCCGCCATCCCGATTCCACGGTGCGCGTGGTCCTGGATCTCGAGGAGGTGTCACGCTACAGCGTGTTCACACTCTACAGCCCGTTCCGCCTGGTGATTGATGCCGAACGCGCCGTCAAGCGCACGGTGGCGAGCCCGATGACCGTCGCGCCCAGTTCAATGGTGCCCGAGCCGCCATTGGTGGTGGCGGCGTCTCCAACCGAGATTCCCAAGCCGTCGCTGGCTTCGCCGTCCGTGCCCACCGCGAATGGCGCCGGAGGCTTCTCGATGGCCCGGCAACTCGGCCTCAGCGTCTCGCGCATCGTCATCGACCCCGGCCATGGCGGTCACGATCCCGGCGTGTTGGGCAAAGGGCTGAACGAAGCAACCCTGGTACTGGAGGTGGCGCTGCGCCTGGAGAAACTACTGCTGAAAGAACCGGGGCTCGAAGTGGTGCTGACGAGACGCACCGACGTCTATGTTCCGCTCGAGGAACGAACTGAGCTGGCCAATCGCGAGAGCGCCGACATGTTCCTGTCGATCCACGCCAACGCCAGCCGCAACGAGGCGGCCAAGGGAATTGAAACCTACTTCCTGAGTTTTGCCTCGTCGCCAGAAGCCGAAGCGGTGGCGGCGCGCGAGAACTCCGCGTCGTCGCGCGAGATGCACCAGTTGCCCGACCTCATCAAGGCCATCACGCTCAATAACAAGCTCGACGAGTCACGCGATCTGGCCACCATGGTGCAGGAGTCGCTGGTCACGTCACTACGCAAGAGCAACAAGGAGATCCGCAGCCGCGGTGTGAAAAAAGCGCCGTTTGTCGTCTTGATCGGCGCGGCGATGCCCAGCGTCCTGGCTGAGATATCGTTCGTCAGTAATAAGCAGGAACTGTCGCTGCTTAAGACCAACGCCTACAAGCAAAAGATTGCCGAGTCGCTGTTCAACGCGGTGATGCGGTATCGGAAATCGCTCAAGGGCCAGACCACCATGGCCTCGCAGGAACGTTAAGCCCTGAACAGGTTGTGTTGGTTGCCTCGCGCCTCGATGATGGTGATGGCGCGCCTGGATCGGTACCAAATGTAGAGAACGCCGGCGAGCAGCCCTGCCGTCACCGCCGCGATCATGATCACGCCGATCAGGCCAAAGGCCGCCACTGAGACATCGATCATGCCGAGCTCTTTCGACGGGTCATCGGTCACCACCTGGACGATGGTGACGGTTGGCGTTGACTGAGGGGCCTGCACCACTTGATTAGATACCGGGAAGGCCGGCGCGGGCGACATCCACCAAGGTGCGAATCATGGTGCCGGTCGCGCCCTTCGGCTGCCAGGGCTTGCTCTCTTCGGCCCAGGCGGTCCCGGCAATGTCCAGGTGTGCCCACGGGCCATCGCCAGCAAACTCCTTCAGGAACATCGCCGCGGTAACAGCCCCGGCCGGCCGGCCGGGGCTGTTCACCATGTCAGCAATTTCACTCTTCAGTTGTTCGCGATAGTCGTCGAACAGTGGCAGCGGCCACAGCTTTTCTCCAGCCCGGACGGCGGCCGCGCGAATGTGGTTTACCCACGGATCGGGCGTGCCGAACAACCCGGTGGTGGTCTTGCCGAGGGCGACGACGATGGCGCCGGTGAGCGTGGCGACATCAATGACGTGCGTGGCGCCGATCTGGCGCGCGTACCACAAGGCGTCGCCGAGGATGAGTCGCCCTTCCGCATCGGTATTGTTCACTTCCACCGTCAAACCGGAGGCGCTGCGAAGAATGTCGCCGGGCTTGATCGCCTTGCCGCCCGGCATGTTCTCGGTCATCGGCACGACGGCGATGGCATTGATCGGCAATTGCTGGAGCGCAATGGATCGCAAGGCCGTGATGACGGTCGCGCCACCGGCCATGTCGTCCTTCATGCGCTCCATGCCATCGGCCGGCTTCAGCGAGATGCCGCCGGTGTCGAACGTCACGCCCTTCCCGACCAGGCCGAGCGTCGGGCCCGTCGGCGCCGAGGCCGGTGCGTATCGCAGCACCAGCAGGCGTGGCGGCTCGATGCTGCCACGAGAGACGCCGAGCAGCATCCCCATACCGAGCGCTGCGATGGCGTGTTCGTCGAGCACTTCGGCGGTTATGCCTGGGACCGCCGCCAGGGCCTGCGCCTTTTCCGCGAGGATGCGCGGCGTGAGGTAGTTTCCCGGCTCATTCACCAGCACTCGCGCGGCGTTAATCGACTCGCCTGTCGCACGGCCGGTGGCCGCTGCCGTGGTGGTGTCAGGGCCGCTGAGAATGACGGCATCCTTGATGAAGAACTGGCGGTCGTTGCGGCTCTTGTAGACGCCGTTGTCGAAGTTCGCGACGACGATGCCTTCGGCGATCACCTCGACGCGCGCCGTCGTCGACAACGTGCCGGCCTCGACATCGGCCCAGGCAATCCGGCCAAGGCGCTGATGCCGCGCCGCCTGCGCCGCAGTCGCGGCCATGCGCCGCACGCGCTCGGCATCGATCTCGGCCCTCGGGCCGCCGCCGACAAACATCACGCGCGCCGTGCGCCAGTCCTGGGCGGGCCGTCGCAACACCAAGGTTTCGCAGGCTTTAGCAGTAAACTCCCCGCGATCTAACGCTGAGCTCAGGTCGCCCCCAAAGATCGCGTCGTAGGCGGCCACTGCCGCTGTCGTGTGATCCTGGGCGATCGGGATGATGATGAGGTCGGTGTCGGTAGCGCCAATGGCGGCGCTGCTGACCGAGAGGCGAGGCACTTCGTAAGGGACCTGCATGTTGAGTTAGACTTCCTTTGCGCCCCGCCTGCGGGGAACTTTGCCATGCAAATACATACAGGCGTCGCTTACGGCGCACTCCTGGCGTTCAGCGCTCTACTGACCGTCCCGAATGCCCTGCAGGCCCGTGCGCAAAGCAGCATTAAGCGTCCTAGTTTATCACTCAAGGTAACGCCGTCGGTGGCGTTCGCGCCGGCACGGGTGGTGGTAGTGGCCGAGGTGAAGGGTGGGGCTGACGACAACGAGGAGTTCTACTGCCCCACCGTCGAGTGGGAGTGGGGTGACTTCACGGCCTCAACTGCCGAAGCCGACTGCGAGCCGTACGCAGCCGGCAAGAGCCAGATCCGCCGGCGCTACACGGTTGAGCATCACTACAAGAGCCCCGGCAGCTTTCGGATTCGCCTGGCGCTGAAAAAGGGCGACAAGGTGATTGGCAGCTCGAACACCCTGGTCCAGGTGCGCCCGGGTCTTGGCGACCCGGGCGGTCAGTAGCCACGCTCGCAGCCTGAGGCGCCGAACCGGTCGCGATCGGTGGCAGCACCGTGTGCCACCATCCGAGGCCGGTCAGAATTTTGGCGCCCAAGCCGACCGTCCACGCCAGGAACTCAACCGCCAGGCCGACCATCAGGATCACGAACGCCAACGGTCGAAGTGCGTCGGGGCCAACCCTGATGAGGCGCGCGGCCAGCGTCGGTCCCATAATCAGGAAGACACCGATCGCCGTGGCGATGAAGGCATTGCCCCAGGCGTTCCTTAATCACTCGACCAGGCGGCACGCCAGCGAGGTGACGCCCAGCACGAGCGCAAACACCGCAATCACAATCACGATCGGCACGAGCAGCGTCAGTGCCATCAGCATCGCGAGCAGCGAGACTCGAGCAAGCGTCCCGGCGAGACTCAGCCACCGGCCGAACTCACCGAACTCAAACATCGGCAGCCAGCCGAAGGTTCGCCGCGACCAGTCGCCAAACGAGATGTAGTTGAAGCTGCCGGTGTGCCGGGCGTCGGCGTCGCGCTGGAGCTGCCCGCCGACCATCGCGGCGGCGATCACCTCTTCGTCCCGTTTAATGTCGAGTCCGGCTGCAGCCGGATTGAAACCACTCGTACGGACGAGAGCAAAGCGCCGTAAGTTCCTTAAAAGCGGCCGAGGGGGTCGGCCACTGTGAGCTTGGCACCGGTGGCGGCCATCACGGCCTCAAGCGTCGTGTCGCTGGCGATCTCCTTCAGCAGCAGGCCGTCCGGCGTCACGTCGATTACCGCCAACTCGGTCACGATTTGGTTAACCACCTTCAGCCCCGTGAGTGGCAGCGTGCACTTGGGCAGAATCTTGTGTCCGCCGTCCTTGGTGGTGTGCTCCATGGCAATGACTACGCGCTTGGCACCGGCCACCAGCGGATCTGCACCTTCCCGGTGATGTACTTCTTCGGGACCATGCCCCAATGGCGGCTATCGTTGCTGTTATTGCGGTGGTCGCCCATCACG
>SXGU01378024.1_pt1 | contig 21683 bp, 15 predicted proteins | sample 3174531 | NCBI WGS metagenome assembly SXGU01 (sample SAMN11356863, study PRJNA531348) | freshwater metagenome | isolation source: freshwater sample F1-140 | place: China: Fuxian Lake, Yuxi | collected 2017-12-25 | reverse complement strand
GGCGCATCAGGATATCGATAACCTGGCGGATTTCCTCGTCGCGGCCGACGATAGGATCCATCTTGCCCTGCCGCGCCTGCTCGGTGAGATCCACCGTGAACTGCTTCAGGGCTTCCTGCTTGCCCATGGCGGCGGGTGCCATGGCATCACTGGCTTCTCCCGGAATGGCACCGCCGCCGATTTGACTGCCATCCGTCGCGCCCAGTCCATCTTCGGGTGAGGTGCCGACGATGGCGGCGAATTCGTCGGTCAAGGCGTCGGGCCTGATTTTCTCGAACTCCCTGGAAATCCCGAGCAACTGGCTACGGGAATTTCCATCCATCACCAAGCCAACGATAAGATGCCCGCTCCGCACCTGGTTTTCGTTGAACAGCAGCGTCGCATAGAGCCAGCCATGCTGGACGGCATCCAGAACATAAGGTGAGAAATCCGAAATAGCAGTGGCACCACGCGGCAAGCGGTCCAGGAATTCGGTTAAATCCCTGGAGAGGCGGGCGGGGTCGATTTCAAAGTGCTTGAACAGGCGATGCAAATCGGAATCCTGAAGTTGCAGAAACTGGTGCAGCCAATGCGCCAATTCGACATTGGGGTTGCTGCGCAACTTGCAGAAGACGGTGGCACTTTCGATGGCTTTGTAGCAGACCCGGTTGAGCTTTCCGAATAGTTTTACGCGGCTGATTTCGGCCATGGTTTTTCCCACAGTGAATATTGTTGAACGGGCGGATCCAGTTGTTAGAAAGATGACTTATCTTCGCTCAAAGTTTATATATTGTGCGGATAAATCAATCAACTTAATCCACCATAACCTTTTATGATATTAACAACTCATAAAAGCTGAACAGGACTGGAAACCACTTTCATAGGCATCATTACAAACCAAATAATTATGCAAATATTTGCAAGCTCATGGGCCACTTGACTCCACTTTAGTGAAATAAGCCATCCCCTCACTGATGCGATTTATATAAAAAACCCCGTCGATACCAGAAAACCTGTCAAAACAAAAATATTTACCTTCTTGTTGAGCAGCCTTCTCGGCTATATATCTTCTTACATCGTCATTAAAACCTGGATAGCCTTTGGCATAAGTCAAGGATTTCTGAATGCCTCTGATCCTATCAACTGATGGGGCAGCACCGAAAGCATATAACGTCATGTCCGCGATAAGACCAACCCCTAGACCAAAAACGCTAGTTGTTGTGCTTGCTATTTCTGATGCAGCTTCCTTAATTTTGTTAACCAGAAAAATTCCCTCCGCACTAATAATTATTGGATTCCAGTATGAATCGCCTTTTGTGTTAAAAAAAACTATTTTTGTTAATCCTTACGTTTATTAAATTTTTATGTCTTTATATGGCGTTTTTATGTTAAAAAAGATGCAGTTAATATGGTTTTTTATAAAAAATGACATGAGATAATAGTCTCAGAGGTTGAGAATACAAAAGTTGCAACTGGTTAATCGAATAACCTTCTATCACTTTGTTTGACATCAGCCCAAGCTGTAGCTGGATTCAGCCTCAAATCATCCGCATCGGCATCCCCTGACCGGGATCCCAACCACGTCGTCCATCCCAGTTGCATTTCACCGAGACGCAGGGTCGGCACTTCCTGCCGCAATAGTATCAAGTCCAAATCCCACACCATTTCGTCGCCGATGTAGTTCCGCACGATGGCCACTAGCGTTTTTAGTCCTTTCCCGCCCGGCAGCAAGTCGTTGTATTGGGTAAAACTCATCGGCCCCAAGACGATGCGGAACTTGTGCTGACATCCCCAGACCCGTGTACCAACCACCGCAGAGACTCCCAACGTGGAGACACGTTTCGAGGAACCCAACCGGGTTCGATCCGGAACCGGAATTTCCATCCATTCCCCGATGAACTCTACGATATCCACATCAAGCCTGAAAAATCCGCGAATAAGTGCGCGCAACCCCTCAGGATGACGCGTCGGATTTGCCAGATACCCGGCAAAGTATAACTTGGCCCGGTCGGGCATGTCGTCGCGGTCGCGCAAGGACTCCACGCCGATGCCTAACAAAGAACCGATATAGGCCGCAAAGCGATCCGATTCCGGTCGATCAAAATTCACTGTCGGCTGGGCATTGGCCCAGGCCCGGTAAAACAGGCATAACATCCGGTGATGGAAAACATCGGCAAAACGGGCGAATGTAAAATCCCGTTCCCGCATGCGCTCCAGCGCATATTCAGTCAAATGTAGCGGCAGGGCACCGTTCGGGCCGAACAGCCCCAAAAAGCTGACGGCCAGGCGCGGAGGCAAGCGATCCAGAAATGCCTGAATAACCGTGTTGTCCTGACGTTCCTGCGGTGAAAAATTACCAAAATGGGGCAAACCTTCATCCCGTTCGCTGTAGGAAGCCAGACTGGATGGTGCAAAATCGAGACTAATATTCTGTGTCAGTCGAATCGGATCGTCAGCAGCTTTTACGGCAGTACCCAAACGGGGCTTATGTGCATGATGACACTCAATCAACCGTAACGCTGCGAAAAACTCGAAGCGATACGGTTCCGTCCGCAGGTGCTCGATCAAAGAATATGTCGTTGTCCGATCCGGGCTGGCCATCGCATGACTTCCCCGCGATCCGTAGTATGGATCGCGGTCTCAGTAAATGAATTGATAGACGTGTAACCGCTAAAGAAATGTTCCAGTACTGCTCCGAGCAGAAAAAAACGACTACCCTCAAAGGCCGATTCGTCAAATTTGAGCGTGATTTCAAGACCTCGTCCAAACACGATTGGCCCACTGCTGTTGACTCTGCGCACGACAGTTGCGGTTTTAATCGACTGCACACCTTCAATCTGTTTACGAAGGGCGTGATCGGTAGTATCTCCGTACAGACTCAGTAAATCCCTCAATGCAGCCGCTCCCTGATGTGCATCCGTATCCGCCAGCGACAGGTAATTAAGCGACAGATGATTGATGAGACGCCATGCGATATTCCCTTCGGCACTTGAAGGCCTTGGTTTGGTTGGCCCCGCCAGACAGCGGATTGAGTGTACCGGTGCCCCCGCTTGCAGGGTAAAATCAGTATCACCCACCTTCACTGGCATGAGTAATGGTAAATCCCGGTTAGTACACCATAAGGTCAAGCCAATCTGCTTCAAATCACCACGGTAAGGTGCCTGTGCGGCATCTACCAGGGAAATAAAAACCTCGCTGCCCAAATAGTTGGTTTTAAGCTTTCGGTGCCTGCCGGATTGCAGTCGCCGTTGACGCCGGATGCTATGGAAAGCAGTTTCATGCGTCTGTCGATACCCTGTCCTGGAACCATAAAAAGGTAAAAAATTTTGCCCTTCAGAAGAGCCGCCCGCATAGCCGATGACTTCACGGACACCATAGACCTCATAATCCGCAGGCCGGGTTCGATCCGGAACAATATGAAATTCGGACAAGTGCGGATCAATCATGATCCGATCACTCCGCTTCATGAAAACATTAATCGCTGGAGCACAATGCAGGGCGAAATGACTGGCATCAATTGCTTGAATGAGCTGATCATCGTTACGGTCAAACAACGCAATAATGTCCAGTTCCTCACCCTGGCATTTCCGGATGGCCTTATCCAATCCGTTGAATTCAATAAAAAGAAACCGTTCAGGAAACGAAAAATACTCCCGCAACAAACGATAGCCCTGAAACATCCGCTCATCCGATGGCAACAAGGCCTCATCCGGATGAAAACCCATACGCCGGATGCTTATATCTTCACGCCAGGGTGCCGGACGTTGCGCCGGTTGAACCACTACTTCGGAGGTGTTGGCCAGCAATTGTTCGTATAGCCTGTATGGAATATCACCGCTTCCCATCAGATAAATTGCCAGCCGATCAATACTGGTCTCGTTAAACCGCACACTGGCGGTAGTTCTTAGCCGAAGACGCAAACCCGCCCTGACCCCGGGCCTGGCGAGATCTTTATTAATCGCCTGTATCGCTGCTGTTGACAAATACTCGGCCTCAGTTAACTGAAGCGGCCATAAGGTAACGGCATGAGCCAAGCGGTATTCACAACGGGTTTGCTCGTCCAGGAGGGGCTGGCTTTGCAACAGGGTATCCCTTGGCAAGGAAATGCCTTGAGCCAGAGAGCCTTCGGACAAATCAGGATTAAATTGCACCACAGTCATCGAGGGTATGGGAGCCAGATAATCCGGATAAATGGTCTCCAGAAGGTATTGGGCAAACTCAGGAAATTCTGCATCAATCTTGAGTTGTACCCGTGCGGCCAAGAACGCAAATCCCTCGAACAGGCGTTCGACATACGGATCCTGACAGGCAAATTCATCCAGACCCAACCGGCCGGCAATTTTGGGAAATTCTCTGGCAAACTCCGCCCCCATGTCGCGGACATGCTGGAGTTCCCGGTTGTAATAATTCAACAGGCGCGGATCCATGGTTACCCTCCTGCATCCTGTACCTGTACCTTGCCGGTATCAAACTCGATTGCCGTCCGGATGTATAAATGAAGAGGCAACGGTTGCGCCCACAAATCGGCCTCGATGTTGAAACAAACGGCATGATTATTCATTTGCTCTTCCGCTACCGCAACCCGTGTCCTCAGGGTATCCGGCTGTAATCGAGGCTCAAAATTCAGAATTGCCTGCAGCAGTTTGCGCTCCAGGCCCGGTGCATCCATTCCGGACACGGTGACGCCCGACACCGACGCTAAACCATAGTTCAGCACGGATCGTCTCGCGTGCGGATAAGCCTGCATATCAACATGAACATCCAGTGATGTCGAATTCAGTAACCACCCCAGATCACGCACGACACTCTGACGCAACTGCTGTAACGACATGATGCGCTTATCCCGACCCTCTTCACGGCAGTCCGGATGCAGATCAGTAAGACGATCCAGTAAAACCGGCTGTAACCGCTCTCCGGGTGCTAATTCAGCCATTAACGGACACTCCTTCCACGGCCAGCACGATCTGCCGAATATCCAGCAGCGAGTAATCCTGCACGTCGGTCGCCAGGATGCGCTGGCCTTGCCCAAGATAGCACCCTGGAATGGGTTGATCCCAACAGGTTTTACGGCTCATGCGAATGGCGGCATCGGCTGATTTACAGGAATCAGGATAGCGGGCAGGTATGTAACCGTAAGCGTCTCCCTGATTTGTCCAGGTAAACCGCGCAGGTACCCATATCATGTCACGTAAATCAGAAGGCGCATTCATGGAGATGGACGCAATCCTGAAAAAGGGTATCCAGAAATAGCGACCATTAATCACTGCCTCAAGAAATGCGCCCAAGCGGGAATCCGTATCCCCAATCCACTCAAATCCAGCCCCATCGATGCTGCCAATACATTGCGGCATGATTTCAAGAGCTTGATTACGAAGTTGTTCGGCCTTTTCATGCTCCGCCCTTGCATCAAATTTGATGGCTTCCATCCAGAAAGCCATCCAGGGTTCGGGCTCACCAAAAATCAGTGGTGATATTTGTCCGCTAAATACCCGTTGCCGTAGTAATTCACACCGTATCAGTTCCCGATACACCTGCACCAACCCCAGATTGGCTGCATCCAGTTCACCACACACACCCAATTGAGCCAGGGCACGCTCCCATTGTCCCAATACGGCAAGCAACTGAAACAAAAACACCCGATTGCTGACTTCGGCAGGATTTTTTTTGATCTCTGCCTGAAGCTGATGCAAGGCCTCATCCAGTCGACCTTCGCGAAAGTATTGCTGCGCTGTAAGGGGTGACATGTCATCGGTTACCTGTTAGCTGACTCGCAACAACCCGCCGTACTCAGTGCGGCGGGCTCCGTATCCTGAACTATCGCAATAAAACTCAGATGGCTTTGTTGGCTTGAATGTCCCATCCCTTCTCGTCACCGCCAGAACCGGTTCCCGTACCGCTTTGCGGAGTATACTTGAACTTTACCCGGGCAAAATTCAGGGTGACATTTTCAGTCAATCTGTCCTCGCCGCCCGATCCGCCCGTTGAAACCGAGGAAATTATAATTTCTTCCATGGTAAGTATGACATACTCTACCGGACTATCACCACCGGCCTTACGCACCACCAAAACTGCGTTGGCAAAATGCTTGCCACTGCAACAGGATTGAATTAAATCAACACTGGCACTATCAATATATTTGGTGAAACTCAAATCCTGTACGTTGGCTCTGCCAGAGCCACCCCCGCTACCGACGTGGGAACTGCCGCTGTTGGAGACCCCCCAACTCCAGGCCAAAACCTGGATTTCATTTTTGTGCTTATCGTCCAGTGACTCACCCTTGATGGGATCCATCTTCAAAAACATGTCTACTGCCATACATTTTTCCTCATTTCAGAAAGTTTGAAACACAGTGCCGATCAAATTCGACATAATCAAAAAACAAAACAATATATGTGACTACTTTTTTACGGAAGGTAATTTTGATACCAGTCGCAATGAAATTGTCAATCCCTCCAGTTGATAATGCGGCCGGAGGTAAAAATTCGCAGAATAATACCCGGGATTTCCTTCAATCTCCTCGACTACAACCTCGGCAGCAGCCAATGGTTTTCGGCACTTGTCCAATTCAGTAGCCATTGCCGGATTATTCGTAACGTAATTTCCTATCCAGGATTGCAGCCATTTCTGCATGTCCTCCTTTTCCGCGAAGCTGCCAATTTTGTCACGCACGATACATTTGAGGTAATGTGCAAAGCGGCATACGGCAAACAGATAAGGCAACCGGGCGGCCAGATTGGCATTGGCCGTGGCATCGGGATCGTGATATGCCTTGGGCTGTTGCAGGGACTGGGCACTGATGAAGGCGGCAAGATCAGTGTTTTTTCGATGCAACAAGGGCATGAATCCGTTCTTGGCCAATTCCCCTTCGCGCTGATCGCCAATGGCTATTTCAGTCGGGCATTTCATATCTACCCCCCCCTCGTCGGTGGGGAAGGTATGCACCGGCAGGTTCTCAACAATTCCACCGGATTCAACTCCGCGTATACGCGAACACCACCCGTACTCCTTGAAGGCTCGTGTAATATTGACGCCCATCGCATAGGCTGAATTGGCCCATACGTATTTACTACTGTCTGCTCCAGCCGTGTCCTCCTCAAATTCAAACCCATCCACCGGGTCAGTTTTGGCTCCATACGGCAAACGAGCCAGAAACCGTGGCAGTGTCAGTCCCAGATATCTGGAATCTTCCGATTCACGCAAGGATCGCCAGGCCGCATGCTCCGGGGTCTGAAATATTTTGGTCAAGTCACGAGGCCTGGACAGTTCACTCCATGAATCCATATTCATCACGCTTGGTGCTGCTGCGGCAATGAAGGGTACGTGTGCAGCCGCACAAATACCCGACATTTCCCTGAGTACCCTTACATCCTGGGGACTGTGATCGAAATAATAATCACCAATCAGGCACCCATACGGATTTCCGCCAAATTGATCGTACTCGGCAGCATACACTTGCTTGAAGATGGGACTTTGATCCCAGGTGGTGCCCTCGAATTTCTTCAGAGTGTCATGCAACTCCTTTTTGGAAACGTTCATGACCCTTATTTTCAACGTCTCATCGGTTTCGGTATTGCTGACCAGGTAATGCAACCCCCGCCATGCACTTTCGAGTTGCTGAAAATCAGGATGATGCAAGACAGGATTCAACTGCCTGGTTATTTTTTCATCGATAGCCGCGATAATTGCCTCAATTGTCTTGATGGCATCATCAGATATCCTGGCTACATCCCTGAGAGCCTGCTCGGCAAGCGTCGCAACAGCTTGTTCCACCGCTTGTCTGGCACTATCAGAGCGAGGCTTGAACGTCCTGACCAACAATTCAGAAAAATTATCAACTTCAACATTTTCCCCAGACGAAAATACCTGTACATCACGTTCAGCCACTGTAATTACTCCTCTGTAGTGCTGGATTGAATATTTGCCACGGTGGGTTCGGGTCTCGAAGCCACAGTCTGCAACAAGGCAGGATTGTTCAGGAATTGGGTAAGCAGGTCTTCAGCATCTGATTTACCATCCATATAAGTCAGTAAATTGGCCAACTGGGTACGAGCCTCGAACAACTTATCCAGTCCAGCCACCTTTTTGACTACAGCAGCCGGCGAAAAATCATCCATGCTTTCAAAGGTCATATCAACGCTGATGTTACCGTTACCAGTCAGGGTGTCTGGCACATAGAACACGGCTCGTGGCTTCGTGGCTTTCATATGTGAATCAAAATTATCTACATCAACCTCAGTAAACTTTCTGTTTGCTACCGAAGGCAGAGGCTCGGTTGGTTTGCCTGACAGGTCAGCCAGAACTCCCATGACAAAGGGAAGATTAACTTTCTGCGTGGAACCGTACAGTTCAACCTCATATTCGATCTGTACGCGCGGTGGCCTGTTACGGGCAATAAATTTTTGCTTGCTGTCTGCCATTCTTGGTACTCCAGAGATTTAAGTGGTTGCAAGGAATTTACTTTGACACTCCCCGTGCTGAAGCAACAGGGATTCTTCTATCTGCGAAGCGACTTGCCCTGACAGGATTACTCCAGCCAAAGTAGAGGCCATTTCTCCAGAAGCGTTCGGATCGAAGACCCGGGTTCCTGTATGCCCTACAGTACCTATTCCTTGTTGCAGTTTTTTCTGATAAAAAGTTATCTCAATCAGGTATCCGGCCCCCTGATTTTTTCAACTTCCGACAATCCAGCAGGAGCCAGATTCCTGATGATGTCCATGAAGTCCATGTCAACCAGTTGACCGGCTCGCTTCAGCAACAAGGGAACGGGACTGGAGGGTTCATATTCCTGGTAATACGCACAAAGCGTATCCAGACTCCGCTGGACATCATGCCGGGTATTGATAACCGTGGCTGCAACTGGCCGGGCAACAGGGATGCCACCTGTTTGGGTCGAAACTGGAGCCTCATCCAAAGTACTGTTCTCATTGAATTCGACATTGGTTGAATCATCAGCAACTGCGTACATACCGGAGGATTCCATGAATTTCCGGATGCAATAGTCGCCTTCCTTAAGCATGGAATCCAGGGAATCCAGGCTCGGACGACTCCCATTCAAGCGAGTGGCACAGGATTGCTCTATTGACCGTAGCCGTTCAATACCCTGATTAATGAGGCTAATCAAATTTACCCAATACTCCGGCTCTTTGGATTTGAAGGCGGATTCAATCAAGCCGACGTCCGGCCTTGTGTATCCGGTTGGAAGCGGGATTCGATTCAGTGCCAGTTGCAAATCACGAAGAGCGAATGATCCAACGCCCTTAAGCTCAACCAGCGGTAAGCGAACCAGCGAATACAGTACCTGATTGTAATCGCATAATCGCTGAAGGATATTTATCCGCTCAGTTGGGTCATTAACAACATCGAGTTCAGGATACAGCGTATCCCAGAATTGCTTGAGGGTGTCATCCAGGAGTGACAACCCACTCACCAGGCCTGGATAGCCGTCGGTATGCAGCAGGGCACGAACCAGATATACGTTGAGCCGAATATCCCGGGTTCGACGCATCAGTTGGAGTATAGAGTCGCGAACAGTTTTCCACCTTGACACGGATGCCGTGCCTGCCGGGTCACTGTCGACGGAACGTATCGATAGCTCCAAATCCTGATAGTCCGGATCGTTGTCGTACAGATTGTCACCAGCCGGTCGTTGCGACGATACCGGTTCAAGAAAGGAACTCAAAAAAGATGGATCCATAGTTTCTGTTGTCTGTTAAGAGTGATTGCAGATGGCTCTTGTTATCCCGGCTTTTACGCTCCCTTGATCCGGCGGCGATTCTACCTCAGCGTCGCCGAAAAAATAAATCACCCATTTGGATGAGAAAGCCGTTTTTTTACGGATTTTTTGCGGTTTTTTGCGATTTTTTTAGTGTTGATTGTGTTTTCAGACATCGCCCACGCTGTCCCTGCCCACGACTATCACGCTGATGTTATCCCGAGCCGATTTGGCCAGGGCCGCTTTCATCAGGGCATTGGCACCGGCATGACAGGATGTCCCCAGTAAATGCACCGCGATTTCCGTGGCTGTCAATTCCTTGATCAAACCGTCACTGCAGAGTAAAAAAACGTCATCTCGGGCTGATTCAAAGGTCAGAATATCCAATTGCAGTCGCGCTGATGCTCCGACTGCACGGGTGATGATATTGGTATGCTGATCGGGTGACTCGCCGCTACCTGATTCCAGCGAATGATCCCGGGTAATCTGTTCAAGATAGCCCTGACGGTACCGGTATAGCCGACTGTCCCCGGCCCAGAGGACACCACACTGCCTGCCGATCATGATCAATGCCACAACCGTACTGCCAACGGGTTCGTTGGGTTCCTGCCTCAAGTCGATCAACGCCTGGTTGACATCCTGCAGTGCCTCCTGTACCCGCTTGATCATTACCTCAAGGCTGGGTTCCACCGGGACAGCCCGCAATTGCTCCACAATACGTTGGCTGGCCAGCTCGCCGCGTTCATGGCCACCCATCCCGTCTGCTACCACCCATAATCCGGCTTCTGGCCGCTCAAGAATGGCGTCCTGATTGATTGTGCGGATATGCCCAGGATGAGTACATCCAGACGAATGTCGTAACGGCAAGTACCCGGGAATCGTCGCATCTGCATCAGGATCGGTAGCACTCATGATTTGATCTGAATCACCGGGATTGGCTAAATCCCCGACTGAATGACCTGCGGGTGGTGAACCCATCAGCCAGTTACGGATCCGCAACCACCACCCTGCCCGCTCAGGTTCAGCCGAATCACCCGATTCACGAAGCGACAAGGATCGAGAGGGCGGCACAGAATTGACCAATTCCAGTTGACCGGAAAATAATCCGGGAAACAGGGATGACTGAGGCATCCCTTCAAACAGATAAAATGAAACGGGATCACCGGGTCGGGCACGCATACCCCAGATACTATAGCCCGAAGCGTGGGATTGCAGCAGCAAACTCGACAACACCCCCCATACCGGTTGCCTGAATCCATCTTGCTGCAGACTATCAATATGCAAGGAAAATTGCCTGAGTGCCTGATCAAAATCATCCAGGCAGGCTGTTTTCCGCAGAAAGTCCAGGGCCAGTGATTCAAGTCGATTAAACCAGTCAGGATGACGATCAAGCAAAGTCAGAAGTGATATGTCACCCTCTAGCGGAATTGCCAGAATAAGTGGATATATCCTGTTTACCTGATCCCTGGTTGGCAGCAGGATACCGGCCCAGGCAGTGGAGCCATGAATCCCTGTACTTAAGCCGAAATGCAGACACTTGCTTGCCAGAAACAAATCACGCCAACGTAGTTTACCCAGTTTACGCTGGCTGCTATCAAACCCGGCCTGGAGCCAGCGATCCCAAAAAGTGATGAACGATTCGGGAACCCGTCGGTATACAAAATCCGCCTGCCAGGGCAATTTGCCAAAGAAACCCGGAGCATCGGTGGTCAACGTGTACATCAGAGGGATTCTGGACAAGTAAAGGAACGAAGTTCCGGTAAATTGAATGGACTCACTGCACTGGCAGCACGCAACTCAAACCGGGCCACATGCCCCCCTGATTCAAACACTACCTCAAACCGATCCGGGGAGTCGGTTTTACTGAGAGTATCGAGAAGACGGAATGTCGCCCACGATCCTTGTTCGGTACGCGATACCTGCTGCCCGGTAGCTGTTTCAAAAGTGAATCGTGCCCCGCTGCCAATATCAGGGCCTGGCCAGCGCAAGAGCATTGGCTGAGTTACCGTGCCTGGACGATAAGTATACTCCTGACCTTCCAGCACCAATTTAAATGCTACCGCGTCCGGACTGAGTGATACCGGCTTAACCTGAAAGGAGACAAAAGGTACCTGTCCACCGTTCTGGAAAAACGCGGTACGGATATTATCCGCTTTTTGAAACGAAGTAATACCGGCAGGCGATAACGGCGGCGTTTCGGTGTCGCGCCAAACTGTACCACTGCGATCAATCCGGTCTTTAAGGTTGCTTTGAAAAAATTGATCCATGCTGCCGCCGGGTGCCATGTATTTGGCAAGATCAAGCAGGGTAACATCCAGACTGCTGGCCCGATTAAACGGATAGCGTCCCGGCAGGGCCGTTTTGCACTGGCCTCCGGCCAACCCTGCAACCTTGAGGGCGTCATTCAGTTTTTTTTTGGCCTCTTGAGCTTGCTGATCCCTCACTTTATCCTCCTTACCCTGACGTTGACCCGACCCCGCCTGAACCAGAGCCGTCAGCCAGTCACGGAAGGGGGATGGCAAGTGGCTGAGTTCCAGCAGGGTCTGCTGCTCAATAACCGTATTATTGCCGACTACAGCCGGCGTGGTCGCCGTGAGATTGCTGATCAGCAAAAAATGATCTCTCAGAGCAGTCAGACGCGACAACAGGGTATCAATCGGTGCCGGGTTACCTTCGAGCAATTGATGAAACTCCTGGAAGTGTGATTCAAATTCCAGAATAATGTCGGTAACTGATGCACCGGGGCTCATGGATACCGGTTGCCGGTCTTTGGATTGGGGGGCAGTCGGATCCGACTGGCTGAGTCGGGTATTCAACAGTATGACCTGAAGCAAGGCTCGCAGCGGGTTATCACGCTGCACCGCCAGTGAATCAAGCCGTTTAACGGTTTCCGCCAGCGTGCCGGTATCGCGTACCCGGAGTTTGGCCAGTTGTTCCCGCCAGATTTGTTCATAGTCGGCCAGATACAGCTTGAGCAAATCCCGCAATAATTTTTCCTCATCCTGGGCACTAATTCCAGCCCGGGCGCCCACAACCCAGTTATCATTGGCAAACTCACCGGCCAGTTTGCCGGCTCTGGCCAGAACAATATCGGAATACCCCCGCAATGTATAAAGACCCGGAATAACGAGCATTTTGCCGTCTTGCCCGGTTGTGGTGGAGAAGTCCTGAACCGACAGTTTTCCGGGTACCAGACCCAGTGCCAGATCCGGAACCCCCGTGCCCTGAGCCTCTGATTTCAGGCGTGCGTACAGTTGCAGACTGACAGTTTGACGGGTCAGTACCGTCCTGATCCTGCCTATCAAATCCTCGTCCAGTGGTACCGGGTCAGGATTCAGTGCCAGGAGGCGATCAAGGTGTTGATTCAGGCGGGCCAATACGTCGGGTTCCAGTTCAAAATCACGCTTCCATCCGGATGATATCCACAGGCGGGCCACGGTCGCATCCCGGTGGGCGGGATCACCCAGCATAAGGTATACCCTCAAAAGCTCAAACAGGGTTCCAAGATCACGCGATTCGGCACCTGTCATCCGACTGGCCAATTGGGATCGGATGACGGGCAGCAAACCATTGACCAGCCAGGCTTGATAACCATTGGCAGTGGCCTTCTGCAACTTATCTCCCTGAAATAAACCCCAGTGTGCCATAAATCCGGCTTGACCATAAATGGACTGAATTTTTTCAAGCTGATCCAGTCGCAGCACCAGTGTACGCAAATAAGCTTTGACATTGGCGGAATTAAGGGGGATGGCGCGAAAATTCCGAATTTCCTGCTCCATTTGCTCAATGGCCTGCCTGTTCCTTTGATAACTCATGGACCAGACTGCCAGGGAAAACAGTAACACCAAAGTTGAAACCCCAACACCAGCCCAGCGCAGAATTGTCTGTCGGCGCAGTGCCGACGGACTGAAACCGGCCAGGCCTGACTCGGCAAAGATCACATCTTTTAATAACTTCTCGATGAAATAGCTTTTCCCTTCCCCAATGGATGCTTCACCTTTTGGATTTTTATCTGTGCCAATACCGGCCAGAACCCTGTCGAAAAAAGTTCCGTCCTGGGTGGCACTGGTAAGATATATTCCCCGGATGAATAATGATTTTTCATAACGACTGGTTAAAAATACATCTGTCAACACCTTTTCGATATCTGGCTGTAGCAGTGCGAGTTGCTGCGGAAAATCATAAATCAGGGTGCGCCGTTTTTGATCCGTAACCGTTACCAGATTCGAAATGGTCAGCATGTTGATGCGGTGAAGTAACCCGGTAACAGCCTCTTTCAGTTGATTTATCGCCTGAGCGGGCGTTCCACTGACTGTCAGGGGCAGGGTTTCTCCCCAAACCTGCTGACGCTGGTCGGTGAGGTACCGACCAAAAAAAGCATTGAACCCTGCCAGATGATCGCACTTGGTAATGACCAGATAAATCGGCAAGGTTGGAATATCCAGAAAATCAGTAATTTCACGTAATCGCTGTCGAATGGGCAAGACTTTATCTGCATAATGATGTGTCAGGTCATCAATGCTGACGGCAACGAGGATGCCATTGATCGGCTGTCGATCACGGTATTTTTTGAGCAACCGCAAGAAATCAGTCCACTCAGCCTGATCATCCGTCTTGTTTTGTTGGGTAATAAACCGACCCGCAGTGTCAATCAGGATGGCATCCTCCATGAAAAACCAGTTGCAATTCAGGGTTCCTCCACCGCTTTCAAAAATTTCCAGTATGGATTGTTCCAGGGATGGAAATTTGAGGCCGGAATTTCTCAGTAGTGTGGTTTTTCCTCCGCCGGGCGGCCCGATGATGACATACCAGGGACGCTCATACAGATAAGCTCTGGTACTGCCCGCAACCGTTGATTTCAGATGATCCAGTGCCTGGCCAAATTTTCTGGCCATCTCCCCCTCTGATCGGTTGCCTGCCTGCTTCAAGCCACTCAATAAACCATCCGCGTTATGCTGATTTTTACGATAAGCAAGCAAGCGATTAATACCCCAAACAAGCCAGACAAACAGAATGAGTGTCAGGCGAATCCCTGCGGATTCAAGCAGATAGTGTCCCGCAATTGCAATCAACGGCCCAACCAGCCAGATAATCAGACTGAAGGCTATCAACCCGATTATCGGTGCAACCAGTTTTATGATATTAGCTTTCATTTGATCACAATCTCGATCCGACGGTTAACGGCACGGTGTTCCGGAGAATCATTCGGTACCAGAAGCTCATAGTCTGACCTGCCTTCATACCGGATCAAATGAGGCTTATTCATGGTCTGCTGAAGCAACAAGGCAACCTGCCTGGCCCGTGCCTCTGACAACTCGAAATTGGATGGGAAACGTAAATTTCTGATGGGTTTATCATCGGTATGGCCGGTAACGAATACTTCATCACGTGGAGTCAGGCCATGGGCGATTTTCCCCAGCAAACCGACGACATGATCGCTGAGGCGATCACTGCCCGGCTCAAAGGCATTACGAATCCGGATAATGCGATCCTCCTTAACCTCAACCAGTGATTTGCTGATTTCATCGCGCAGTATTGGAAGCCAGCGAGCCGGTGCGGGGGCGGGCTTGGGTGGTGGCAGGGATCCGGGTGACGGTGGAGGAAGGGGATTTACGGCAGTAATGATTGGAATGACCGGAACGGCCGGTTTTTCCCGAGCCAATTCATACAGGGGGCGAGCCACCATATCCGAAGCTCCACTGAGGATTAATACAAAAGCCAGGTAATCGATCAGCAACAGCCCGACAGTCGCCGATAAAATAACCCAGACCGGAATCTGGTTGAACAAGGTTTTTTGAACGGTGGATTGGCCACGCCAATGCAGGGATAACTCCGGATTATTTAGATCGTGACGGTATTTGTTGATAAGAGCATATAGCTTGTCACGTACGTCTCTTAATGCTTCAGCCCCCCCTTCCTCCGGTTCAATATACTTACCCTGAAAACCCAGTAACAGACATACCATAAACAACTCGAGCATATCCAGATTATTATCCGGTTGACTCATGAATTTTTCCAGCTTTTCAAAAAAAACCTCTCCTCCATTCAAGCCGTTCTGCGGTGTATCGTCCTTCGATAAATCTAACATCTGTTTTTTAATGGTTTCATCAAGTAAAAAATCCAGTACTTCCGCAGCCTCCCTGATGGTGTCGGTATCCAGTTCCCTGATGGCAGCTTCCTGCCTGAATTGTTGCACCCGCCCTGCTACGTCATTCCTCCTGTATCCGGCAGACATCAGCGTATCCAGATGTACAACGACCGACAGTACCGGCTGGGCCAAACTCAGCACTTGATTCGGATGCTCCCTGTCGGTAAAGTATCTACCAAATAAAACGTCATCAATCGAGCGATCCCTGTCAGATTGCCCTTGAGCCGGTTGGGATGGCATGACAGAACCAATACTGATTTCAGGTGTACTGGTATTGTTGTAAAAGGGGCCGTCATTATTATGAATTTGCGACATATCGGTTGCTCCAACTGTACTGAATCATGTCACGATACCTACATATTCCCGGTCAGTTTTCAGTCGTGGCCCAAAGCTGCACCAGTTGTATATCGTTCACCTGTAGTGCCACAGTGGCCTGTATCCATACCCGATTATCTGCCGCAGACATATACTTCCAGAGTCCACTGGTTTTATCTATTTTAAACCAGGAAAATCCGGGCTGAAACGGTACAAATTGCGGCGCGGCAGCCAGAGGTTCAAGTGGAATACCAGGCAGGGCATTCTGAATCAATTGCTTGAGAATTTTTGGTTCATTGGGAACAATTCGAAGTTGGCTGCGAGGCTCCCTGAGTTGCGTATTACCCTCTGTTTTTACGGCCACAACAATTGCATAGCTTTCAAGTAGATGCTCGTCTATTTTATCGGACATTAATACCTTATCATGCGTCCTCTCAAGACGGATGCGAAAGGCACGCCTGTCCAGTTCAACCGAGAGCAACTTTTTTAATTCAACCATTGCAATGGAAAAACAGACCTGCAGGTCATGATGATCATAGGGTGGCAAGTCAACAGGGCGACGTGCCGGGATTTTATAGAAGGTGGAAAGCTCACCGATTAATTGCAGTAGACCTGCATAAAAAGTTTCAGGATGCAGCATCCGGGTGGCGAGCCAGTGCCTGAACAGGGGGGTATGGCGATTAATACATTGCAAGGCCAGGATGTGGGTTGCATGGGCTACCTCCATTCCTGCATTGCCAATCACCAGATCGGCCATGGCATCTGCCCGGTTTTTCATAATACTGATGCACTCAACTAATAAATCAGACAGTGAACCTGTTCCGAAACAGTTGAGGGCCGGAGGAATATACCTGGTATCAAGTATTAGTTTTCTGCCATCAGACAGGCCGGTATCTGCAATACGAACCACCCCCAGGCAACTATAAGCAGAGCGATCATGTTGTTCCGGCAACAATCGCAATTGATATTGGCCTACTTCTATATCAGCCAATTCAATGACGGTCGAAACGGCATTATTCTGTACCTTTTTTTCCATTCTGACGTGACGTGCCGGTGTATCCCTGGAGTCAGCATATTCAGGGATACCCGCCACCCGCAACGGTATGGCCAGATACACCATCGTGTTGCTGGTTCCCCGCTCAATATCAAGCACCAGGTCAGTAGGTTGGTCAGGACCTGGCCAGTCAAAAGGGGTGCCATCAGGGAAGATGCCGCTACACTTGCGGATAATCACTTTCCCCTCAATTAACCTGTTTTTATCAATATCAAGATTCCAGAAACCGTAATCAAAAAATCGACCAATAACCCGACCCTGGATAAATGCCTCAAAATGGCGATCCTGTTGCTGCAAATGCTGGGGCTTAAGAAAAAGCCCCTCAGACCATATCACTTTTTCTTCTATCATGAAAACCCCTGTTTCATTTTAATCTGAGCTGTCGTAATTTTTCCTGATAAGCAGTTGAAAAGGCCTGTGTAAAAATGACATCCTGAATATCAGAACATAATCCGGGATATCTTTCGACAAGCCAGTCCCAACAGATTGATTTTCGTTGAATAAACTGATTTTTTCTGCACTCCTCTTCAATTTTATGTGGATCAAAAACATCAATCGCCGTTTTTACACCCACTTTCATGCCGTAAAAAATGGCGGCTTCATGGTCAATAATGTCCGTAATGGAATCCTCAATCACGCGACACAGATGCTGTTCGGTCATTGTCCCCATTTTCCCGGTAACATGATCCAGGCACTCCTGCTCAGTGCGTGCAAATCGAAATGGATTGGCAGTCACTGCCTGTTGTACCTGGGTGCTATCCGCATGCATGCCTTCCTTGATACGTAACCTGACCTGTACCAGCCTGTAAATTCCCCGAATACAGGATTCCAGTACCGGCTCGAAAGCCGTTGGGGCTGCTTTGGGTGGCAAATTATTCTCGATTAGTGCCTGCAAGGTAAATTTACCAACCACAATCAAATCGCCATGCTGCAGTTGAATTTTCCTGTTATCCTGCCTTAATATGATTGGCTCCCTGCTCCCCGGCTTAACTACTCTTGAGCCATTTATGCTAATATCAGAATAGTGGTATTCATTGTTAATAAATAGTATTTCACCGTGCCTTCTTGATACTAGCTTGTCTTCATTGTCCGGTAGCGTTAAAAAATTTTTAACAGACGCCAGTCCAGTCTCTCTACCAATGCCTCCTCCCCACTCATCGAATGTCTGTGATGGCCCCTCATGAATGACTTGATCATATATTTTGATAACTTTCAAGGTTAATTTTTTTTCACTGCTGTCGAAAGGGCTTGCCTGCGTTTCGGGTGGCGGGTCAAGTACCAGCAAACGTTGCGAAATATCATCCACCGATACTTCTTCAGTATCCTCAAGGCTTGACTCTTTATTAGCAAATCCGGGTTCGACAGATATGGATGATTGATTGATGCAATCCTCTTCCAGGGTTAATTTTTTTTCACTGCTGTCGAAAGGGCTTGCCTGCGTTTCGGGTGGAGGATCAAGCAACTGTAAAAGTTGCAAAATATCATCCACCGAGCTGTCGAAAGGGCTTGTCTGCGTTTGGGGTAGAGGGTCAAGCAACTGTAAAATATCTTGTAAAAGATCATCCATAGATGCTTCTTTAGCATCATAAATACTTGATTCTTTATTAGAAAATTGAGATTCGACAGATACTGATGGTTTGCTAATGCATTCCTCTTCTGAAATCCGTATTTCAAATTGATGAGATAATGCCAAAATGACATCACCCGACTCCATTGGTGTTGGGGTATCCTTGAGCAAATCAAAAGATATACCGTAACGTTCAATCCGTATATTTTCTGCCAGAATTCTTGGGATAATCAGAAAAATTGAATCAGCATAATTTATATCACCCAAAAAACAAAAATCCTCACTGGTAATTATGTTGCTCGATACATGACCACCTGGGGTAATGCCAACAACGCCGCCGCCTTCATAATAATCAATCGGTAATGAGCATGGTACAAAATCACTACCTTTGCTGGTACAATAAACACTTAGTTTCATCTTGATTGGTACACGGGTCTATCCCGGGGAGTTGAAAAATGACTGACACAGATAACACAGTAGTGCAAATATCAAGCACCCCAAAACTGGCGGCTGGATCAATAATCAACAATACCTACCGGCTACTTGTTGAACTGGGTGGCGGAGGCATGGGAACCGTTTACAAAGCAGAACATCTGCCAGAAAAGGAAGCCGGCCACAGGGATCATGTACGGGCAATCAAGATTCTTGGAGCAGATTTCAGGAATCAGCCCGATGCCTGGAAGCAACTGGTTACTGAAGGTGCGGTGGCAAGAAGAATAAGGCATCCAAACATTATTGCCATCTATGAGCTTAGCCAGGACAATAATACCAAACAGTATTTCATGACCATGGAATACCTTGAAGGCATGGATCTGGGAAAATTGCTTGCCAGCCACTCGCTTCCGACTACGGAACACATATTCAACATCATTAACCAGGTTGGCAACGCCCTTCAATATTTACATACACAATGTGAAAGACCGCTCATTCACTCTGACATCAAGCCAGGCAATATTTTCATTTGTCGCGATGATACTGTGAAACTCCTGGATTTCGGGATCAGTCGCCACACCCGACAATCTGCCGGGGATGTAAGCTTGGTCAATCCGGGAGAACACGCTCCCGGGGGCACACCGCGCTACGCCAGTCCAGAGCAACTCGAACACTGCGACCCCCATCCGTGCGACGATGTATTTTCGCTGGCTTGTGTCAGTTATCTGCTGTTGTCCGGTAAGCAGTATCCCTTTGGAGAGGCCACATCAACCCTTGTAGCCAGAACCAAAAAAATTACTCCCAAGCGTATTCCCGGACTGACTGACTCGCAGTGGAGTGCGCTGGCCAAGGGACTCAGTCTGGATCGTAACACCCGTACTGCTTCAGTTCGTGAGTTCATTGAAGGACTTACTGCGTCAGTTTCTACTAAGCACCCGGAAGTCAAAATCCCGGTCACGCAGGTATGGGTTGCCGCCACCGTTATAACCCTGACGGGTGTTGTCGCTGCAGGTTTATGGCTATTTCATGAGCCGGCAAGCGAAAATCCGGAGTCATCCTGTAATACTCTTACTACCGATATTGCAACATTCCCAGCCACCACCGACTATCCAGGAGAATGGATTGGCAAGGCCAGGCAAATTCGCAGTTGTCTCGATCAACATCCGGAACAGCTTACTTCAAGCCTTCAGGACTCGCTGGCACAAAAGGTCGCCTTGCTGCTGGATACCTGCAAACAGGCTAGTCCGGAACAACAGCAGGCATTTATTGAGTTAGCTGAGACTCTCAATCACAATCCGGTCATGCAACCCAGGCAACAGTGCCTGCCGCCACCGCCTCCGTCGGTAAAATGCGATACTGCTCTGGGCGCTTTGCAGGTAGACCTGCACGACGCACCGCTCAACGCGGACAATGTGCTGAATCACTCCAGTGTTACCAGACTGTGCCTTGATAAGTCTCAGGATGATTATAGTACTGTTGTCAACAAGGTAGTCACTGATTTACTGAAGCAGGTTAAACTGGCAGGCAGTTCGTCCAGAAACATCAGTGCCAGTATTGCCACGGCAGAAAAACTTGTACAGGCAGTCATGCGCCTTGATCGCACTGGACAGTGGACCGCACAACTCACCGAATACTCCAATACCGTTGCACAGCTTAAGGCAACCTATCAAACCTTTATTGATCTGGTGCAAACTTCCCAAACCGCTATCAGTCCAGACGGATTCACCCTTACATCCAGCAGGGATGCAACCACCCTGACTCTCAAGATCACTTCACGCCAACCCATTTCCGGTGTTATTACTGTGCTGGTGTTTGAAAACGACACCATCGTACACCTGGATATTCCAGTTCAACGCCCGGTGCGGGAGGTAAAACTACCATTTCCCTGGCATCCTGATTCCTCCGGGATCCCCGTACGAACGTGGTTCCTGCTGGCTACCGGGCCGGAAACCCGGGCAGCGACATCCCTGTCAAACAGCGATATCCTGACCCAATGGATTACATTGCTTCAGAAGCATCAGCATGAACAATCCCAATGGATTGGCATGGTTTCAACCGACTCCTGACGAGGTATTCCTTGACCGGGTTCGACACTTTTTTACCCCTATTTCTACCCGGCGATTTTTGGCCTGTTTTTCCCTGTCATCTTCCGTGACCAGCAAATCCCGCTTGCCCTTGCCGTCTGCGGTGATACGCCCACGCAACTCGGGGAAATTGGCAAATAAATAAGACTTGACTGCCTGCGCCCTTTGCCTGGAAAGAGACAAATTATAGGGATCACCGCCGTACATATCGGTGTGGCCAGTGATGAAGAATTTTGCTGAAGCATCTTCATCCAGTTGAGCAAGTAATGTTTTTCCTATCGCATCTGCCTGAATAACTCCGGACTGTTCCAGTACTGTACTTTTATATTCAAACTCAATAGGAATATCGAGTTTTATCATCCAGCATTGGGGAGGCGGTGGCGGTGGCGGTG
>SXGU01221427.1_pt1 | contig 21683 bp, 25 predicted proteins | sample 3174531 | NCBI WGS metagenome assembly SXGU01 (sample SAMN11356863, study PRJNA531348) | freshwater metagenome | isolation source: freshwater sample F1-140 | place: China: Fuxian Lake, Yuxi | collected 2017-12-25 | reverse complement strand
TTGCTTTGTCGCTACGCTCCGCGCAATGACGGAAACGGGTGGTTATTAAAATAAAATCACTAAAAACTCGCCCGCAAGCGAGAGATTTTTTGCTGTAAAAGCGCGGTTTTGATACGGACAAGCAGAAGCGCGAAATAAACCAACATAAACGCTGCACCCATAGAAAATAGCGGGATGAGCATCGCGCTATCGATAGAAATTCCGCCGCTACGGATAATACTGGCTGGCTGGTGCAAGGTATTCCACCACTCCACCGAAAAACGAATAACAGGAATATTCACCGCGCCAACAAGAGCCATAATCGCGCAGATTTTTTTGCCGCGTTCTTGGTGTGCGTAGCTGTCCGACAGGGCGATATAGCCAATATACATAAAAAACAATATGAGAACCGAGGTAAGCCGCGCATCCCAAACCCACCACGCGCCCCACATCGGCTTGCCCCAAATCGCCCCCGTAATCAGCGTTATGAGCGTAAAACAAGCCCCCAGCGGCGCACTAACGCGTGCGGCAATATCCGCCAGCGGATGTCGCCAGATGAGGAAACTAGCGGAAGCCCCCGCCATCACCATATACACCATCATGGAAAGCCAAGCGGCGGGAACATGAATATACATAATCCGCACGCTATCGCCCTGTTGATAATCAGGCGGCGAAACCAACAGTGCCTGCCACAAACCAAACGCCAGAAACGAAAGCGCAAGCGCACAAACCCACGGCAAAAGCCGATCAGCAAGGCGCGAAAATTTAGCAGGGTTGGCAAGGCGGTGCATGGTAGCAGTGTCGGTGTTCAGTGTCAGTGTCGGTTATTATTCGTTGAAGGATAGCAGAAAAGCAACTATAACCGCAACCAATAACTAACACTAACACCGACACTGACACAAAACTATGCTCACCAACAAAACCATCTTCATCACAGGTGCAACTGCGGGCTTTGGGCTGGCTTGTGCCAAATTATTTGTGGAAAACGGCGCGAAAGTCATCGCCACTGGCAGGCGCGAAGACAGGCTATGCGCACTCAAAAAAGAGCTGGGAAGCCGCCTCCATACCATAACGCTTGATGTGCGCGAACGAAAGGCAGTTAAAGCCGCGATTGCCGCCCTGCCCGCCGATTTTTCCGCAGTTGATATATTAGTCAACAATGCTGGACTTGCCCTTGGTTTGTCGCCGTTGCAAGACCAGTTGGAAGATGATTTGCAGCAAATGATTGAAACCAACATCATGGGCGTAGTGCATTGCACCCGCGAGCTGCTCCCCGCCATGATAGCGCGGCGCAGTGGGCATATCGTGAATATCAGCTCAATCGCGGGAACTTACCCCTACCCCGGTGGCAATGTATATGGCGCGACCAAGGCGTTCGTAACGCAATTTTCGCTTAATCTTCGTGCTGATGTTCTGGGTAAAAATATCCGCGTCACCAATATAGAACCGGGGATGTGCGACACTGAATTTTCCACTGTGCGCTTTCATGGCGACCAAAACAAAGCCGATAGCGTTTATGAGGGAATGCAGCCGTTAAGCGCGGAAGATATAGCAAACACCATACTCTGGACAATCAGCCAACCGCCGCATGTGAACATCAACCGCGTGGAAATTATGCCCACACAACAAGCCTTTTCGCCATTTGCGGTCAGTCGTGAGTAATAACCTATTTCTTCAGCAAAACGGCGGCAAAAAATCCGTCCATACCGTCAATTTCCGCGAGGTGACAAGGCAGTGTGCGAACTTCGCCTCGCTTGGTTATGCACTCTTTCAAACCACCAAGAATTGCTGGGTCAACAGGCATTAGCGACACATCCTTGCGCTCGGCGAGGATGCTGGTAATTTGCTGCTCGCCCTCTTCTGGTTGCAGCGAACACACGGCATAAACCAGAGTGCCGCCCGACTTCAAAATATTCAGCGCGTGACGCAGCAATTTCGCCTGCGTTTCCACTAGCCGCGCAATTTCCTCTGGCTTTCTGTGCCACGCAACATCAGGGTGACGGCGCAGCGTCCCCGTTGCTGAACATGGCGCGTCAAGCAATATCGCGTCTGGCGCAAAGGCGGGCAGCCAGTTTGAAGCATCAGTGGTTACATATTCCGCCTGTAGTTTAAGGCGATGAACATTGGTTTTGAGCATGGCGATGCGCTCTTTGGAGCGATCCACCGCGGAAACCTTCGCGCCCGCCGTTGCCAACTGCGCGGTTTTCCCACCGGGTGCGGCGCACAGGTCAATCACCCGTTTATCCTGTACATTTCCAAGCAAACGGGCGGGAATCGTCGCCGCCATATCCTGCACCCACCAGCTACCTTCGGAAAAGCCTTTTAGGTGAGTGATATTTTTCGCATCACGCAGGCGCACCGAGCCAGTGGGCAAAACCACTCCGCCCAGATCCGCCGCCCAAGCCGCAGGGTCAGATTTCACGGTTATATCCAGCGGTGGCTCAGTCAAGTGCATCGCGGCAATTTTGCGCGTAGTTTCCGCGCCATACGCCTTTTCCCATGAATTCCACAACCAATCTGGCGTGTTTAGCTTTTCCGCGTCCTGCTTGGCTATTATATCCGCCCCTTCGCGCACCACGCGCTTGAGAACGGCGTTCACCAAGCCGCCAAGCTTTTCCATGCGGATTTGCTTGGTCATTTCAACTGCGGAATGAACAGCAGCATGGGGCGGGGTTTGCAGCCAGATTAGCTGCGCGATTCCCAACCGCAGAATATGGGTAATGCGCGATGATTTTGTAGGCAGAGGGCGATCCATCAGCGCGGCAATCAGCGCGTCAATCTGCCCCAAACGGCGCAACACGGTTTTCACGATAAGCTGTGAAAAAGCGCGGTCAGACGGACTCATACTGGCGAAATGGCGGTCAATCCCCCACGCCGTGTCCAGCGGCTTGCCCTTATCCAGCGTATGCACCAGCGCGGAAAGCGCACAGAGCCTAGCATTTGTGGGCATAGAAGTTTCAGAAATATTCTTTGGCGTTGTGTTCATTTGGATGTTATGGCATATTAAATGCAAATAATGAAGAGGTATTTATGGAACAGGAACCAGAAATCAGAAGCCAGAAATCAGAAGAAGAAAAAAAGGCAAAAAAACAGCCAAAAAATGATAACGCCGAGCATGGCGGGCGCGGCGGGCTTGATCCTGTGCGCTTCGGCGATTATGAAATCGCTGGCAAATGCGTTGATTTTTAAGCAAAAAACTAATTACAAGAAGGCTTTGCAGGCAGCCTTGAAAACGCCCAGTCAGTAAGGCGCGGCGACAAGCAAGCAATCCACCATAGCGGCAAATACAACCCAAGTGGAAAGGCTATGCGTCCGCGCCGTTTTTCCAGTCCGCGTGCAATAATTTTCGCGGCTTTTTCGGCGGTCATGATAAACGGCATCGGGAAATTATTCACCGCAGTCATCGGCGTTCTGATATATCCGGGGCAAATGACGCTGACGCTAACCCCCCGCGATAGCAAAACTCCGCGTAGCGATTCGCCGTAATAGCGCACGCAGGCTTTGCTCGCGCTATAGGCAGGTGAGCTAGGCAGAGCGCGGATTCCCGCCAGCGAACTCATAATAGCAATTTGCCCAGACTTGCGTCCTAGCATCGGCGCAATTGCTGGTTGTATGCTGTTGATAACGCCGTCTATATTGGTGGCAAAAATGCGCTTTACCTGTTGCACGCTTTCGCCGCCACCGCCCGTTCCCGCGGAAATCCCAGCATTGGCAATCAGCAAATCCAGCGGCGAGATTTTATCGGCTTCCTCCACCCAATTTTTCATAGAGATTTCGTCGGTTACATCAATTATTTTGCTATAAACCACCGCGCCATTTTTGCGGCATATTTCGGCGGTTTTTTCCAGATTATCAGCGTTCCTGCCCTGTAAATGCAGGGTGTTTCCCGCCCGCGCATAGCGCACAGCCAGAGCCGCGCCCAGCCCGCTGCTCGCGCCAGTAATCAAAATATTCCGTGGCATTTTCATAAAATATTAACCATGAGTGTGTTATAGCTTGAGGTAGGATATTATATAACAGAAGAAAAAGCAGGAATAAATGCCTAATAAAAAATCAATTTGTGTGTTTTGTGGTGCGTCTAATAGCGTTGATAAAAAATTCTTGGAAGTTGGCGAAGAATTTGGAAAATTGCTGGCTGCTCGCGGGATAAACCTTGTTTATGGTGGCGGTGATTGCGGGGTTATGGGTGCAGTTGCCAACTCCACCATGAAGGCTGGCGGTCATGCGATTGGCGTGTTTCCGCGCTCACTTCGTAACATTGAAAACGAGCATCAATCGCTAACTGAAATCACCATCGTGGACACCATGCACGAGCGCAAACAAAATATGTTTGACCGTTCGGATGCTTTTGTAGTGTTTCCGGGGGGCTTTGGCACGATGGATGAAATGTTTGAAATTCTGACATGGAAACAGCTATTGCTGCATGACAAACCTGTGGTTATTTTCAACTATCAGGGATATTGGAATCCGCTAATCGCCCTGATGAAAAACATCATTGAGGAAAAATTCGCCAAGCCAGAAGTGGCAACCTATTACCATGTGGTCGATAACCTCGAACAGATTATCGATGTCCTTGGGTATTAGGTTTTTCTAGGTTTTGCTCGTCATGCCCGCTTTACGCGGGCATCTAGGGATAAAAAAGCAGACTGTATTTGTTGCCCTAGATCCCGTGTCAAGCACGGGATGACAGTCATTGGATTAGGTAAAAATATTATACCAAAGCCCCATGACAATGCTTATATTTCTTGCCGCTACCGCATGGGCATGGCTCATTGCGTCCAACTTCTGGCACATCAACATTATCACCATGCGTTTCAAACATCTTGCGCGTTGGCGCATCAGGAAGCGGAGTTGGCGGATGCTCAAAATGAATTTCCAGATGCGAAATGCGGGTAACCACCAGCTCGCGCAAGAAACCAAGCATTTGCTCAAACAGGCTGAAAGCTTCCTGTTTATATTCGTTCAGCGGGTCGCGCTGCCCATATCCGCGCAAATGTATCCCTTGACGAAGATGATCCAGTGACAGCAAATGCTCTTTCCATAATTGGTCAAGCGTTTGCAGCAACACGCGCTTTTCGGCGGTTTGCATCATCTGCTCGCCGTATTTTTCAAACTTCGCGGCGAAATGCTGAGCGGTTGCTTTTTCCAAGCGGTCTTTTATTTCAAGGTCGGCAATGCCCTCTTCCTTCGCCCAATTCTGCATAGGAAGATGCAAGCCAAAAATGCGAAACACCTCTTTTTCCAAGCCTTCCGCGTCCCACGCATCGGCGTAAGATTTCGCAGGGATATGAAGTGCCACCAGATTTTCTATAATCTCACCGCGCATTTCAGAAACTGTTTCGGAAACCGATTCCGCCTCCATCAGCTCAATGCGCTGCTCATAAATCACCTTGCGCTGATCGTTCATCACATCGTCATATTTCAGCAGGTTTTTACGCATTTCATAGTTCCGCGCTTCCACCTTTTGTTGTGCGCGTTCAATGGCTTTGTTCATCCATGGGTGGAAAATCGCCTCGTCTTCTTTCATGCCGAGTTTTTGCAGCAAGCCGTCAATGCGTTCGCTGCCGAAAATCCGCATCAAATCATCCTCCAACGAGAGGAAAAATTTGGACGCGCCAAGGTCGCCCTGCCGCCCAGCGCGACCGCGCAGCTGGTTGTCAATGCGGCGCGATTCGTGGCGTTCCGTGCCGATTACGAATAGTCCGCCAGCTTCTAGCACTTTTTGCTTATCAGCCTCAACTTTAGTGCGGATAGAGGATTCGAGAACTAGAGAATTCGAGTCATCTAGTCCTCTAGTCCTCTTTTCCTCGTCAATCATCATTTCCGCATTACCACCTAGCATAATATCCGTCCCGCGCCCTGCCATGTTGGTGGCGATGGTCACCGCCTCTGGTCGCCCCGCGTGTGCGATGATATAGGCTTCCTGCTCATGATAGCGAGCATTGAGAACATTATGTTTAATCTTCTCTTTCTTCAGCATTTCCGCCAGCATTTCCGATTTTTCAATAGAAACTGTGCCGACGAGAACTGGCTGCCCTTTTTCATGTGCCGCTTTAATTTCCTTGATTACGGCACGGAATTTTTCCTCCGCTGTGCGGTAAATTTCGTCGTGTGCGTCAACGCGGCTAACCGCAACATTGGTCGGAATATCAATAACTTCCAGCTTGTAAATATCGCGGAATTCGCCCGCTTCGGTCATCGCCGTACCCGTCATGCCCGAAAGTTTTGGATACATGCGGAAATAATTTTGGAAGGTGATCGACGCCAGCGTTTGATTTTCATTTTGAATTTTAACGCCTTCTTTGGCTTCCAACGCCTGATGCAAGCCATCAGAGAACCTGCGCCCTTCCATCATCCGCCCTGTGAATTCGTCAATAATAATCACCTTGCCGTTATTTACGATATAATCCACATCCGCCGTATATAGCGTCCGCGCCCGCAAAGCTTGGTTAGTGTGATGCACCAGCCCAACATTATCAATGTCATAAAGCGACGCATTTTCGCCCAGCATCCCCGCCGCCGCCAGCAACTCTTCCATTTGCTGCACACCCGCTTCTGTAAGCGTTACGCTGCGTTGCTTTTCGTCTTTTTCGTAAGCATCAGTGCTAAGCTTCGCCACCAGCTTGTCCACGATGGTGTAAAGCTCAGAATTATCCTCCGTCGGCCCCGAAATAATCAGCGGTGTTCGTGCTTCGTCAATAAGGATGGAATCCACCTCATCCACAATCGCGTAATTAAACGGGCGATGCACCATCGCCTCGCGGTTGAATTTCATATTATCGCGTAAGTAATCAAACCCCAGCTCGTTATTAGTGGCATAAGTTATATCGCAGTTATAAGCGATTTTGCGCTCGTGGTCGTCCATGCCGCCCGTGATGCAACCAACGGTCAGCCCCAAAAATTCATGGAGCTTGCCCATCCACGCCGAGTCACGCCGCGCCAGATAATCATTCACCGTCACCACATGCACGCCTTTGCCAGAAAGCGCGTTGAGATACGCCGCCAGCGTACAAACCAGCGTTTTGCCCTCGCCCGTTCGCATTTCCGCGATCATACCCTTGTGTAGAACCATCCCGCCTATAAGCTGCACATCAAAATGGCGCATTCCCAGCACGCGTTTCCCCGCTTCGCGCACAGTGGCAAATGCGTCAGGAAGCAAGCTATCAAGCGATTCACCAGCGGAAAGCCGTTCGCGCAGCCAAGTCGTGCGCCCGCGAAGCTCATCATCCGACAGACGACCAACCTGCGCCTCAAGCGTATTAATCTGCTGCACCCGAGGTTGCAGTGATTTTACGAAGCGTTCATTGGCAGAGCCAAATAATTTTTTTGCGAGTTTGTTTAGCATGGAGGCTTAAGTAGGATTTTATTTGCACAAAGTCAATGGCTAGAATAAGAATGTCACATGAGAAAATTTTACAACAGCATTTTGTCCCCGATATTAGTGCTTTTCGCGCTGACTTCCTGCACGCAAAGCCCAGCGCAAGTCGCGCTTAAAGGGCAGGAAAGCTACACCAAAAATGCCGTGCGGACAGGTTCTGGCAGCTCTTTTTTGCCAATTTCTTCTGCACCTTCTATGCCTGCTAACATTCCGCAAAATACCGTGCAAGCAGCCGAATATAACTCAGTCGGCGTTAGTGATTTAGCACCACCAACAAAAACAACCCTAGCTCAAAAAAAAACTAGTGAATTAGCAAAGCCAGCGGAAAAATCACTAGATAAACCAACAGAAAATTCGCAAAAGCTAGCGGAAAAACCTACAGAAAAACCCACACAAAATCTAACCGAAAAACCAATTGAAAAAGCCAATATAAATTCATGGACGAATAAACCGCGCAGTGATAACGAGCAAAAACCAACTGGCACTGGCGAATTTGAATGGCCAGTTGAGAGCCGAAAAATCATCTCCTCATTTGGTGACAAAGGCGCGGGCAAAGCCAATGACGGCGTAAATATCGCCACTAGTGACGGCGAAACGGTGCTAGCAGCCGCCGATGGCGAGGTGGTCTATGTCGGCAGCGACCTTGCGGGCTATGGCAATATGGTCATCATCAAGCACGAAAACAATAAATCCACCAGCTACGGGCATTTGGGGCGTGTTAGCGTCGATAAATATGCGCGGGTAAAAAAAGGTGATATGATTGGCTCGGCGGGTGCGACGGGCAGCGTCAAAACCCCGCAGCTTTTCTTCTCTCTGCGCGTGAACGGCTCACCAGTCGACCCGACAAAATATATGGGCGGCTGATGAAAAAAACTTCTGCATTCGGCGCAAGCTATAAACAGGTGGAAATTGGCGAGATAATCAATGTCGCCACTGACGCGCCGCTGGTTTTAGAGTGTGGCATTGCCGTTTCCAATATCCCGATTGCCTATCAGACTTATGGAAAATTAAACGCTGCAAAAAGCAATGTCGTCCTCATTTGCCACGCGCTGACGGGTGATCAATATGTCTGCGGAACGCACCCCGTCACTGGCAAAGACGGCTGGTGGGACAGAATGGTCGGCGCGGGAAAACCAATTGACACCGACAAATATTTTGTCGTCTGCGCCAATGTCATCGGCAGTTGCATGGGGTCTTTCGGGCCGAAGGAAACAAACCCAGAAACGGGAAAAGCTTATGGGCTTGCCTTCCCTTTCATCACCATCGCCGATATGGTGAAAACGCAAGGTTTATTGCTGGACGCGCTGGGCATTGACAAAATATTTTGCGCCATTGGCGGATCAATGGGCGGAATGCAGGTTCTGGAGTGGGCAACGCGCTATCCACAGCGACTATCCGCCGCCATGGTAATCGCCACTGCCACCCGCCAATCCGCGCAAAACATAGCCTTTCACGAAATCGGGCGGCAAGCAATTATGGCCGATCCTGACTGGTGCGATGGGAACTATATCTCCGAGCATAAATACCCAAGCAAAGGGCTGGCGGTGGCAAGGATGGCGGCGCATGTCACCTATCTTTCGGAAACCATGCTACAGGATAAATTCGGGCGGCATCTACAGAATAAAGACGGATATACTTACGGTTTTGACGCCGATTTCCGTATTGAAAGCTATCTGCGCCATCAGGGCATCAGCTTTGTGGAACGCTTTGACGCCAATTCGTATCTATACCTCACCCGCGCCGCCAGCTATTTTGACCTAACCGAAGGCGGAGCGCGAAAACTTAGCGATGTTTTTAATGACACTAAAATCCGCTTCTGCGTTATGTCATTTACCAGCGATTGGCTGTATTCCTCCAGCGAAAGCCGCAATCTCGTTCGCGCCCTCAACGCCGCTCGCGCCGATGTCAGCTTCACCGAAATCGTAAGCGACAAAGGGCATGATTCCTTCTTGCTCGACATTCCCGATTTTGACAATGCCGTTCGCGGCTTTTTGCAAGGCTCAGCGGAGATTTTTAAGGTTGATTAACAGCTTTACATCCAAGAAAAAATAATATATACTATCAACATATAGTATATACTTTATGGAGATAACTAATGAAGGAAGTAGCCACCGCCAAGCTATTCAAAAATGGGAATTCGCAAGCTATTCGCCTGCCAAAGCAGTTTCGCTTTGAAGGCGATGAAGTGCTTATCCACCGCGAAGGGAAGAAGATAGTTATTGAATCATTAGTAAAGAAAAAAAGCAGGTGGGATAAATTTTTTTCTGATACTACAATAGTTCCCGATGATTTTCTTGCTAACAGGAATGATGCTCCTCCACAAAAAAGGAAGCTATTCTGATGTATATGCTAGACACTGACATTTGCAGTTATTTAATAAAAAAACGCCCTACCAATATACAATCCACTTTAGATGAACTTGATGAGGATGATGTTGTTATATCAGTAATAACAGAAGCGGAACTTCTTTATGGAGTGGCAAAATATCCAGAAAACAAGAAGCTAAATAACCTTGTTCGTGAGTTTCTAAAAACTATAACTATACTCGATTGGGATGCTGACGCCGCCAAGGAATATGCCGTTTTGCGCTCTCACCTAGAGAAAAAAGGCAAGCCAACTGGCAATATGGATATGATGATTGCCGCCCATGCACTGAGCATAAAAGCAATTTTAGTCAGTAATAACTTGCGCCATTTTGCCAATGTGCCTAAACTAAAAACCGAAAACTGGGTTTAGCATGAACAATCTCCGTCCCGACCTACGCGCCATCGCCGATATGGTTACCCCCGCCGCCAGCGTGCTTGATGTTGGTTGTGGCGAGGGTGATTTATTGTCGTATTTACAGCAAGAAAAACAGATTGTCGGGCGCGGCATCGAACTTTCGCAAAGCGGCGTAAATCGCTGTATTTCGCGCGGGCTTTCAGTGATTCAGGGTGACGCGGATATTGACCTGTCATACTACCCCGACAACGCCTATGATTTTGTGGTGTTAAGCCAAACTCTGCAAACGCTGCGCCAGCCAAAAGAAGTTTTGCAAAATCTGGTGCGGATTGGCAAACACGCGATTGTCTCTGTGCCAAATTTCGGACATTGGAAAAACCGCCTCTACCTCGCAGTAAATGGCAGGATGCCAGTCACCCGCAGCCTAAGCTATCAGTGGTACGACACACCAAATATCCATTTTTGCACACTCACCGATTTTGTCCGCCTGTGCGAAAGCTTGAATTTCACCGTGGAAAAAAGCTTGTTCGTAACCGAAACTGGCGTTTCCTCCGCCGTTTCCAAACACCCTATCTCCGCCAATCTCTTCGGACAACACGGCATTTTCATGGTGCGGAAATAGAGCAGGCTATCACGGCGGCTTCATAAATTATTGATAATAAAAATAATGATTATAATACAATCAGTTAACGCAATGTGCTGTCATGCCAGCGAAGGCTGGCATCCATGCCTATCTGCAAGCGTTGTGGCTAATTGTTTGGCATGGATACCGCCCTACGGCGGTATGACTACCTCTAAATGTAATACTTTATGAAACCGCCGTGAGCAGGCTATACTATTTCGACTTGAAAGATTATAGCCTACGCTCTCATGGATTTTACTATAATGAAACATTCCACCCTAATGTTGAGTTTGCTATATCAACCCAAGATCTGCCTTCTGCGCTGGTTTTTTCGATCTTATCAGCAAGGCTTTTAAGATCCGTAGAATTATAAAGTAAAGATTTTGCCGTATCCACATCTGGTGCTTGCAACAAAACATTTGCCAAAATATCTAATTTATTTCCAGCAGAAGTTCTGTATAATCGCTCCAATTGAGTATTATCAAAAATAAATGAAGTTTTACGAAAATTATTATTAAAATATCCTTGCACAAAGAGTACCACATCATCGTTAGTGCTTTTTGCCAAGCCTTCAACAGAGCCGTTAATAAACTTTCTCATTTTTTCTTCCAGAAAACAATCGTATCGCCCAAGACTATTTGACAGAAAATCTATTGCCGAAACTGCTCGCTCAACACTTGCTATATCGTTCAGAGACTTTAATTTACTAGCTACTCTTGTAGCATATTCTTTATAATTTCTGTATATCCTAAGGTTTTTTAATCGCTCTAATTGCTGATCTACATAGTCATTTATATCACCAGAATTCTCACTCATACTGCCTCCTTATTGCTTAATCCTAAAAAGCCTACATATGAGCAGACCGCCGATATTATGTGCTTAGTTACGGACAAAGAAAAGTGAAGATTTTGTGACAAATTAGTTAATTTTACTAAAACTCCACCAGCACAGCCGCGCAAAGCTCGCGCAACTGTGGATTTCGCAAATCCTCCGCTCTCAAGCTTTCTGGGTAATATTTTCTGGCTATGGTTTCCAGCTTGGCGATTTTTTGCGCGTCCACCAGTGCGTCACTATTTTCCCGTAAAGCGGCAATTTGTGCGTCCGTCATCGGCAATCGTAGGCGCAAACAGGCTGGCCCACCGCCATTTTGCATACTTTGCCGCAAATCCAGAGATTGCACATCGGAAAAATATTTCCGCATCAATTTCGCCGCTTTGCCGCCGTAAAGAATTTCTATCTCCTGCGGCGCGATGACCGCCAGCTCGCCGCCCTTCTTGCTCACAATCTGGCTATTGAAAAAATAGCTATTAACCGCCTCTTCCAGCCGCAAATCTTCCTCGCTAATAACAATAGTTTGCAGAGTTGCGCCATTATTCACCGCGCTATACGCCGCCGCAATTTTCGCAATATCAGCCCGCCCACCCGCATAAGCTTTTTCATGCACCAGCAGCAAATTCAAATGACTAACCGCGATGACATCATTATGAAAAACCCCCGCCGCAATCGCCTCTGCGCTTTGCTCAAGAAACAAAACTCTATCTTCTGGCAATTGGTGCTGGGCGGCGAGTTGCTGTGAAGCGGCGAGATTTTGCCGACCACCATAAACAAAAATATGCAAGCCAGCGGCGTCATGCGAGAGCGCAAGGCGCATGTGGTTCGCCGCCCCCTCATCACGAAAGCCAAGCCTTGCCTCCAGCGGCGTATGAATGGTTGCTTGCGGAACAGCTTCAAAAATTTTCGTGAGGGCTTCATGCGTTGCCGCAGCTTCAATGCGCCGATGCTCGTTACTGTGCAAATTAGCGGTGGTTATGTGCAGCAAACCATCCGCGCTATCAACGCTCGGCGCGATTGTCGCCGCATTAGCAACCCACATGGCAGAGGATGACGCGGCTTTTTCCAATAGCGCAAGCGGCGCATTTTCAAGGCTAAAGCCATGCGCGGCGAGCATCGGCAAATGCGGGCGCAGTTGCGGCGGAAGAACGCCCACCACCTGCCCCAAATCCAGCAATTCTTGCATTAGTGCTAGCACTTGCAAAGCGGCGGCAAGTGGGCTAGACTGCGCTCCACGATTGCGGCTGGAGGCGATATTATCCGCCGACAATCCGCCGTAATTATGGGTGAGGCTGGGAAACCCAATAAATATAACTTCTTGCGAGTTTGATTTCATAAATGTGCTTAAAAAAAATATATGGCGTTGATTTTGCTACTCTAACCGATGCGGATGAATTTCGCACCGCTTTTTTCGCTAGGAAACTCGCGCTCTGTGACCTTAAAATAATTCATGATGAGTTGCAACAAAGCAGCTTTGATAATGCGCCCGCCGCCATGTTGCTAAAGGGCAAACATTCTGGCGCACCCCATGAAACACCTTTTATCATCCTCGCGCAGTTGCATGGCAATGAGCCAGCGGGCTTGGCGGGTGTTGCGCTTGCCATTGCTCTGGCGCGAGCAGGACTTTTGGAGGCGGATGTTCTGTGCGTTATTGGTAATCCACTAGCGGCGCGACAATATTTTGCAGCATGGGAAAATGCGCCGTCAGCAAGGCAAGAAACCCGTGACGCTTATCGTTGCGGCGTTAGTGTTTCTGGTGATTTGCTGCCCGATGGAAACCGCATTCCCTTTGATTTTCTGACGCGTGCGGAAGTAACGCCGCATATTCAACGATCGCGGGAATTATACTCCCTAGCGCAAAAAGCTTGTGGCATTCTGGATATTCATTCCGCCCGCGGAAACATGGTGTGCATTACCGACCACAAGCGCGATATTGACCTGAAACACAGCCCTATCCGCGCTGTCCTCACCGAGCTTGCCGAGGCGATTTCCGCCAATGCCTCCGCGACTGTCACTGTGCAAACGCTGAAAACCATCCTCTCTCCTCTGCCCAATATAATTTGTCAAACTGGCATTGAGGCAGGACGACATGAGGACGAAAATTCGCCGCATATCGCCGCTGCATTCACCCTAGCCACCTTATATAATCTGGGCATCACAAGCGTTAAACCACTGATGGAAACTGACGACGGAAAATTCACGCGCTATAGCGTTCGCCCGCGCATTACCTACGCTGATTTACTATGCGAAGGCGAACTTACGGCTGATGATATGATATACATGGCGCAGGAGATTGACGGCGAAACTCAAGAATATCAATATGACGAAATGGTAGCGATAAAAAAAGGACAGGTGGTGGCGGTTGCCAAGCCGTCGGGCGCGGTTTTCCGCGCAAACGCTGATTTCTCGGGGATATTTTTTAGCAAATCCGCCGCACTATATGACAAAGACCCAGCCGTTGACCCTTGGCCAGTGGCAGCAAGCAAACTCGCCAAGGTAAAATTTTGCTATCCGTGCGTAGTGTCGCCTACAGAATATAATAGCCGTAACGCGTAGTTAATCCTATCACAACAAGCGACATCGCAATTCGCGGGCGCATAGCAAGGAATCCAGCGGCAAAAACTGTAAAATTAAGCAGTGGCAGCCAAGAAAACAGCAAAAAAACGAAACCAAAGCGCGAGAAAAAATTCTTTGCCCGACTATACTGCTTTTCACTTAGCAAATGGGTAGCATTTTTCTTGTGATATAGCCTGCGTAAAAACACCCCAAGCACAAAATTAAACCCCGCGCCCAAGCTCGCTCCCAGAATAGCAACCACAGCGGCAAGCTGAATGTTATAGCCAAAACCATACATCGCAAAAAATGTTGGTTCAGAAGCCAGCGGAACAAGGCTTGCCGTATGCGCCGCTTCCAGAAAAATATCTAAGTATAAACTCATGCCCAAATTTATGATTTACGCGAAACCACGAATTCCGCCAGCGAACGCAGATTATCAGCGCGTCTGTCAAACACATCCAAATGCGAAATCGCTTGATCTGCTAGGATTTTCGCGTGTTCGCGGGCGCGTTCCACGCCCATTATGGAAACCAAGGTTGCCTTGCCCGCGATTTTATCTTTACGAACGCCTTTGCCCGTCTGATCCCGCGATCCCTCAACATCCAGCAAATCATCGGTAATCTGGAAGGCTAGCCCCATATCATGCGCGTAAGCCCGAAGGAGTTTTCGCATCATGGCGGGTGCTTTGCCCAAAATCGCCCCCGCCTCGCAGGAAACCGCGAATAATTCACCAGTTTTAAGGCGTTGCAAACGGATAATTTCATCAAGCGAAATCTGTTTATGCTCGGCTTCTAAATCCATCATCTGTCCGCCGACCATGCCCCAACTGCCCGATGCCTGCGCGAGAGCAGAAATTATTTCACAACGCACCGCAGGGTCAGAATGAGTGCGCCCATTTGCCAAAACCTGAAACGCAAAAGTCAGCAAACCATCCCCAGCCAGAATCGCCGCCGCTTCGCCATAAACCATGTGGCAAGTTGGCTTGCCACGACGCAATTCGTCATTATCCATGGCTGGTAAATCGTCATGAATTAGCGAATAGGTGTGGATAAACTCAATAGCCGCCGCCACTTCAAAGGCGGAATCCTTGCTAACGCCGAATAAATTACTCGCGCAAACAGTAAGGAACGGGCGCAAGCGTTTCCCGCCACCAAGAGCACTATAGCGCATCGCGTCCAGCACCGTATCTTCCTTGATATTACTGCCATCATTGGCGGGCGTTGCTTGCTTGGTCAGCGAAATAACCGTGTTATTATGGTTATTGGTCGCCCGCAGCAACTCGCCCATGCGTGCGCCGAGGTTTTCTGCTACATAGGAAATTGCATCCTGTAAATTATCGGGAAGTTTTATGACCATGTCTAATTAATTTCAAGAGTTTGAGTTTTCAAATGGTTGAGTGGTAACGCTGCCATCCTTCGCCAGCAAGATGGACTCCACCTTAAGCCGCGCAGATTCAAGCTTTTTCTGGCAATATTCCTTTAGTTCCGTGCCGCGCACATAATCGGCAATGGAGCTTTCCAAATCGCCAGCTCCGCCCTCTAGCTTGCGGACAATCGCCTCCAGCTCTTTTAGTGCGGCTTCAAAAGGAATGTCAGTTTGTGGTGTTTTATTCATAGGAAAATGACTGTAACAAAAAAATTACGCTGGCGCAATAAGCAAGTTGTCATGGCGATTAAAGAACGCTAGCATAGGGGATTAGACTTCCTCAGAAACTCATTTGGCTGAGGAAAGTGCGCCGCAAATGGAGTGCAAAAGCGCAGTGTACACGCTAGTACATGAGCATTTTGCGAGGCTTCATTTGCAAGTAAATTTTCCAGACAAATGAGTTTATGAGGAAGTCTATTGTTTAGCTGTGAAAATCTAAGCTGCACCCGCGGCGAGAAGAAAATATTTGAGCATCTGGGCTTTTCGCTGGCGGAGGGTTCTTTGCTGCTGCTTAAAGGTGCGAATGGCACGGGAAAAACCACGCTTATAAAGCTGCTGGCTGGCTTGATTGCTCCCGATGTGGGAACGGTGTTATGGGACGGCAAACCCATAAAAGACAATGCGGATTTCAAGCGCGATTTGATGATGATTGGGCATAAAAGCGGGGTTAAATCCGACGCGACAGTCTATGAAAATCTGCGATTTTGGGGAAAATTATTTGACAGCGAAATGTTGATACCCGCCGCACTTTCATTTTACAATCTAACAAAATTTTCCGATGTTCCCGCCGCCCAGCTTTCCGCTGGCTGGCAGCGGCGCATTGCGCTGGCGCGGTTGATTGTTTCGCCTTGCAAACTTTGGCTGCTCGACGAACCAACCAATTTTCTGGATGAAGAGGCAGTGATACTTACCGCGAGCCTAATTGAATCGAGAGTAAAACAGGGCGGAATTGTTATCGCCGCGTCGCATATCATGAATTCCGCCGTTGCCGCCCATAATTTGTTTATGGAAGATTTCGCACCACATGCTAAAGCTCAGCATACGGCACAAAAAGAGGAAATATCATAATGCTAAAAAAAATAGTAATTGCCAGTCATAATAGCGGAAAATTGCGCGAAATTGGCGAGCTACTCGCGCCGCTAGGGATGGCGGTTGTTTCTGCTGGTGAGCTTGGGGTGGATGAGCCAGAGGAAACAGGGCTAACATTCGCCGAAAACGCCGCGCTTAAAGCCCGTAATACCGCGCTAAAAACTGGGCTTGCCGCCCTTGCCGATGATTCTGGGCTGGCAATTCCCGCACTAGACGGGCTACCCGGAATTTACTCGGCAAGATGGTCGATAAACAAAGATTTTCTTCCCGCTTTTTCGCGTATTGAAAAAGAATTAGCGCAACGCGGAATTAGCAATGCAAACGGCGTTGATGCTTATTTTGTTTGCGCCTTATGCCTTACCCTTCCCGATGGCACAGAAGAAATATTTGAGGGACGAATTGACGGAAAACTAACCTTTCCGCTGCGCGGCGAGCATGGTTTTGGCTATGACCCGATTTTCACGCCAAATGGCTACAACGAAACCTTCGCCGAAATGGACGCCGCCGAAAAACATAAAATTAGCCACCGCGCACGGGCTTTTACAAAATTTATCAAATGGTTATCAAAATACAATGAGCAATAAAACAATGTTTTTTGTGATAGCATAATATTACGATTTAGGGTACAATTGTAGGCAGATTATATAAAAGGAAATCTAAAAATGACAGAGGTACAACTAACTCTCAATCTTCCAGATAGCTTGGCACAAGCGGCGATGAGTGCTGGCTTGTTGCTTCCTGATGCCATTGAAAAAATGTTAGACGAAGCGTTGCGTCAGCGAGCAATAGATAGTTTCTTCGTTGCCGCCGATAAGCTTTCCACGGCTAATTTTCCGCCTATTACATTGCAAGATATACAAAATGAAGTTGCCGCATATCGCATTGAAAAAAAATCAGGCAACTCTTAATGAAGTTGGTACTTGATACAAATGTTATAATATCTGGAGTGATATGGGGAGGCATACCTCGTAAGCTGTTGGATTTAGCTAGAGATAAGCATGTTTATTTATATACTACACCAGAACTACTTGCAGAACTTGCTGATGTTCTTTCCCGAGATAAATTTGCAAAAATACTTAATTCATTTGCATTATCCCCAGAATCAATAATGTATGGTTATTCAGTTTTGGCAAATACTATTCCAAGTATTATGATACGAAGAGTTGTTCCCTTAGATGCTGATGATGACATAGTAATAGCCTGTGCCATTGCCGCGCACGCGAATATAATAGTTACTGGCGATAGCGATTTATTGGTTCTAAATCCATTTCAAGATATAGCTATACTAAAACCATCCCAAGCCTTACAAAAACTCTCAAATTTTATAATAAACTAATGAGAAAAAAAATGAAATTCCTTGCCTTTGCTGCCTCGCACCGCCCTGATTCACTCAATCGCAAGCTGGCTTTATGCGCGGTGGATGCAATGCGCGGGCTTGGCGCGGAGGTTGAGTTTGTGGAATATAGCGAGTTTGACATGCCGCTTTATAGCGCGATGATAACCGACACACCGCCAGCCGCCCATACGCTGGCAACGCTCGCAAAAAACGCGGACGGAATTATTCTCTCAATGCCAGAATATAACTGGTCGTTTCCTGCCAATCTGAAAAATATTATTGATTGGCTTTCCACGATCAGCCCTGCGCCGCTGGCGGGAAAAACCATATTGCTTATGTCAGCAACGACGGGCGGGCGCGGCGGAATTCTTGGCTTGCAGCAAGTTAAAACTCCGCTGGAACATCTGGAAATGTTTATATTTAACCGCGTATTTCCACTCGCCTATGCACAAAATGCTTTTTCTGAAAACGGTGAATTAACAGACGAAACACAAAAAACACTATTATCTGGCATCATAAAAGACTATCATGCCTTCACTAAAAAACTTTCATAAGGAGAAAACTATGCGCCGCTTTATATTATCCGCAGTTGCTATTGCTTCCGCTTTTTCAATATCTGCGCCGAGCCTTGCCGCTGATAAATACGAATTTGACAAATCGCACACGCGCATTTTGTTTTTCGTAAATCACCTTGGCTTTTCCGATATGGTTGGCGAATTCACCGATTATGACGGCGGCTTTAATTTTGACCCACAAAAACCAGAAGACAGCAGCGTTAATGTCACCCTAAAACCAACGGGCATCCGCACCAGCAGCGCGAAGCTAGACAGCGAGTTGCAGGGCGATAAATTCTTCAAATCCGACAAATTCCCTACCATCCAATTTGTGAGCAAGAGCATCAAGGTAACAGGCGCGAATACTGGCGAAATCAGCGGTGATTTAACCCTGCTTGGCGTCACCAAACCCGCCACCATCAGCGTACATTTCAACAAGGCGGATTACCACCCATTTACCAAGGATTTTGTGGCAGGTTTTAGCGCAACCGCAAAAATAAAACGCTCGGATTTCGGCATGGCGGAATATTTGCCGCTAGTTGGCGATGAAGTGCGCCTTGAAGTGCAAACCGAAGGCGTTAATGTTGACCGCAAAAAGATTGAGGAAATAAAGCGTAAATAATTTTATGACTATTACACATAGCTGTCACCCCGCACTTGTTGCGGGGTCTGGAGCTAAAAAATCTCTCAATTATATTATTCCCAGACCCCGCAACAAGTGCGGGGTGACAATCTTGTTTTTTATTGCTTTAATATTATTTTCCCTCCTCTCCCTACCCTCTTACGCACAAAATACACAAAATATGGTGCGGGCGGAGCTGGTGGCGGATAGGGCAAAAATTTCTGTAATTCTCCACCACCCAGAGGGTTGGCATACATACTATAAAGATGCTGGCGATGCGGGGCTTCCCACAACGCTGGAGTGGAAACTGCCAGAGGGTTTTTCAGCTAGTGAAATAGACTGGCCGCCACCGCAGACATTTTCCGAAAACAGACTTACCACCTATGGTTATAGCGGGCATGTTGTACTACCAGTTACCATTTACGCACCAGAAACTGCACAAAATTCCACCTATAAAATCAGCGTTACCGCCAAATGGCTCGCCTGCAAAGATATTTGCATTCCCGAACAGCAAGAGCTTTCCATTGATTATAAGCCAACCGCAGTTCCTGCGCTAACGCTTCGCGTTCCGCAGGATGACAAAGCCCTACTTCTCGCCATTTCCCTCGCCCTTCTCGGCGGTTTGGTGCTTAATCTGATGCCCTGCGTGCTACCTGTTCTGTCGCTTAAAGCCTTGGCATTGGTGAAAAAATCTGGGCGCGAACGAGCGCATACGGCGCGGCATGGCGTGGCTTATACGCTGGGAATTTTGCTGTCATTTGCGGTTATTGCCGCCCTGCTCATCGCTCTACAACAATCTGGCGAGGCGGTGGGCTGGGGCTTTCAGATGCAATCGCCCGCCTTTGTTGGGTTTTTAATCTATTTATTATTCCTTGTGGGTTTAAGCCTTTCTGGCGTTTTTCACCTGCCTGTTTTACTTGGCGGCGTTGGTGGAAATCTTGCTGGCGAAGCGTCTTTGCGCGGCAGTTTTTTTACAGGCATCCTCGCCACGCTAGTTGCCACGCCGTGTACTGCGCCGTTTATGGCTTCCGCCGTTGGCGCGGCACTAACCATGCCGCCATGGGCGGCGATGCTGGTTTTCCTGTCGCTTGGCTTTGGGCTGGCTCTGCCCTTTCTGCTGATTAGCATTTTCCCGTCGACTTTACGCTTTTTGCCGAAACAAGGCGCGTGGATGGTGCGCTTCAAGGAATTTCTGGCGTTTCCCATGTATGGCTCGGTTATTTGGCTCTTGTGGGTGCTGGGTTTGCAAGCGGGAATTGGCGCGGTCGCACTCGTGCTTATTGGTTTATTGCTACTTGTTTTCGCTCTGTGGCTGCAAAACTTACGCTTTTTGGCGATTATCGCCGCCGCCTTGTTCGCCGTATTTTCCCTAACCATTATCTCACCACAACCAACAAAAACGGAAGGAATTGCCTATTCCAAACAGGCATTGGAAAGCCTTCGCGCCGAAGGAAAGCCAGTGTTTGTCGATGCCACGGCGGCGTGGTGCATCACCTGTCAGGTGAATAAAAAACTGGTGCTAGACAGCGCGGAGGTGCAAGCGGCATTTAAGGAAAAAAACATCGTGTTCATGGTTGCCGATTGGACGAATAGAAACGCGGAAATAACCGCGTTTTTGCAAGCTTTTGGCTATAATGGCGTGCCGCTTAATGTGTTTTACCCAGCTGGCGGCGAGCCTATCGTCCTGCCACAGATACTAAGCAAAGAAACTGTTATAACGACAATCACGCAATAATTTTTTGCAAAAACCGCATTTCATCCCCCGCTATAAACAAAATATTAACCGTTATGGTTGATTATATATTAGGTTATACAATGTAACTCACCTTACGCAGCCTAGTACATCAAAGGCTGTCATCCCGCACTTGTTGCGGGATCTGGAAAGAAAAGCATAGCTTTTCTCTTGCTTGAAATAGCCAAGCAAGCCAGACCCCGTTATAAAAACGGGGTGACAACTGAGGGGATGGCTGCTTTGCGTAATGTGACAATGTAACGAGTGGATAATATCATGACTGACGGTTGGCAAATCGCAAAAACTCCAGAAAATGAAGCAGCAAGGCTCATGGCGTTGCAACGCTATATGGTGATGGATACATTGCCCGAGGAGGCTTTTGACCGCATCACCCGCCTTGCCTCGCATATCCTAAAAACCCCGATTGCGCTGGTTTCACTGGTGGACGGCGACCGCCAATGGTTCAAATCCCACCACGGCATTGACGCAACACAAACCCCGCGTGATATGGCGTTTTGCGCTCATGCTATTTTGCAGCAGGATGTTTTGATTGTTCCTGACGCGACGAAAGACGAAAGATTTCGCGCTAATCCCCTAGTGGTATCCGACCCGAAAGTTTGTTTTTACGCTGGCGCACCGCTGACCACCCCAGACGGCTTTAATATCGGCACTTTGTGCGTAATTGACCGCGAGCCGCACGATAGTTTATCCGCAGAGAACAAACTAATTCTGCAAGATTTAGCGGCACTGGTGATTGACGAGCTAGAGTTTCGCAGTGCCAGCAAACGCGCCTTCCAAGCCAATCAAACCAAAACTAAATTCATCGCCACTATGAGGC
>SXGU01367786.1_pt1 | contig 21703 bp, 16 predicted proteins | sample 3174531 | NCBI WGS metagenome assembly SXGU01 (sample SAMN11356863, study PRJNA531348) | freshwater metagenome | isolation source: freshwater sample F1-140 | place: China: Fuxian Lake, Yuxi | collected 2017-12-25 | reverse complement strand
GAAGATACTTCTGTCAAAGATGATCATGACATCTTCGCCCTGATCATCTTTGACAGAAGTATCTTCAGTTTCGCTGAAAGTACTATTGCCATTGTCTTTGTGAATCATCGCAATTAACTTCTCGCCATCTGTTGTCTGACGGTCGAGAGTAATTGTTGCTCCATTATAGTCTTTATCTAAAACAGAGCTTTTTCCGATGATTTTTCCTGGAGTGCCATTTTGATTTTCATGGATAACAACGAATCCGGGATTTTCCATGACTAAAGCACTAACTTCTACCGTGGTGCCGGGCCTTTGCTCAGCTACGTAGAGCGCATTTTTACCAACCAAAAGCGGCATTGTGTCAGTTGTGTTATCGGTGGTGTCGGTTGTATCTATGTCGTCTGTGTCAGTGGTGTCTGTGTCGTCTGTACGGGCACAGCCGACGACAAATAGCGCCGAAATTAACAGTAAGGCTAACAATTTTTTCATATATAATGGGGTTATATGTTAGGGACCTTCAATTATAATGTAAGTTGTATAGAGTTGCAAGCATGTGAATCAAATTCTTAGATTTGCCTTTTAAATTGACATTTCTAGAATAAGGTGTATTATTGTGCCGCAGTTTAGTTTTCTTTTGTTCTCTTACATGATAAGTGCGAAGTAGACATAGAGACACCTGCTACTCCAATTATTATGTAAGAAAAAACACATGGAGAAAAAACTATATATCGGTGGGCTAGCTTATAGCACTACTGACGATACCCTGAAAGACGGGTTTTCAAAAGCTGGTAACGTTGTATCAGCAACCGTTATTATGGACAGAATGTCTGGCCGTTCTAAAGGTTTTGGTTTCGTTGAATTCGAAACTGAAGAAGAAGCTGCTAAAGCTATCGAGATGTTCGACAATCAAGAATTTGATGGTCGTACAATCCGCGTAAGCGAAGCACGCCCACAGGAAGACCGACCTCCTCGAAGAGATGGCGGTGGATTCAACCGTGGCGGTGGAAACCGTGGTGGAAGCTGGTAAAATAGCTTTTATGAAAAGGCCCCTGAGAAATCGGGGGCTTTTTTTGTGGTTTGAGTTTAGAAGGGGAGAGGCCTTGGATAGAGTTCGTAAAATAGTAAAATTTTTTTACTATTTTACCTCTGGTCGGAGTGGCGGGACTTGAACCCACGACCTCATGCACCCCATGCATGCGCGCTAGCCAACTGCGCTACACCCCGATGATGGCTTTACTATAGACACTTTTTTATTTTTGAAAATACTTATTGCGATGGACGGATTTTTTTTCTGAGTTCTTTAATTTCCCCTCTTTGCTTTTTTAATTCGAGCATTTTTTCTTTGGCGCGTTTTGAGCGTTTTTGTTTTTGTTTGCGGAGTTTGAAGATTTTTTTAGCGTGAGTGGACTGACGGCCTTTTATCTGGGTTTCAATTTTGGTGATGAGGAGCTTGTAGGCGGACAAGCGATTTTTGCTTTGTTCGCGATGTTTTTGGCAACGGACTTCAGTGCCGGTTGGAAGATGTTTTAAGAGGACACAGCTGTTGGTTTTATTGATTTTTTGGCCGCCGGCGCCACTGCCACGGATAAAAGATTCGCTAATATCCTCGGGATTAATTCCAAGTTCACCAGCTTTTTTTAGAAATGGTTCGGGCAGTTCAACAGGAAAATTCATGCGATTTTAATAAGGCCATTCTCTTGTTCTTAATACCACTTTTTTGCTCTTATCCAAAATCCAATTTCCTAAACTCTTAGTCCCATTTTTTAAAATCTTGCCGTTATTAATTTTTACGTCGATGTGATAAACAGTTGAACCAATACCAATTCCGCCACCTACTCCACTGAGAACTTCACGAATTGCAGAAATTAGACGGGCGTCTTTTCGGGCGTTTCCGGTACGGCTTAAATCTACGGCTCTGCCAGAAATATGAGGTGAGCCGGTTACTGGTTTTCCATAACGCGCCAAATACATATCTCTGTTGTAAGCATAAGGCCTTACACCTTCGTCAACAGAGATGGATATACCGGCTTTTTCGCGAACTGCATCCAAGGTTTTGCAAAGATTAGGATCGATGCGCGCAACGTTCCAGTAGTATTCGCCGTCGGTATGTTGAATCATAAATTTTTCATATTTCTGCCAGGATCCGGTTTTTTCCATAAAAGCTTTATCCACTTTTTCCACACGCAAAAGTTCTTTTAGTTTAAAATATTTGGAAATTGGTTTTTCTAGATCCTCCGGCCTGATTTTTACAATCGGAACATTGTTGGTGTAGCGATTTTGCAAGTAGCTACGGAGAGAAGGAGAAAGATTTTTTTCAGACTGCTGGGGAAATTTTTCCTTTAGATATTGAAGCGGTGTTTTTGAAGGATCAAACCAGAGAGTTTTGGAAACTTTGTCAGTTGCGATAGGGAGTTTTAGGCCACTTGGAAAAGTAAAACTCGATTTTTTCTTGTCTAAACCTTCCTGGAAATTTTTTTCTATTTTGAAAGGCTGACCTTTGTCCGGTTTGAAAGGAAGAGCGACATCAATAACATCTTCCACCATTTTTTTGAGATCTTTTGCGGATTTCTCGATTGTGCGCTTTCTGATTGTTCCTTTAGGATTTTGAAAGCCTTCAATTTTATCAAGATAAGTGCGAGTTTCTTCGGGGAGATTTTCGCGCCATTCGTCGCCAAATTCTCGCATATTGCGATTTGTACGCCCCGCGCCGCCGTTGTAGCAGGATCCGAGATAAAGCGCCTGCATGTTTTGATCTTTCTGATAAACTTTGCGGCAATTGATCGGTGCGGCAAGAAGATTAGAGTCTAAGAGACAATACATCGCAATAATCGCATTAACATGATTTTGCATTGCGGTTTTAAAATCGACGATAAGTTCCGCTTTAGGATATTTTCCCTGAATTTCTTTGTAAGTGGCGGGCATGAATTGGGCAAAACCAAAAGCGCCGGCACTTGAACCGGAGTAGTTATAAGATTTGCCTTTATTTCCACCAGCAATGATCAAAACTGAATTGTAGACGGCCTTTAATTCGTCTTCGGTTTTTGCTCTTTTGAATACAGGAGGATCCACGTGTTCGATAATCATTAAGTTGGCAATCATCTGGGCAGGGACAACATCGGTAACGAGTTTACCTTTTTGCGAACGAGAAAGGACTTTTTTTTCAGGCTATAACCTGCTTGGCCTTTTCGATTGCCTGAGTGAGATACTCTATGCCCTGAGCGCGCATTTGAGGCGTATCTATTTGAGGAGAATAGGGAACATAAACTATGCCCCGAGGATTTCGATAACACAAAACAATATTTTCGGAGTTTTTCTCAATCAGATAGCGGGAATTAACGCCGTTTTTAAATTTTTTTACTACTGCTTTCTTATCATTTTCATCTACAAAAGCAATTTGACCGTTTGGCTTTCTAAAGGCTAAAATTGTTAAACTTGAGATTTTCTGGGGATTGATATTTTTCAAGGTGCCGATGGCATTTTGGGAAATCTGAAGTGCAGCAGTTCTCGAAGTATTCAGATTGGAAAAAAGGCTTTTGGCCTGATCTACGGAATTAATAAGATTAGGAATTTCCTTATTCTGACCGCCAAAATCGAGTTTTTTCTTTAAAACAAAAACTTCGTGAGAAAGTTTTACTGGGGCTTTTAAGTCAACTGCAACTGTTTCAGTTAACACAGTGCGGGTGCTTTGTTTTTTCTTTTCGGCTGAAGATGGTGGAGAGTTTCTTTTTTCCATGGATTTTAATTTTCACCATGGAGGATGCGAATCGCATCCACAGTTTTACTTATATTGCCGAAATCTATTTTTACTTCACCGAGTTTGCGGCCACCTCCTGTTTTATAGAATTCCAGAGAACGATTTTCGCCATTGATCTTTATATCATAAACCCGAGACCCTAAACGGCTGACATTGCTATTGTCGTTATCAACGATAGCTTTGTAGTCGAAGCCGATATTTGGGGTTTCAAAGTGGATATGGTTTTCTCTAAATTTTGAATCGTTTGCCTGAATATATTCTAAGGTTTTTTTATGAAATTCCTGAGAATTTCTCGGCTTTTCAAATGCGGAAATCTCTTTCTGCACCTGTTCCGCAACACCAGCAGTAGCTTTTCCTGCATAATCAATTTCAGTTTTAGAGTAGTCCTGACCTCGCAATATTAGCTTGTACTTTTTTCCTGGCAGGGTTTTGAGAGAAATTGTTACAACTTCTTCGCCTTTAGTTGTTTTAACAACAAGAATACCATCTCTTGATGAGACACACTGGTATTTACTGGCATCGAAATTTTTCGGAAATCCTATGGCAAAGTTTTTAAGAAATTCGTAGGGATGCATTGTGGACTTTAAGGCTTCTTTGGAGATCTGAGCTTTTACTTTTTCGGCAACAATTTTTGTTGCGCGGAGGTCCTGACTTCTAAGCGTGTTCAAATTTAATTCGATCGCCTTGAATTTTGCCGGTGACTCATCGGTAGATTTAAAATCTTCTGCACTTAATTTTCTGCGTACAACTTTGAAGACTTTTCGACCTTTAGAATCAACCTTACCCGTATCTATACGAGTGGAAGCGGCGCGGCGGAAAGCTAAAATTAAATTTAAAAGACCATTGGAGCCATAAATTTCGGATTTTGTATATCCGGTACCTTCAAGTGTTGAAAGAAAATTTTCGTGGGAGTATTTTTGGGGATGAGAAGGCATATTGTCAATATATACAAGTTTATCAAGCATTTCCGTCAATCTTCCTTCTTCCTCGAGGGAAACATTGTTGATTTTAAGATGGCTATAGAGATCCATCATCATTCGGGCATCTGCGTATAACTCTTTATAAAATGCTTCGGATTGAGGCTTTTCTTTGAACCAAAAGGAGTCTGTACTACCTTTTAAAACAATGCCTTTGCGGTTTAAATCGACATTTTCAATACCTTCGGGATTGTATTCGCCGACGGCGTAGTTTTTTTCGTAAAGTTTTTCGTAACCTTCAACAGATTCAGAGACACCTTCTGTCATTTTGGAACGTGAAGCGGCCAGCGCGTTTTTTGCAGCATCAGCCCTTTGTTGTTTTTCGATATTTTTTTGAGCATCAGCTTCAGCACGTGCCTTTTCGGATCTTTCCTGCCAAAATCTGTTTGGACCTTTTTCTGACATTTTGTTTTTGTTATTTATTTTTTATTATTATACCATAATTTTCACTTAATAAAAAGCCCGTCTTTCGTTTTATCTACAGTTATTTTTTGCCCATCCAAAATCGAACCTTCGATGAGTTTAATGGCGAGAGGATTTTCGATCTCATCCTGGATTAAACGTTTTAATGGGCGGGCGCCGAAATCGGGGTCGTAGCCTTTATCGGCAAGATATTTAAGAGCTTTTTCGGTTATTTCAAGGTGGATATTTTGTTTTTGAAGACGTTTTTTGAGTTTTTCGATCTGGATTTTGGCAATTTCGATGATTTCTTTTTCGGTAAGTTTGTTGAAAATAATTGTGTTGTCGATGCGGTTTAGGAATTCCGGTTTGAAAAAACCTTTGAGCAATTCATTGATTTTGAGGTTTAACGCGGTTTTTTCGCCTTTGAAATCAAGGATTTCGCGACTGCCAATGTTGGAAGTGAGAATAATAATAGTGTTTTTGAAGTTTACGCGGCGGCCTTTGGCATCGGTAATATGGCCTTCATCGAGGACCTGCAAAAGGATGTTAAAGACTTGGGGATGAGCCTTTTCGACCTCGTCAAAGAGGACAACGGCGTAGGGTCGTTTGCGGATTTTTTCAGTGAGCTGACCTCCCTCTTCGTAGCCGACATATCCCGGTGGTGAGCCGATGATCTTGGAGACACTGTGAGATTCCATGTATTCGCTCATATCAAGGCGAATCAGAGCCTTATCATCATTAAAGAGGAATTCAGCAAGGGTCTTGGCAAGTTCGGTTTTACCGACACCTGTAGGACCGAGGAAGAGAAATGAACCAAGCGGGCGATTTTCTTCGGAGATTTTCGCTTTGGAGCGGCGAATAGCATTGGCAATCGCTTTGATGGCATCTTCCTGGCCAATAACGCGGTTTTTGAGCTCTTCTTCAAGGTGAATCAGCTTCTGGGATTCAGAGGTATTGAGTCTGTTAACGGGAATTCCGGTCCATTTTGAGACTACTTTGGCAATATCTTCAGAAGTAACCTCTTCTTTTAGCATGCGGTTTTCGGATTTGAGTTTTTTCTCAAGTTCTTCAATTTTTTTGTTTAATTCAGGGATTTTTCCGTATTGAATTTCCGCCACTTTATCGAGTTTTCCCTCCCGTTCGCTGCGGGCGGATTCGTTGCTTAGCTGATCGATCTCTTCTTTTGCTTTGTGAATTTCGTCGATGATGCTTTTTTCGTTTTGCCAAACCATTTTCAGCGAGTTTAGTTTTTCGCGTTTTTCGGCAATTTCCTGTTCAATTTTTTCCAATTTTTCTTTAGCGGTTTTCTCTTTTTTTAGAGCTTCTTTTTCAATCTCCAGCTGCATAATCTGGCGATTTAACTCGTCGATTTCGGAGGGGGAACTTTCGAGGTCGATTTTGAGAACGGCGGTCGCTTCATCGATGAGATCGACGGCTTTATCGGGAAGAAAACGTTCGGTAATATAGCGATCGGAGAGTGTTGCAGCTGATATGATCGCCTCATCGAGAATTTTAACGCCATGATAGAGTTCGTATTTTTCTTTTATGCCGCGGAGAATGGCAATTGTATCTTCGACTGTCGGCTCTTCAACATAAATCGGCTGGAAACGGCGCTCCAATGCGGCGTCTTTTTCAATATATTTCTGATATTCTTTGAGAGTTGTCGCGCCAATTGAGTGGATTTCGCCGCGGGCAAGAGCGGGTTTTAGGAGGTTGGCGGCGTCCATCTGGCCTTCTGCGGCGCCGGCGCCAACTAGGGTGTGCAACTCATCGATGAAAAGGATTGTGCGGCCCTCTTGCTCTTTGATTTGTTTAAGGACAGCCTTGAGGCGTTCTTCAAATTCGCCGCGATACTTGGCGCCGGCGACGAGAGCTCCTAGATCCAGGGAAAGGACTTCTTTATTTTTTAAAGTATCGGGAACATCTCCGGCAATGATGCGGTTTGCAAGACCTTCGACGATAGCGGTTTTTCCGGTTCCGGGTTCACCGATTAAGACAGGATTATTTTTTGTGCGGCGGGCGAGAATTTGCATCAGTCTGCGGATTTCGTCATTTCTACCAATTACAGGATCAAGTTTTCCTTTGCGGGCAAGATCGGTGAAATTGACGCAGTATTTTTCGAGCGCCTGAAATTTTCCTTCGGGATTTTCGTCGGTGATTGGTTCGTTTCCGCGAAGATCTTTTATTATTGGCAAAATACGACTTTTATCGAGAGTTTTCAACGCGGGAGTAATGTCGGTTTTTATCTCTAAAAGAGCCAGTAAAACGTGTTCGACTGAGATGTATTCATCTTTAAAATTTTGGGATTCTTTGGAAGCCTGAGTGAGCACTTTGCGTAAATCTTCGGAGATGTATTGCGCGCCGCCTTCAACCTGAGGAATATTGCGGAGGAGATTTTCCACTTCGTTTTGCAAGTTTTCTTTGTTGATTTCGAGACGCTTGAAAAGCGGTTCGATTAAAGTGCCTTCCTGCTCGAGCATCGCCAATAAAAGATGTGGCGTGTCGATTTGCTGATGGTTGCGGGAAAGGGCAAGCTGGCTCGCCTGATTGATTAATTCCTGAGTTTTAACGGTAAAATTATGTCCAATTTGCATATTTGTGGGATCATAAAGTTAGCACTCAGAATTATAGAGTGCTAAAGTATTGGAAGTCAAATAAATTTTTCGCTAAACTGCCGCTATGAAAAAGGCGAATGTTGTAGTTTCGTGTCCGGATAAGCAGGGAATTGTGCGAGCAGTGACGGATTTTTTGTATCAAAATTCCGGAAACATTTCGTTACTTGAAGAGCATACGGAGGATAATTTCTTTTTTATGCGGGTTGAGTGGGAGTTAGAAAGTTTTAAACTCGGAAGCAGGGAGGAATTTAAAACTGCTTTCAGACAGATTGTTGAGGAATTTAAGATGGAAGTTAAGGTAGATTTCAATGAAAAGAAAAAGCGGGTAGGTTTATTTTGTTCGAAAGAATTGCATTGTCTGGTTGACCTTTTGGGGCGACAGGCAATTGGGGAAATGGATATTGAAATTCCATATCTGATCAGCAACTTTGAAGATGCCCAGGAAATTGCAAAGAAGTTTGATATTCCATTTTATTGTGTGCCTGCGAAAAAGGGGTCTTTTGAACATGAAACGGAATGCTTGAAAATTGTGAGGGAAAATCAAACTGATGTTATTGGTCTGGCGCGGTATATGAAGGTTTTGAGTGCGGGATTTATCGAGGATGTCGGGCAGAAAATTATCAATGTTCATCATTCTTTTTTGCCGTCTTTTATTGGTGCGAATCCTTATTTTGAGGCTTATGAAAGAGGCGTGAAGCTGATTGGGGCAACTTCTCATTACGTGATTCCAGACCTTGATCAGGGGCCGATTGTTGAACAGGAGGTACGAAGAGTGAAGCATAGCCATGAAATAGAAAACCTAAAATTAATTGGAAGAGAATGCGAAAAACAGGTTTTTTCTTTTGCAATTAAAAAGCATATTGAAAATAAAATCGCAGTTTTCAAAAATCGGACGATTGTTTTTGAATAGTTCTTCAACTTGATTATTGCTACACTACACGCTATTGACTTTTTGCAATATTTATTGAAAGATGTCTACTATTTTTACTATGGATAGAGGAATTCTATATACAGACAGGCAGGCAGAGATAAGAGCAGAGACTTCGAGGGAAGAATCGTTTAAGGCGCAGCTTTCAATTATGATGGGATACCTTCCGTATCGCGGGCAAGCTGAGGCTTTATGGTATGCATATGAATCTGCGGATGAAGCTGGAAAAGAGGCTGTGATGGAGCAGGCGGTTGATCTTTATGAGCAGTTTAATCTTTGGAGGCTGGGTCCGGAAACGGTTGCAAAATTGCGAGGCCGCAGTCCTTATGCGAATGTTGGCGTCCAGCTGAGCGGGGTGGGCGATTTTGATAATTATACATATCAATTATCTCGAGAAGATGCGCTTTTGGTTCAGGAATGGAAACAAGAAGTTTTAGGAATTATTGAAAATTTTAAGGGAATTTTGGCTGATCCCGACAGATTTCCTGGAAAATCACAAACAATTCAAAGAATTATTGGTGAAAATCCAGAAAAGTCTCACCTTGAAAGATTGGCAATTGCTTTGTTTGTAAATCAGAGACGGGCACGATGGTCAACTTATGCAACGCCGATCAGAGCGCTTATAGGGATAGTACTAGGCGGAATTCATAGTTTAGGAAGTTTTGGTAAAAAAAAGGATTTTTGTGCAGATGCGGCAATTGTAACGCGCTTTTTGGCTGATGAATTTGGTTATAGAACTTCTATTGTGAATGTAGACGTACAAAATTTGCCCATGAAAAAAGGGGTCCATCAGGCGGTGGTTTATGAAGATGGGGCCAGATTTGACCCTTATCTATTTCCGTATTTAGAAGGTTACTTGGCTAGTCCAGAGAGATATTTCGAGGAAATGAATCAGCCTTCCTAAAAACCCTTGACTTAACTTGTTTTTCTTTTAGAATTACGCCTTGTTTAAATATTTTCATGGGATTTTTAAGATTTAAAGAGAAAGATGACAGACCTTCTTTATATTCACGCGATTTAGATCGTCCAACAAGCGATCAACACAGGCCTCAATTAAGATTGGTGACTGCAGAACCTGTAGCAGAACAAGATTTCCAGACAGTATATTCAGAGCTGAAGGCGCAATCTGCAGGGGATTTTGATACAGCAACTTTAAAGCTTTTTCTTGAACGCCTCGAGGCGGCAGATGAAAAAGTGAAGCTATTGAATTTGGAAAACATCAAAGGCTTACTAAGATTGATTAAAGAACATGTACAAAAGATTGACGGTGCTCTCTTGGAAATTGACAGAATGATTGAAAAACTTCAGGGGGGAGTTACGAAAAGTAAAGGAGAGGAAGCAAGATCAATAGATGAAAGAACAATGCAAGCATTAGAGGAAACGAAGAAAAAATTAATGAAAGATAAACTTAGGGCATTTTTAGTTTTAAGAACAGTTTTAGAAGTTTACAACCTAATTCATAATTCTTGCAGTGAACGTAGTGAGGCGATAAATGGTATACGCGCACAGATGGCGGAGCTGATGGCCGCTGAAGCAAGAGCAAAACAAGCAGCAGAGTTGATTGTTAGAGTAAATGCACTAGTGCATAAAGGCGAGGTAGAGATTGAAAAAGCGATTTCAACAATTAGTCCGACGCTGCTGGAAGTAGTGAGAGTTACAGTTGATTTGCAAGTGGAGACTATTCTTACAGGATCGATGGCTTTGCGCACTCTAGATCAATATTTTGAGGCACAGCTGGATCAAGAATTTGAGGCTGCAGGATCACTCTTGGCGAATTACGCATTGCTTGAAGAAAAAGTAGCAAGTGCAGGTGACATAGTCAGATTGAAAGGATTGCTTTCAGCGGAGTCCGCTGAATTAGATTTGAAAGAAGAAGAACGTGTTTTAGTTGAAGCGGAAAACGTTGTTAGCGGCAGGATGGATAAGCGAAAAGTTATTGAAGAGCAAAAAGAAACGGGGGGAGTATCGATCATATGGCAAAAAATGAGTGGAAGTATCGATCCTGTGGCAAAAAACGAATTGAAATTTGGAGAAATTAAAAGCATATACCATCTTATGGGGGCAAGCGATGAGGCAGCAGAAAATATAAGCACGTTACTATCTGTGAGGCCGTCGCTTTCAGCTGAGGAAATGGCCGAAATCAGTGGGTGGTTTCCATCAAATTTAAAATTACATATATGTCTTGCAGAATATCCGAATGCTCCTGAAGTGGTTTTGCTTAATCTGGCGCGTAACTTCAGGTTAATAGACGGGCGCTCTGTGACAAGTTTTGACTTGGCACTACTTTTTCAAAAACCTAGTTTGCCTCTGAGTGTAGATGAAATTCTGGGAAGAGAAATTCAGGGATGGAGATCTGGTGAATCGGCTTTGCTTTTTGTGAAAAATTTAAGAGATAGACGCTCAAGTTATTATCACACTTTCATAGATAATTTAGCTAATTCCCCCGGTGCATGGCAATATTACAGGAATGCTGACGCGTTGGAGCAAGAAATGCTGAAGGATGAAAGTCTGCCACAAGATATAGTCGGCAAGCTTTGGGGGAGAACCCGCCGGTTTTCTTTACATTTTTTGAGACATCCCAATTTTCCAGAAAACATCTTTGAGCATGTCTATTTAGATCCAAACTTATCAGGGCCAATGGCAGAAACGCTTGTGTGCTGCCCAAATATTTCGGCAAAAGGCTTGGCTTATGTTGCATTAAAATGCAGTTCAGAATATCAAAAGTTGATTCTCCAGCATAAAAACTGTACGGCTGCAGTTGCAACTTTATTGAAAAATTCTACTGATAAGGATGTGAAAAAAATAGCGGAAAGTTTTACCACCAAACCTTCTTAATTTTCAGTAAATAGGCGGCGATATTGGTAAGAAGGTGGAGGATAGGAGTTAAAATGACTAGAATCAGGATGCTTTTTCCCGATAACTGGTAAAAAGGGGCGAGGAAAATCAGGGCGCCGATGACGAGATCTAGTTGGTCGAAAGGGAACCAGGGCTGACCAGGCTTTATGCCGATGCGGCGTTTGAAGAAAGATTTAACCAGATCACCAGTCATGGCACCGATACCAAAGAGAAATGCGTAAAAAAGAAGATTTGTATTGTGGTAATCGAGGAGACTGATGTTGGCGAAAAATTCTAGATCCTGGAGATAACGCTGAGCTACGAGAGTGGCGAAAGCACCAAAATAGGCGGTATAAAAGCCGCGCCAGGTCTTGTGCGCCCCGAAAAGTTTTTCATTTATCGGTTTTCCTCCGGGTAATTTAAATAACTGCCCGATAAGAATAGGAAAAGTATTCGCGACGTAGGCGGGAAGCATAAAATATAGCGAAGACAGTATTAGAATAATCATGATTTATACGTTAACTAAAATTTACTTTTTTGGCGACTATTTTTGAGCCGACACTCTCTCTTGACAAAACTATAGTTTTTACATATAGTGTACTCTCTTAAAAATTATTCACCATGAATAGCAAACCAAGCATATTATCATTAGCTACAGAAAAAGGACGCCGTACAGCTATGTCCTTATCGGCATTAGCAGTTCTCGGTTTTGGTACTGCCAGAGCGTGTGCCCCGAACACACCAGAGGTGACACCACGGGTTGAACTTGTTAATCCAGAATTGAACCAAGCATTAACATGTGCAAGAGAACTATTCCAGGATACCGCTTTTTACAGCCCTATTGGTGCTAGTGATTGGGCAGAAGAACATTGTCCGGGATATGAAAAAGATTTAGAAACACTGCAAGGCACTGCAGATCCACTTGCTGAAATAGTTAAGATAAGGAAAGGAATTTTGCAACGGGCCGGAGTTGATGGCGATATTGAACAATGGATACAGCCTGCGTCTTCACAGGATACTGAAATATACGTATTGGTAGATAATGAGGCTGTGGAAACAGGAAGAGAGATGGGCAGAGTAAAATAATGGGATAACTTAAAAAAAGATCATCCTAACCCGGATGATCTTTTTTAGTTTGGTTTAATTAAGATTCAACTATCAGAGGAACAATTAAGGGTCTTCTTTCCAGCTTGTCCGTTGTATACCTGTCCACGACCTGCTGAATATATTTTTTGATGTCTCCGCGTTTGGCGCCAGGGTTTTTCTGGACAATCCTACGATAGGCATCTTCAGCAATTTTGGCGATTTCCTTCGTAATTTCATCAGACTCATGCATATAGATGAATCCGCGGGAAATGACATCTGGAAGACCTTTTATCTGCCCGGACTTTTTCGCAATGTGAACAAGAATAATCAAGGCCCCATTTTGAGATAAAATTTCGCGTTCAACCAGAACCTGAGAGCCAGAGTGTCCTTCACCGAGACCATCGATCAAAATATATTTGGTTTCAACGTGCTCTTTCGACCGAATAATCTGCCCCTGACCAGCATTTAAAACATCTCCGTTTTGCAACAAGTGAATATTACTTTCAGGTATTTTACACTTTTCCTGAGCGAGCATTTGAAGGGCTTGGCGCATAAAATATTCGCCATGAACCGGAATGAGATATTTCGGTTTAATGTAGTTGATCATCTTAATAAGCTCATCCTGTTTCGCATGACCGGAGGTGTGAACATCGAGAATCTGGCTATGAATAACTTTGGCGCCAAGGAAACAAAGATTGTTTATCACCGTAAAAATCGCACGCTCATTGCCAACGATCGGACTAGAGGAAACAATGATTGTATCGCCTTTTTTCGCTTTAATATGCGGGTGACTATTGTGAGAAATTCTGCTTAACGCAGAGATCGCTTCTCCCTGGGAGCCGGTTGTTAAAATAAGAACCTGGCTGTCAGGCTGTTTGTCGGCTTTGTATTTTCGAATCTCATGAACTGTGTCCTGAGGAAAATGCAGATAGCCGAGTCGGCGGCAAATTTCGATGTTTTGAATCATGCTGCGTCCACTCACAAATAGTTTGCGGTTGTGCTTGATTGAAATATCAATAATCTGTTGAATACGACCAATCTGGCTGGCAAAAGATGCAAGAATAATTCGGCCATCGATGCTTTTAACTAGCTCGTCCAAAGTGTCGCCAACTTCTTTTTCAGACATGGTGTGCCCTGGTTTCAGAGCATTTGTTGATTCGCAGAAAAGTCCGAGAACATTTTGTTTTCCTAAACTTTCCATGACATCGATATCTGCTTTTTGAATGTTGCGCGGAGGTGTTTCGTCGAATTTAAAGTCTCCTGTATGCACTAACTTTCCCGCCGGCGTATCGATAATGAGACCGCAGGCATCAGGAATTGAATGAGCGACACGGAAAAAAGTGATGGTGAATTTTCCGATCTTTAGAGGGACTTTTGGCTCCACGACTCTTAACTGCGCCATTTTTTGCTGTTTGAATTCTTCAATTCTTTGGTCGATCAATCCCATTGTCAGTTTAAGACTATAGATTGGCGGGAAATCGAGTTTTGGCAAAATATAGGGAATTCCGCCGATATGGTCCAAGTGGCCATGGGTGATAAAAATACCGCGGATGCGATTTTTTCGCTCTTCCAGATAGCTGACATCGGGAATAACATAGTCAATTCCAAGCATTTCGTCACTTGGGAATTCGAGGCCCATGTCTATAATAATGATGTCATCCTCGTATTCGAGAGCCATCATGTTTTTACCAATTTCATTCAAACCGCCCAATGGAATAATTCTTAATTTTCCATGAGTAATAGGGGCTTTTGATGGCCCTTTTGTCGGTGGCTTTGAAGGAATTCTGGTGGCAGCGTTATTAGAAAACCTTGGCCCGCGGGGCGGAAGACCTGGTCCTTTGTGGAAAGGCTTTTTCTTACCCTGGGGCTTTTCGCCTTGTGGCTTTGGTGCATGCGGTTTTGGTGCATGCGGGCGGGCCGCTTGTGGCCTTTGGGGCCTTGCTGTCTGCTGGCGCGAAGGCTCAGCTAGAGGCTGGTCTGATACTTCCCAGTTGCTCTGGCCTTGTGGAGAGGCAGATTTTTCCGGTGCACGCTTTTTGAAAAAAGGCTTTGAAGGCTTTTTATCGCGATTATCAGGACGTTGTGATGGAAAATTTTTCTGGTTTTCCGGGTTGGTCTCATTTTTTTTGGAAGAGTTTTGACCAAACATTCTCTTCATCCACGAATCGATATTGTCCATTTAAAAATTATGTATTACAAGATATTCGTTGTTGACCGCTTACCTAAGTATATTATATCAGAGAGCCTTGGCAATTGCAACTCAGGAGAAGGCGTTTTTACAAGCTTTAAGCCATTTGTCAACCAGTGATGATTTTGAAAAATCCTTCATCTCTGATATTTTCCATGTATGGACAAGCGAGAAAATATTGCCATTTTAGGATTTGGAGTTGAGGGGAAGGAGATGATGCAGTGGCTGCAGAAACATAATTATCCAAATTTAACGGTTTGCGATCAGAACACCGAGCTGGAGGCGGAGATGCCGGAAGGGGTTTCGGTGAGACTGGGCGAGAATTATCTGGAAAATTTGAAGGATTTTGATACGGTAATTCGCAGTCCGGGAATCCGGTTTTTGGATCCACACATCCAGCTCGCAATTTCACAGGGAGTGAATGTCATCAGTACTACTGCGCTGTTTTTCGATCTTTGTCCCTGCCCGATTATTGGAGTGACGGGAACAAAAGGAAAGGGGACGACTTCGACTTTGATTTATGAGATGCTGAAAAAGAAGGGCGAGGATGTTTATCTGGGGGGAAATATTGGCAATCCGCCGGTGAGTTTTTTGGATGAGTTGAAGGGCGATAGTCTGGTGGTTTTGGAACTTTCGAGTTTTCAGTTGCAGGATTTGAAGAAGAGTCCGAGGTATGCGATTTTGCTGAATACGACGGTGGACCATCTGGATTATCATGTGGATCGCAATGAATATATGATGGCGAAGGAGTCTTTGCTGGCGCATCAGCGGGAAGAGAGCGTGGCGGTTTTAAACAAGGATTATGAATATTCGAAATATTATGGGCCTTTAGTGAAGGGGGAGTTGCAATGGGTTAGTGTTCGGGAAGAGGTAGAGAATGGAGCATTTGTGAAAGATGGGGGAATTTTTTATGCAAAAGATGGGAAGACGGAAAAAATTGCAGAAACTTCGGAAGTGGCGCTGATTGGTTCGCATAATTTGGAAAATGTGATGCCGGCAACGGTGATTGCAAAGCAATTGGGAGTTTCAACCGAGGATATACTAGCGGTGATAAAAAGTTTCAAAGGATTGCCGCATAGGCTGGAGTTTGCGGGAGAATTTAATGGCAGGAAGTTTTATAACGATTCCTATTCAACGACGCCGGAGACTTCGATGGCGGCGGTGGATAGTTTTGATGTGCCGACGGTTTTGATTGCGGGCGGATATGATAAGGGACTGGATTATCATGATTGGGCGAAGAAAATTTTGACGAAAGAAAGTTTAAGAGTAGTGATTTTGGTGGGTGATACTGCGAATAAAATGGAGCAGTGCCTGGAGGAGGCGAAAAAAGTGGAAGAGGCGACGCCGACGGAGATAATACGCTGTAAAGATTTAAATGAAGCTCTTAGAGAGGCTATACATAAAGACTGTAAAGTTGTGGTGATGTCACCGGCGAGTTCGAGTTTTGATTTGTATAAAAACTATAAAGAAAGAGGTGAAAAGTTTAAGGAATTGGTGAAGAATCTGGGCAAATAAAAACTCCAGGCGACCAGGGTGGTCTTTGCATGGAAGCCTTATAACACTGGCGGGGGGAGATGTTCGGGGGTCTTTTTGAGAAGTCTGAGCGCCTCCTTATCGATGGTCTTTGTAAGCAGAAGCATCCCCCCATAAAGTGCCATGCTAAGGGGAATGAGCAACATGATGTTCCAGTTTTGGAGGAATTTGTAAGTGAGCGGCTGGAGAAGATAAATGGCGGCGCCCATTGTTAGAGAGGAGAAAATAATTTTTAGGAGATTTTTGTAACTGACTGTGAAGTCGACGTATTTGTGCGCGGCCGCGAAGGTGAGGAGGAGGATGAAGAATTCGGCAATGACCGAGGTGATCGCGGCCGCGCGAATTCCATAAATCGGAATAAAAATTGCACTGGTGATGATTTTAAAAATCACGCAGGCGCCATTGATATAAAGCATTTTTGACTGCTTATCGACGGCGATGAGAATGAAAGAAAAGAGGACGTTGAGAAATTGAAAAAGACTGGCAAAAATAAGGATCTGGAAGACAATATCGGAGCCGTAAAAACCTTCGGAGATGCGGCTTAGGTATTCCGGTTTACTGACAACAAAAACAATCGGATAAGCGAGAAGGACGCCGCCGACGACCATTGGAACCGAGAGGGCTGCGAGAAAATCGAAGGCGTATTTGATGACAGTTTTGTATTGCTCGGATTTTTCTTTAATAGTTTTTGTGAGAACGGGCAGGACGGAATTCATGAAGAAAAGCGGGATAATGGCGATCTGCTCAAGCATGCGCATGGCGACGGCGTAGATTCCGAGTTCGGATTTGCCATGCATGAAAAGAATGAAAAGCGAGTCGATGCGGAAATAAATTGTGCTTAGAATTAAAGCGATGCCGTAGGGAATGGATTTTTTGAGAATTTCGATCCAGAGGTCCAGGTCGAAGCGATATTTTAATGGGGTTATTTTGCGGACGTGATAATTTGTAATAAAAAACATCGTGATGGCGCCAATATTTCCAGCAACAATCAGCATGTAAAAGCCGGTAACGTTGTCCTGCGGAAAACCAAAGAAAGCGATGTAAACCATGAACAAAACGGAGACGATTTTGCCGATGACTGTTGCGACGGAGGAGATTCCCATTTTTAATTTTGTCTGGAGAACGCTGGTGATTGTGCCGTTTAAAATTGTGAAGAAAACTGTGATAGAGGCAATTGCGACACCTAAAGGAATGTGGGTGCCTTCGAATTTATTGACGAAAAAAGCGCTGATAACTGCGGCGGTGAGCATGAGAACTGTAAGGATCGTGCGGAGAGTTAAAATGTTGCCGATAATTTTGGGGATCTGGTCTTCTTTTTCGGACATTTCTTTGACGGCGACGGTGAAAAGGCCGAGGTCGGCGGCGATTCCAAAATATGCAAGAAACTCGTAAATAGCGGTATATTCACCAAAACCTTCAATGGTTAGATAATTTGTAGAAATTTTTACAACTGCGAGGCCGAGCAAGGCAAGCAGAGCTTTTCCGGCAATCTGAGCTACGGTATTTGAGAGAATCTTTCTTGTTAATGACATGGCGAGATTATAGTGGGTTTTTGCTAAAATTCATATAATTCCTAGGGGCTGGCATTTGTGCGTACTTTTTGTTCGTTTTTTTGTGGGAAGCGGGCTTATGGGCTTAAGGAGGTTTTGTGCAGATTTGGATAAAATTTTTTGCTATAATGCGGTTCGATTATCTAAAAACTAAACATGCACGAAATAAAGACGGAATTGGAAGAGATTCAGGGATTAATTGATCAAGGTCTTAAAAAAGTAGATTTGCCGGCGAAAAAAGTGGAATTAAAAGTTCTGGAAGAAGAGATGCAAAATCCGGGTTTTTGGGATGATAAAGAGAAGGCTCAGGAGGTAAGCCAGAGATCGAGCAATGTGAGGAAATTGATTGATACTTGGGAAAAAATGAAAGGGGAAGTTGAAGAATTGCTAGGGCTTTTCCCAGAAATTCACGCTTCGGAAGATCCGAAGGCGGCAGAGGAGTACTTGCAGATGGTGGAGAATTTGCGGGTAAATTGGCGAAAGCTGGAGATTTCGACTTTTTTTAATGGGAAATATGATGAAAATAATGCGATTGTTTCGATTCACGCAGGGACAGGGGGGACTGATGCTTCCGATTTTGCGGAGATGCTTATGAGAATGTACATGCGATATGGGGAGAGGATGGAATTTTCTGTAGAGTTGATGGATAAATCAGTTGCGGATGAAGCGGGGATTAAAAGCTGTACTTTTATGGTAAAAGGCCAGTTCGCTTATGGCTATTTGAAGGGCGAAGCGGGCGTTCATCGCTTGGTGCGGTTGTCGCCGTTTAATTCAAAAAATACGCGGGAAACTTCGTTTGCCTTGGTGGAAATTCTGCCGGAAATTCCTCATGATATGGAGATTGAAATCAATAAAGATGATTTGAGAGTCGATGTTTTCCGAGCGGGCGGGCATGGCGGACAAAGCGTGAATACTACGGATTCCGCAGTGCGAATTACTCACTTGCCGACGAATATCGTTGTGGCGTGCCAGAACGAAAGAAGCCAGCTGCAAAATAAAGAACAGGCGATGAAAATGCTGCATGCGAAACTTGTTGATTTGATGGAAAAACAACAGGCAAAAGAGATTTCAGATATTAAAGGCGGGCGAGTGGAGATGTCTTGGGGAAATCAGATTCGGTCGTATGTTTTACATCCATACAAAATGGTGAAGGATCATCGTACAGATTATGAAGAGAGTAATCCGGATAAAGTTTTAGATGGAGAGATTGATGGATTTATTGAGGCAGAACTGAGAAAAGTTAACTAATTTTTATGAATAAGCTAAAAATTGTTACAGGAAAAGATAATCAAATTCTGCGGGCGGTGAGCTCGCCGGTGAAGAAGTTTGATGCTTCGTTGAAGAAGTTTGTGCGTGACATGAAAGAGACGATGTTTGAAGCAAACGGATTAGGAATTGCGGCGCCACAGTGCGGGAAAAATATTCGCGCTTTTATTGTGATTCTGGATTACAAAACTGACAAAGAGCGCGTTTTGGCGATGGTGAATCCGGTGTTGTCAGAACTGAGTGAAGAGATGGAGGTTGCTGAAGAAGGATGCTTGAGTCTGCCGGGGAAGTACGGAAATGTGGCGAGATATAAATCTTTGAAGGTGGAGTTTTTTGACGCAGAAGGCATTAAGCAGGTTTTGCGATTGTCGGATTTAAATGCGAGGGTAGTGCAGCATGAAAACGACCATATTGATGGAGTGCTATTTATTGATAAGCTTGTTAGCTAAAGTGATTCGGGCTTGAAGTAAACAATGTTTTTTTCAATTCTTACTCCATTAATAGCAGTTGAAATTGTGCTTCCAGCCTTTTTTTCTAAAAAATTATTGCTCAAAGTATCGGAGATCTGATATTCCGTTTTACCACTGTAGGGTACTTTTTTTTCTTTGGCCATTTCACTTTTGGCGTGATCAGAATATTCGAAGGTAACAGACCAAAGGTTATTTAGAGGGCTGTAAACAGGTTCATTATGGCCCTTGAAGTAGGGATTACCTATTAAAACTTGGCGTTCGACAATTTTTGTTTTGATTTTTTCTTTTTGTGCAGACAAACTTTCAGAAGCCACTGGCTGACCCAGATCTATTTCCTTATTTTCATCAAAATATCTATAGACGTTATCGTCAGTTTTATAACGAATAATGCTACCAAACTTTTTGTCAATCGCCTTCTCCAATCTTAAATTTTCAGGAACTATTTTCTGCCAATTTTTAATTTCGCCCAAAGCGATTCTCAAGGGATAATTGGTTTCCATGAAACCTTCATCCGGCTGTGACTTTGTAATTTTTTCTACGGTGTTTTCTTTGATCATGTTTGCTAATTCGAGGTGGCCATAATCAATGAAAGCATCGGCATTTTCCGAAGAAGCTTTAAGAATATTGCGGATTTTTAACTCTAATTCACTACGGTTTCTACTACCGCCAACAATTTGACCAATTAATTTTCCATCTTTGAAGATTAAAAGCGATGGAAAAGCAGGAATTTTAAAATCTTTTACAATTTTATCACCGATGCTGTTTTGGTTGAAGTTCGCAAAGCGCATTTTTTCACCATTTTGCTCGAGACCTTTTCCAGCCGCCTGATGAAAAATTGGTTTAAGATATTTGCAGGGAGGACAGTCACTTGCAGAAAAATCTACAACAGCAAAGCCTTTTCCGGAAACGAATTTTTTTAGTTTTGCGAGCTGATCCTTTTTAATTTTTTCGAAATCTTTGTTGCCATCTTCTTCCGGCACATCAAAGTGAGTGACGGCATGTTTATTCTTTTCCACCTGTTCTTTCTGCCATGGCTCGAGAACTTCTGTTTTCCATTTTGCGAATGCATCTTTGTCGTTTTCTTTGCCGCCGTACTGAGGAGGATTGTCTTCCGGAGTTTTAGGCTCTTCCTTTTTCTCAATCAAAATTTTCCCCTGAGGATTCGAAGCGTTGTAGTAATTTCTGAAATCCTCTTTTGCTCCTTGAATAGCTACCCAAGTAAGAACACCATTCTTTGGATTAAATTCAAGACCACCTTTTAACTCGCCCACTGTTAGCACCAAATACTGATCTGCACCGTTTTTAACAACTTTTACATTAATTTCATCAGGTTTTTCGATTGTATAAGAAGCTTCTGCGGGTTTTCCGGTGCTGTCGATATAAGTTAGCTTTAAATTATTTCCTTCGAGAGCATATTCATATTCGGGAACAGTAGGTGGTTTAGGCTCAGGACTTTCTGGAGTGGCAGTTTTTTTCTTAATAGAGATGATTCCTTTTGATTTTGTAATATCATAGTCTTCAAGCAAATTTGGAGTATCCTTAAATCTCTCGAAAACGAACTCTCCGTTTTCCGGGTTGAAGTCGAACAATGCAGATTTTCCTCCAATCTCTACACGGATATATCTGTCACCTTTGTCAGTTATTACAGATGTGAGCTTGGCATTGTCAGGATTTTCAATTGTATAAATCACTTCCCCTTGCTTGTTTGTTGCTTTGTCAGTGTAGGTGACTACAAGTTTATTGTTTTCAATTTTGTAATTGTACTCAGGAATATAAGGAGTTTTGGCTTCAGGTTCGGGAGTGGCAACTTTTTTTCTAATATAAATTATTCCTGTTGGCTTAGTAATGTCGTAGTCTTCAAGCAAGTTTGGAATATCATTGAATTTTTCCGCGATAAACTCTCCGTCTTTGGGATTAAATTCAAAAAATGCAGCCTTATCTCCCAGGCTGACACGGACATAATTGTCGCCTTCGCCGCTAACAACTTCAAGAACTAGTTTATCAGGATTTTTAATGGTGTAGGTGGCTTTCCCTGGCTGTTTTGTAGCCTTATCAGTATAAGTAAGAATTAGTTTGTCGCCTTCGATGGTGTAACCATACTCGGGTTTTGGCTCTTC